>Ga0213838_1000875_pt1 | contig 17856 bp, 16 predicted proteins | sample SWPATP13_FD_160577 | JGI IMG/M metagenome (GOLD analysis project Ga0213838, IMG submission 160577) | Coastal seawater microbial communities from Marineland, Florida, United States - SWPA TP1 #3 | ecosystem: Environmental > Aquatic > Marine > Coastal | place: USA: Florida | collected 2016-08-06 | reverse complement strand
TGTGGATTGGCAGTACCGTCGCTCCGTAAAAACGATCATTGAAGAACTAAAGCAAAGTACCGACCAATATGCGGGAGTTGAAATAGAGTTCAAATTTCCAGATGCAGGCCCTCCAGTTGAAAATGATCTCATCATTGAGTTATCCGCGCGAATTCCTGATGAGCTTAATGATGCTGCCAGAGTCGTAAGAGAATGGGCAGATAATAATCAAGCATTTATTAATATCAGTGATACAGCTAGTAAAGATGGTATCGACTGGAAAATAGATATCCGTCGTGATGACGCCGCACGGTTCAGTGCTGATGCAACATTGGTGGGCAATACAGTGCAGTTTGTCACTAATGGGTTGAAAATCGGTGATTATTTACCTGATGACTCGGCTGAAGAGGTTGATATTCTAGTTCGTTATCCGGAAGACAAACGCGATATCGGCCGCTTTGATCAGCTTAGAGTGAAAACATCGGCTGGATTGATTCCGATTACCAATTTCGCTCAGATAGTTCCAGATCATAAACAAGACACGATTAAGCGTATCGATGGGGAACGTGTCATTAATATCGTTGCTGACATGGCAGATGGCTACAACTTGGCGTTAGAGCTTCCCAAGATAGAACAGGCACTAGCAGCACTTGGGCTACCTTCGAGTGTTGACTTTAAAATTCGAGGTCAGAATGAAGAGCAAGAAAACTCGTCTGCATTTTTGCAAAGTGCTTTCTTAGTTGCATTGGCAGTGATGGCGTTAATCTTGATCACTCAGTTTAATAGTTTTTATCAAGCATTCCTGATTTTGAGCGCTGTACTCTTTTCAACGGTTGGCGTTTTTGTTGGACTACTTATCTTTCAGAGACCGTTTGGGATCGTCATGTCGGGAATTGGCGTGATCGCATTGGCCGGTATTGTGGTGAATAATAATATTGTATTGATCGATACCTACAACCAACTCTTAAAAAGAGGACTCGAGAAGAGAGACGCTATTTTAAGAACTGGAGTGCAGCGTTTAAGACCAGTATTACTTACAACCATCACCACGATTTTGGGACTAATGCCGATGGTCCTCGAAATGAATATCGACTTGATTAATCAGAAGATAGAGTTTGGTGCGCCAAGCACCCAGTGGTGGTCGCAATTAGCGACTGCGATTGCTGGTGGTTTGGCTTTCGCCACCGTTTTAACGTTGGTACTTACTCCATGTTTATTGATGTTGGGGCGACATAAGGGAAGCGAAGATCAATAAAGGATTTTTCATAAAAAAAGCGACTTAAAATAAGTCGCTTTTTATTTAGTTAGTTGCGAGCAATTGCCCGTATCGTTCTAGCTTATCCAATCGAATTTTTGAGTTCGCGACAAAGGTTGTTTTGGCCTTGCCTTTCAGAGACTTCGATTGAGGTAGCTTCACAGTACGCGCATTTTTGTGCACGCCATTTACAAGAAATTCATAATGTAAATGAGGGCCAGTAACTCGACCTGTTCCACCTAACGTACCTATGGTTTGCCCTTGCTTAACGCGTTGCCCAGTTTTCACTAAACGTTTTTTCATGTGTAGGTATTTAGTGATGTAAGTATTGCTATGGCGAATGAAAACGTAGTTACCGTTGAATTGGTTGTATCCGGATTTTTGAACAATACCATCGCCGGCTGCCCAGATAGGTGTACCTACTGGTGCGGCATAGTCCGTACCTCTGTGAGCTCGGACCTTACCTGTTACGGGGTGCTTACGGCGAGGGTTAAAGTTTGATGTTACGCGGCGGAAATCAATAGGAGAGCGTAAGAATGCTTTCTTCATCGCGCGACCGTTTTCATCGTAATAGTTACCACTTTTATCGTCTAATATGGCAGTAAACGTATCACCCTGGTTTTGGAAAATTGCAGCGATAATTTTTCCGCGTCCAATTACTTCACCTTCAACCACTTTCTCTTGGTAGAGGATTTTAAAGTTATCTTTGGCGCGAATGTCTAATGCAAAGTCGATATCCCAACCGAAGATTCCCGCAAGCTCCATGATTTGATTTGCAGTTAATCCTGCATTGATGCCAGCATTCCAGAAGTTGGAAGTGATATCCGCTTGAGCGTAATTGTATTGATAGTTCACTTCTTTTTTATCGAACTCAGAGGTGAACTTATCGCCAGATTTCGTTATTCGGAACGTTTCGAAAGCACTGAGTTGACGCTTCAGTTGAATAAGATTGTTATTTTCATCGAAACCAAATTGGAGCACATCTCCTGGGCGCAGGCGGGATAACTGATCTTTGGTGTCTTTATTGGTATTCACTAAGTTATGCAGTAAGCGTGGAGACAAGCCAATCCGCTTGAACAATACAGCCGTACTTTCGCCTGAGCGAACCGTGTATTTTTCCCACTTGAGAACGGCAGTCGGAGCGATATTCGCACCAGATGCAAGAGCTTCTGCATTAATGGTGAGTGGGTAGTGTTTTCCGACTTTGAGGCGATTCTCTGTGTCTCTCAGGCTATTTGCGTCTGGGAGTAAGAAAAGTGCCACAAAAATTACAGCACTAAAGAATGCAATAAAAGCCCGGTGCAATAGGGGAAGGCGTGCAAAAATAGACAACATGTTCCGGTTCGTTCTGTAAATATTGTGAAAATAGACAACAGAATAGTTTAACTGGTTTCAAAATGCATCGCTATTCAAGTAAGATGTCGAACTATTATATTTTTGCCAAATCTGTGGGAGTGAACAAGAATGGCGAGTATTGAAGCTGCACTAGCCGAGATCAAACGTGGCGTAGAAGAACTGATTCCAGAAGACGAACTGATTGCTAAGTTGAAAGAAGGCCGTCCTTTACGCATTAAATTAGGTGCCGATCCGACAGCGCCAGATATCCATCTTGGTCACACAGTAATTTTTAATAAGTTGCGTGCATTTCAAGAGCTAGGCCATGAAGTGACATTCCTTATCGGTGATTTCACTGCAATGGTTGGTGACCCATCAGGTAAGAACTCAACACGTCCACCGTTAAGCCGTGAAGATGTATTGAAGAATGCTGAAACGTATAAAGAGCAAGTATTTAAAATTCTAGACCCTGCTAAAACGCAAATCCGTTTTAACTCTGAGTGGCTATCTGAGCTTGGCGCTGAAGGCATGATTCGTCTTGCTTCAAACCAAACTGTTGCTCGTATGCTTGAGCGTGATGACTTCAAAAAGCGTTACGCTGGTGGTCAACCGATCGCAATTCACGAATTCATGTACCCACTTCTACAAGGTCACGACTCTGTTGCACTAGAAAGCGATGTAGAGCTTGGCGGTACTGACCAGAAGTTTAACCTTCTAATGGGTCGCGAACTGCAAAAAGCAGCAGGTCAAAAACCACAAGCGGTACTAATGATGCCACTACTTGTTGGTCTAGACGGTGTTAAGAAGATGTCTAAGTCTGCACACAACTACATCGGTATTAGCGAAGCACCAAGCGAGATGTTTGGTAAGATCATGTCTATCTCAGACGACCTAATGTGGAGCTACTACGAGCTACTGTCTTTCCGTCCACTAGAAGAAGTGGCTGAGCTGAAAGCTGGCGTTGAAGCGGGTAAAAACCCACGTGACGTTAAAGTTCTTCTGGCTAAAGAGATCATTGCTCGTTTCCACAGTGAAGCAGATGCTGATGCAGCAGAGCAAGAGTTCGTTAACCGCTTTGCTAAAAACCAAGTGCCAGATGATATGCCTGAGTTCGAATTTGAAGCTGGCCTGCCAATTGCTAACGTTTTAAAAGAAGCGGGTCTCGTAAACTCAACTTCTGACGCGATGCGTATGATCAAGCAAGGCGCAGCTAAGCTTGAAGGCGAGAAGATTGCAGACAGCAAATTTGTTCCTGAAGCAGGTACAGCGGTTTACCAAGTTGGTAAACGTAAGTTTGCTCGAATTACTATCAAGTAATATTAAATCTCTATGATTTATCGAAAAGGCATCTACGGATGCCTTTTTTATTGCCCCTAACTTTTGACAGAAACTTAACGAAGTTTTTTAAACGGAATTGCTACACTATGCGCGCTGTCAAATTGACAGTAATTCTGGAGATTTCTATGAACAATACCGACCATCCTCCTAGTTTGAATGGAGAAGAATAACCTGTTTCGGTATTGTCATTTGATCCTACCATTCAGGTAGGGTGCTATATTCCTTTCCCTTTTTTCTTTTCCAAACTCTAGTTTCAAATAAGCGTTGCAGTACGTTCAGATTATCGTACCTGTAGATTATTACTTGTCGTCTCACGTTTATTTTGATGGTCGTTACCTTTGCCAATCGGGAGATTCGCCATGACGGTAATGAACAACACTTTGACTTCAATCGAGCATCTTTTTACAGAGAATGATATTCGAGCAGTCACTAATGCATTTAAACAATACGAACCATCTCAACAGCTTCATTTACTGACGGTGATGCCAATAGAAGAAGCAGTGATGGTGCTTACACGGTGCCCGCTTTCTAAAATTCAGCAATTGCTGAGACAGTTAGAAGAGCAAGGGTTTGAAAAACGTGCTCGTCACTTTGCCCACCAATTAGGGTTGATCCATTCAGAAGTTGAACCCACACAAGGGTACTTGACTACTGGGGTGTTCGAACACGTTCGCCAACGGATAGGTTGGATCATCGCACTGGCTCTGCTAGGTATTGTCTCAGGCTTAATTATCGCTCAATACGAAGATACTTTGAGTCAACTGGTACTACTTGCTATTTATATGCCGGTCATTGCTGCCGCGGGAGGAAATACTGGAACTCAAGCGGCGACCTTAGTGATTCGAGCGTTAGCCACTGGTGAGCTAAAGAAAAGGCAGTGGCTCCATGTGCTTTGGAAAGAATGCAGAGTCGCGGTTTGCCTTGCTTCTGCGATTGCTTTAGTCATGGTCGCAAGAATTATGATGTTTAGCGAAAGTGGTTCAGCGGGAGGCTATGATATTGATTTGATCGCTATCGCTATCGCTGTTGCACTTTTTATCCAAGTGACAATTTCGACGACGTTGGGCGGTGTTTTACCGATCATCGCGCGTTTATTTAAATTAGATCCTGCTGTATTGGTGAGCCCGGTATTGGCGTCTATTGTCGATATTTCGGGGATGTGGATCTATTTTACGGTAGTGAACACTTTTCTCGGTATAACCTAGAAAAGTGTTCATTAGGTTAGATTAGTTGGACTGACTAAATTTGATAATGTCGTTATAAAATGCTTTTTCAAATTGTACGATTGGGGCGACGACTGGGGTGTCGTTGTCCCTTTTTTGTGGGTGGTAGTCACTCACAAATTGCACGAACAGGCTGCTAGGATTCCCATGTTCATTTAGTCCATATCCCGCCATATTGTAACTGCCATAAAGGGAGCCACTTTTCGCTAGAATTTGCCCTTCAATTGGCGCTTTTCTCATACTAGAACGATACTTTAGCGTACCGCTTTGCCCTGAGGTCGGTAACGCATCAATCAAGCCAAGTTTATCATTGTGCGTCCATATATAGCGGAGCACTTGGCTCATATCACTAGAAGTCATACGATTATTTCTCGATAAGCCAGAACCATCAGCTAACTGCGCATTTCGAATATCAATCGAGGCCTTTGTAAGCAATATTTGTTTAATAGCTTCTGTTCCATTGTTGAAGCTCCCAGCTTGAACGTAGAAGTGCCCGCCTAAAGCTTTGGTTAGGTTATCTGCAATTAAATTATCCGACTTTTTGAGCATGGTATCGAGTAAGTCTGGCAGTTTGACTGATTGATGGCTGGCAACTAAAAGAGGCTTGGCTTTATTCAAAGGTTGACCAATAAAAATGCCTCCGTCGAACTTAATTCTTAGCTCTTTAATTAGTTGGAGAACGACGTCTTGGGTATACAGCTCAGGGTTTTGAATCGCAAACTTAAGGGGTAAAGGCTTTTTACGCTCAACTAAGCACCCTGACAAACGATATTGATTATTGGGAGAGGTAATTAGCTCCAAATCACATTGAGTGGCTTTTTGACCTGATTTTGAGACGGTAGAAGCGTGGGTAGCAACTTCAATAGGATAGTGTGCGGGTATGTAAACACGGGTGTTACCATCTTGCTGCGTATAGATTGATGCTTGCGCACAGTTTTCATCAAGCGTAATAGCAGTCGCTGGGGCACTGTAACAGACACCTAGAATGTCCCAAGGCCACCCAACGGCTCTTTGGTAGCCAGTGAATGCAGTGTTATCCAGCCAAATATTTCCCTTAATTGTGTTAGAGAATTGAGTTGAATACTGTTTCAGTAGAAGTTTGATGTGTTCTCTAGTAAGAGTCGGGTCTCCACTGAACTTAATTAGAGCATCAGAACCTTGTCTGTATATGGACGTTGAAAAATGAAAATCATCGCCTAATTCAAGTTTGGCCGCTAATGCGGTCACCAGTTTTAAGGTACTCGCAGGTGGATAAAGCTGCTCAGTATTGAGCTTCACTTGATCTGTAGAAGTGGTCAGTGATTCTAGAACTAAACTCGAGCGACTTCCTTCCGGAAGGTAAGACAATGGCGTGTAGGCAAGAGTGCTAAATGAAACACACGCTAATGTTAGGGCTGCTATCAATCGCATAGTGACTATCAAAGTAATGAAGGTTAAATCTAGTATACAGATATAAAAAACGCCTGCTATAAAGCAGGCGTTTTAGATTCTGAGTTAAGCTTCAATTAGAAGTCGTAACGTAGACCTAGAGCAAGTTCGTCTTCAGCTTGAATTGACGTTGCGCCTGAGTTGCCTGCACCTACTGAACCGTACGTATCGCCTTTAGAAATAAGGTTGAAGTTGTATGATACGTAGCCGCGGAAATTAGGTTTGAAGTAGTATGTTGCGTCTACTGCTACATTGTCAGCAGATGTAGCACCATCAGTTTCTGCGTTGTTGTAAGTAGTAGAGAAAACAGTCTGACCCATAGTGTAAGCAGCAGCTAACTCGTAACCTGTGTAATCACCGTTGTCTTTTGCTTTTTCGCCGTCAGTGAATACACCAGCGAAGTAAAGTTCGCCCATAGTGTATGAACCAGAAAGCATGTATTCATTTTGCTCATCTTGATCCGCATAACCAGCACCTAGTTTAACGCCAGTTTCACCGATAGCGTAAATACCAGATAGAGAGTAACCATCTTGGTTGTTATCGGCGTATACATCGTTGCCGTTTGCGTCAGTACCTTCAGTGCGGTCAGCAAAGCGGTAGCTTGCTTTAACGCTTAGATCTTGGAATTGACCTTTGTAAGACAGCATGTTGTCAGTACGGTCAGCGACAGCAATTTTATCTGCAGCTGAGTTACCGTGGTACGCCATGATATCAGTGAAATCTGTGATTACGCCAAGTGCGCCGTCGTTTTTACCATAAGTTACTTCGCCGAATGCACCACCTAGACCAGCGTATGTGTAACGGTTGTCGATTGTGTCAGTGCCACTGTCTTTCTTTGAACCGTCAGCGTTGTAGTCTGAAGTTGTGAACTCACCTTCGTAGAAACCAACACCGTATAGGCCGTCTTGGATTTCAACTTTACCTAGGAAGTTAAGACGAATACGAGAGTTATCTTGTGCGTTACCATCTTTCATAGAAAGGCGAGCTTCTGCACGGCCGCCCATGTCTAAAGAAGTGCCATCTTGGTTGTATAGCTCGGCAGCGTTTGCGCCAGTTGCTAGAGCAGCAGCTGAAACAGCTAAAGCGATCATAGTTTTGTTCATGTTATATATCCTAATTACTGTCCATAAATAGATTTTATTATTCGAGGATATGCATCCTCTTTGTATTGCCTGTATAAATCAAGCTTCATATTCATGGTTAGAACATATCGAGAAACTTGCCAGTGCAATCCGTGAGGTACTTTTTACTCCTAAAGTTCCTGAATGGGTTAGTAAAATGATATAAATCCAACTTATGAACACTGTTCGATTGTTTTTTGTTTTTGGTTAAGTGTTTGATTTTACACTATTTACTGGGTCTTGGTGTGCGACGGTAAATATGTATTTTTTAGTTTTTTTTATATCGATTTTTCGACGTAAATAGTGGTGTAAACAAAATGTCATATTTGTGATCTGTATTTTTATGATTCAAATTATAGATATTGCTGATGTAAAGTGAATTATGATGATTTACATAAAAACTTTGTTTACACTAAGCAAAACGAGTTTGTTATCTACCACTTAGCCAAAGTGCTGAGTGGGTTTATTTTGTCCAAAGGTTACTTTGGAATAGAGGTAGAAAATGGAAAAGGTTCCAATGACTGTACGTGGTGAGCAATTACTACGTGACGAATTAGAAAGACTACTTAAGCAGCGTCCTATTATCTCGGCGGCAATTGGTGAAGCTCGTGAGCTTGGCGATTTAAAAGAAAATGCTGAATACCACGCTGCTCGTGAAGAGCAAGGCATTTGTGAAGCACAGATCCGTGATATTGAATACAAGCTGTCTGTTGCTCAAGTGATCGACGTAACACAAATGGAGAATACTGGAAAAATCATTTTCGGTACGACAGTGACGTTGATTGATGTTGATACCGATGAAGAAGTGAGATACCAAATCGTTTCTGAAGATGAAGCGGAGATTAAATCTGGTCGTATCTCAGTAAAATCACCAATTGCACGTGGCTTAGTCGGTAAGCATGAAGGCGATGAAGTAGTTATTTCTACTCCTGGTGGTGAAAAAGATTTTGAAATCGACAAAGTAGAATACATCTAATTTTGCTAGATGATTTCTTATCGGTATTAAAAAAGGTCGCATAATGCGACCTTTTTTCTCACTATAGTAATATTAAACTACTTACGTGGGATTTCGATTTTGCGTTCTTCAGTTTGACGGAATAGTACTAACACTTTACCGATGGTTTGTACTTTTTCTGCGCCTGTTTCACGAACAATTGCATCGATAATCAATTGCTTAGTTTCACGGTCTTCTGAAGCAACTTTAATTTTGATCAGCTCATGGTGATCTAAAGCGATTTCGATTTCCGCTAGAACAGCTTCAGTTAGTCCGTTAGCGCCCATTAGCACAACAGGTTTTAAACTGTGAGCTAGGCCTTTTAGATGCTGCTTTTGTTTGGTGCTTAGGTTCATTACGCGGCCAATTTTCTTTACTATTAGGGTTGAAAAAACCTATTTTAACGCCATCTAATGCTGAAGACTATAATTTATTAGTCATAGTATTTGGCATTTCCGTTTTTACCCACCGTTTTAGGTATCTAATGAGTAAACAGAAACACTCGGCCAGCTCAGGTCGTTGGTTGAAGGAACACTTCGACGATAAGTATGCAAATGAAGCTAGAAAGAAAGGCTATCGTTCGCGTGCTTACTTTAAAATGGAAGAAATTCAATCTAAAGACAAACTGTTAGCTTCTGGTATGACAGTTGTCGATTTGGGTGCGGCTCCTGGCGGATGGTCTCAATATGCTGCTAAGATTGTTGGAGACAATGGGCAAATCATTGCATGTGATTTATTACCCATGGATCCGATTGCTGGTGTAAGCTTTTTACAAGGCGACTTTCGTGAAGACGCAGTACTTGAAGCACTATTAGAAAGAATCCAGCCTGACATGGTTGATGTGGTGATGTCTGATATGGCACCCAATATAGCGGGTAATAATTCAGTGGATCAGCCAAGAGCTATGTATTTAGTAGAATTGGCGTTGGATATGTGTCGACAAGTTCTAGCCACAAATGGTAGCTTTGTTGTTAAAGTTTTCCAAGGCGAAGGGTTTGATCAATACGTTAAAGACGTCCGTGAGATGTTTAAAACCGTAAAGGTTAGAAAACCCGATTCTTCAAGAGCTCGCTCTCGCGAAGTGTTTATCGTAGCCACTGGTTACAAAGGTTAACGATTCAGTCAAATCTGAAAAGTTAACACTATAGCTACAGGTTACAAACTGTAGTACCCTACCTTTAATTACAATTAGTTATCGAGAGGCTGACACCTTGAGTGACATGGCAAAAAATTTAATTCTGTGGCTAGTTATCGCTGTAGTGTTGATGTCGGTATTCCAGAGCTTTGGCCCTGGTGAAAGTAACGGCAGAGCAGTTGATTACACCACGTTTGTACAGGAAGTTGGCCAAGGCCAGATTCAAGACGCACAATTCAATAACAGTGAGATCACATTTACCCGTCGTGGTGGTGGTGCTAAGTATGTAACTTACATGCCTGTTTATGATCAAAAGCTTCTTGATGATTTAATTAATCAAAATGTTCGAGTTCAAGGAACACCACCTGAAGAGCAAAGCCTACTAGGCACTATCTTCATTTCTTGGTTCCCTATGATCTTACTGATTGGTGTGTGGATTTTCTTCATGCGCCAAATGCAAGGCGGCGGCGGTAAAGGCGCGATGTCTTTTGGTAAGAGCAAAGCTCGTATGATGAGCGAAGAACAAATCAAAACACTTTTTGCTGATGTTGCAGGTTGTGACGAAGCAAAAGAAGACGTGAAAGAGTTGGTAGATTACTTACGTGATCCAAGCCGTTTCCAGAAGCTTGGTGGTAAGATCCCTACTGGTATTTTACTAGTGGGTCCTCCAGGTACAGGTAAAACATTACTGGCTAAAGCAATTGCCGGTGAAGCTAAAGTACCATTCTTCACTATTTCAGGTTCTGACTTCGTCGAAATGTTTGTGGGTGTTGGTGCATCTCGTGTACGTGACATGTTCGAACAAGCGAAGAAAGCAGCACCTTGTATCATCTTTATTGATGAAATCGATGCTGTAGGTCGTCAACGTGGCGCCGGTGTTGGTGGTGGTCACGATGAGCGTGAACAAACATTGAACCAAATGCTGGTTGAGATGGATGGCTTTGAAGGTAACGAAGGTATAATTGTTATCGCTGCAACTAACCGTCCTGACGTACTAGACCCTGCATTACTTCGTCCTGGTCGTTTTGACCGTCAGGTTGTGGTTGGTCTACCGGATGTTCGTGGCCGTGAACAGATTCTGAAAGTGCATATGCGTAAAGTGCCTCTATCAGGTGACGTAGAGCCTTCTCTAATTGCTCGTGGTACTCCAGGTTTCTCGGGTGCTGATCTAGCTAACTTAGTTAACGAAGCCGCTCTATTTGCAGCTCGTGGCAACAAACGCAACGTATCTATGGTTGAGTTTGAACTCGCGAAAGACAAAATCATGATGGGTGCAGAACGTCGCTCTATGGTTATGTCGGAAGAGACTAAAGAGTCAACGGCATACCACGAAGCGGGTCACGCGATTGTTGGTCGTCTAGTACCTGAACATGACCCAGTGTACAAAGTATCTATCATTCCACGTGGTCGTGCGCTTGGTGTAACTATGTATCTACCAGAGCAAGATCGTGTGAGCATGTCTCGCCAACACCTAGAGTCAATGATTTCTAGCTTATATGGCGGTCGTCTTGCTGAAGAACTTATCTACGGCAAAGACAAAGTTTCAACAGGTGCATCAAACGATATTGAACGTGCAACTGATATTGCTCGTAAGATGGTTACGCAGTGGGGCTTCTCTGAAAAACTGGGTCCTCTTCTTTATGCAGAAGAAGAAGGCGAGGTTTTCCTAGGTCGCAGCGTTAGCCAAACCAAGCATGTATCAGATGATACGACTAAGCTTATCGATGAAGAAATTCGTATTCTTATCGACCGTAACTATGCTCGTGCTAAGCAAATCCTTGAAGAGAACATGGATATCATGCACTCGATGAAAGATGCTCTGATGAAGTACGAAACGATCGATGCGGGTCAAATTGATGATTTGATGGACCGCAAAGAGGATATTCGTGAACCTGCTGGTTGGGGTGATGAAGTGAAAGCTGAACCTGCAAAGGAAGAAGCTAAAGCTGAAACGAAATCAGAAGAGCAACCTAAAGCTGAAGAGTCGAAAGTTGAAGAAGTTAAATCTGAATCCGATGACGCTCAAAACAAAGATTCTTAATCGCTAAGCCTTAAATTAAAACCCTGAGTACGCTCAGGGTTTTTCTGTTTATAGCCCAAGATGTTTTACCTTTAAGACCAGCCTTCCATGATATTAAAAGTAAAGAATAAAACACTCGTTTTAGATCGCCCACATGTGATGGGGATTCTCAATGTCACGCCAGACTCTTTCTCTGATGGCGGGAAATTCAATTCAATAGACAGCGCCTTACAGCAAGCAGAGCAAATGATTCAAGCTGGTGTTAGCATTATTGATATTGGCGGTGAATCAACTCGCCCGGGAGCGCCAGACGTTTCTTTAGAAGAAGAGCTCGCTCGCGTTATTCCTGCCATTAAAGCAATTCGCGCCAAGTTTGATGTGTGGATCTCGATCGATACCAGTAAAGCTGAAGTGATGCGCCAAGCCGTTGAAGCGGGGGCTGATTTGATCAATGATGTGCGTGCTTTACAAGAGCCGGGTGCTCTAGAAGCCGCCGCCGATGCGAATGTTCCAGTGTGCCTGATGCATATGAAAGGCCAACCAAGAACTATGCAAACTGCCCCAAGTTACGATGATGTTCTTAAGGATGTAGAAGTATTCTTGCAAGAAAGGGTAGAAGCTTGTGAAGCGGTTGGTATTTCAAAAGATCAGCTGATCTTAGATCCTGGATTTGGTTTTGGTAAAACCATTGAACATAATTACCACTTATTAGCGCACCTTGAAAAATTTCATACGCTTGGTTTGCCTGTCTTAGCTGGGATGTCGAGAAAATCGATGATCTTTAAGTTACTGGACAAAGCTCCAGCAGATTGCATGGTAGCAAGCGTCACCTGCGCTACTATCGCAGCAATGAAAGGCGCACAAATTATTCGCGTTCACGATGTAGAAGATACATTGGAAGCAATGAAGATAATCGAAGTGATGAATAACAATCACTAATAATAATTAAGGAAAATCACTATGTCTGACAAAAGACGTTATTTCGGCACAGATGGTGTGCGTGGCAAAGTAGGCCAATATCCAATCACGCCTGATTTTGTTCTGAAGCTTGGCTGGGCTGCTGGTCGTGTACTTGCAAAGCAAGGTACAAAGAAAGTTATCATTGGTAAAGATACCCGAATTTCAGGCTATATGCTTGAGTCAGCTCTCGAAGCAGGATTGGCAGCTGCGGGTTTGAAAGCGACATTTACAGGTCCAATGCCTACTCCCGCAGTAGCATATTTGACGCAAACTTTCCGCGCTGAAGCGGGTATTGTTATTTCTGCTTCTCATAACCCTTACTACGATAACGGTATCAAATTCTTTTCGTCAGAAGGCACGAAGCTTCCAGATGATATTGAATTGGCGATAGAAGCTGAACTAGATAAAGACATTGAGTGTGTTGAATCTGCGGAGTTGGGTAAAGCTGTTCGCTTAAGTGATGCAGCTGGTCGTTATATTGAGTTTTGTAAGAGTACATTTCCACATAAAATGACGCTTGCAGGTATGAAAATTGTTGTGGATTGTGCTCATGGTGCGACCTACCACATTGCTCCGGCAGTTTTCAAAGAGCTTGGTGCAGAAGTGATTGCCATGGGTGTTGAACCAAATGGTACTAACATTAATCACAAAGTTGGCGCGACAGATGTTAAAGCATTGCAAGAGCGTGTTGTCGAAGAAAAAGCACATCTTGGATTAGCGTTTGATGGTGATGGCGATAGAATTATTATGGTTGATGAACTAGGCCATAAAGTGGATGGCGACCAAATTGCTTACATCATTGCTCGTGATGCGCTACGCCGTGGCGAGTTGAAAGGTGGCGTGGTTGGTACACTGATGACTAACCTAGGTATGGAAAACGGACTAAAACAGTTAGGTATTCCGTTTGTTCGTGCTGCAGTTGGTGACCGTTATGTTATGGAGCAGCTTCTTGCGAAAGGCTGGAAGATCGGCGCTGAAAATTCAGGTCACGTTATCTTATTAGATAAAGTGACTACTGGTGATGCAATTGTTGCAGCATTGCAAGTGTTGGCGTCGGTAGTTGATAGCGAAATGTCTTTGAATGAACTGTCGCAAGGCATGACTTTATACCCTCAAGTATTGGAAAACGTCCGCTTTAGTGGTGACTCGAATCCATTAGAAGCGGAAGCAGTAAAAGCTGCGGTTGTTGAAGTTGAAGCTGAGCTTGGTGAAAAAGGGCGCGTATTATTACGTAAATCAGGTACTGAACCACTACTTCGAGTAATGGTTGAAGGAGAAGATGCTGATTTAGTACAGAGCTCTGCTCTAAAAATTGCAGAAGCCGTGAAAGCAAGTTGCTAGTTAACGCTATTTAACCACTGACTTTTGCCTTGAACGTGTTGAAAGTTCAGTGGTTGATTGAACTAATGTTACTAAATGCTCTTTTTTTGGTCGGTTGAGTCCAGAAGTCCGTGTTTTTGACAATTTTCTCTTGTCAGCCAGTGAGGGTTTCGCTAGTATTGCTCGGCCTTCAGTTAGGAGGTCGCTAGCCTTGTTCTTGAAATTAGCTTTTCGAACGGCGCTGGCTCAACAATTAGGAACATAGGTGGAAAAATGTTTACAGTTCTACTTGTGATTTACCTGTTGGCAGCGCTTGGTGTAATTGGCCTAGTGTTGATTCAACAAGGTAAAGGCGCAGATATGGGAGCCTCTTTCGGTGCTGGTGCTTCAAACACAGTGTTTGGTGCTAGTGGCTCAGGAAATTTCCTAACCCGAATGACTGCAGTTTTTGCAACAACATTTTTTATCCTTAGCTTAGTGCTTGGTAATATGTCTACACATAAAACTGAGTCACAATGGATTGACCCAACTCAAGGTCAAGTTATCCAGCAAGCTGAAGATGCAGCAAGTGAAATTCCAGCGCAAGGCGATGAAATTCCACAATAAGCGATAAAAAGCTTTTGATGCCGAGATGGTGAAATTGGTAGACACGCTAGCATGAGGTGCTAGTGCCTTTGGTGTGAGGGTTCGAGTCCCTCTCTCGGCACCATTTTACAAACTTGTAAAACATCTTGTTGAGCGTATAATGCTCGCAAGTCGGACGCGGGATGGAGCAGCTTGGTAGCTCGTCGGGCTCATAACCCGAAGGTCGTCGGTTCAAATCCGGCTCCCGCAACCAATTCTTTTTTAGGTTTTGGTGGCAAGTTTGCGCAGTGTGAACCTCACTGCGAGTTAAGTGTTTATCATGTGATGAAACGCTTAACACATCAGGGTCCAGCAACAAAAACCCCGACTTATTCGGGGTTTTTTGTTATCTGTGCATTTGTAAAGTGCATATTTGATAATGTTTGCTTGGAATTTAAATTGGGCTCTGAGCCCTTTTTTTGTTTCTGGAGTGGTTAAATGACTGGTTTAGAAAGACAACTTACTGAAATGCTTGACGCTCCTGTAGCGGCATCGGGTTATGAGTTAGTTGGATTAGAATTTATTCGTGCAGGTGAGCACTCAACGCTACGTATTTATATTGATTCACCAAACGGTATCAATGTGGATGATTGCGCTGAAGTGAGTCATCAAGTAAGTGCAGTAATGGACGTTGAAGATCCAATTTCAGTGGCTTATAACCTTGAAGTGTCTTCTCCAGGTTTAGAAAGACCACTGTTCAAAGCAGAGCATTACCAACAATTTATTGGTCACGAGGTAAGCATCGTTTTGAAAATGGCTATAGCAAACCGTCGTAAATGGAAGGGTGATATCCAGTCTGTTGATGGTGAAACTATTACGGTATTGGTTGAAGGAAAAGAAGAAGAATTCGTCCTTAGCAATATTTCAAAAGCTAACCTGATCCCTAAATTTTAGTTCTCCTAGAGAGAAGAGCTTAAGAGGCTAGATTAATGAACAAAGAAATTTTAGCGGTAGTAGAAGCTGTTTCTAATGAAAAAGCAGTTCCTCGTGAGCGTATTTTTGAAGCGCTTGAAATCGCGCTTGCAACAGCAACTAAAAAGAAAAGCGAATTCGAAATCGAAGTTCGTGTTGAGATTGACCGTAAAACGGGTGATTTCGAAACGTTCCGTCGTTGGGAAGCTGTTGAAGAAGTAGAATTCCCAACAAAAGAAATCTCAATTGAAGCAGCTAAGTACGATGATGAAACTATCGAACTGGGTGGCTTCATCGAAGATGAAATTGAATCTGTAACGTTTGACCGTATTACGACTCAGACGGCTAAGCAAGTTATCGTACAAAAAGTACGTGAAGCTGAGCGTGCTCAGATTGTAGAACAGTTCATCGACAACGAAGGTGAGCTGGTTACAGGTGTTGTAAAGAAAGTTAACCGTGACACTATCATTCTAGATTTAGGTAACAACGCTGAAGCGGTAATCCTACGTGATGACCAACTTCCTCGTGAAAACTTCCGTCCAGGTGACCGTGTACGTGGTCTTCTATACGCAGTTAAACCTGAAGCTCGCGGTTTCCAACTCTTCATTACTCGTTCTAAGCCTGAAATGCTAGCTGAGCTATTCCGCGTTGAAGTGCCTGAGATTGGCGAAGAGCTAATTGAATTGAAAGGCGCTGCTCGCGATCCTGGTTCTCGTGCTAAAATCGCTGTGAAAACAAACGATAAGCGTATTGACCCTGTTGGTGCGTGTGTTGGTATGCGTGGTGCTCGTGTTCAAGCGGTTTCTGGTGAGCTTGGCGGTGAGCGTATCGATATCGTTCTTTGGGACGATAACCCGGCTCAATTCGTTATCAACGCAATGGCTCCTGCTGATGTTGCTTCGATCATCGTTGATGAAGATGCGCACTCGATGGATATCGCTGTTGAAGCTGATAACCTAGCACAAGCGATTGGCCGAAGCGGTCAAAACGTACGTCTAGCGTCTCAACTTACTGGTTGGGAACTGAACGTAATGACCGTTGCAGACCTACAGAAGAAACACCAAGAGGAAGCGGTAGCTTCTATTGAAAACTTCATGAAGCACCTAGACATCGAGCAAGATTTCGCAGAGCTTCTAGTTGAAGAAGGTTTCTCAACTCTTGAAGAGGTTGCGTACGTTCCAGTTAATGAGCTTCTAGAAGTTGATGGCTTAGACGAAGGCATCGTAGAAGAACTACGTAGCCGTGCGAAAGACGCACTAACAACTCTTGCTTTAGCGCAAGAAGAAACATTCGATGGCGTTGAACCTGCAGAAGACCTATTGGGTCTTGAAGGTCTAGAGCGTGAAATGGCTTATAAACTGGCGTCAAAAGGTGTTGCGACACTGGAAGACCTAGCAGACCAAGGTGTTGACGAGCTAGAAGGCATTGAAGGCCTAACCGAAGAACGCGCTGGTGAGTTAATCATGGCAGCACGTAACATTTGTTGGTTTGGCGACGAAGAATAATTCAGCAAGGAGAGAGCGGTATGACACAATTAACAGTTAAAGCACTGAGTGAAGAGATTGGTACGCCAGTTGACCGCTTAATTGAACAACTTGCTGATGCAGGAATGAAGAAAGCTGGATCGGATCAAGTTTCAGATGCAGAAAAGCAAACACTGCTAACTCACCTGAAGAAAGAACACGGTGACACTACAGGTGAAACTGAACCGACTCGCTTAACTCTTCAACGCAAGACCCGCAGCACTCTAAGTGTTGCCGCTGGAGGCGGTAAGAGTAAGGATGTTCAAGTAGAAGTACGTAAGAAACGTACTTACGTGAAGCGCAGCGCAATTGAAGATGAAGCAAAACGAGAAGCTGAGGAAGTAGCTAACCGTGAAGCTGAAGAGAAAGCACAACGCGAAGCTGAAGAGCAAGCGCAACGTGCAGCTGCAGAGAAAGCACAACGCGAAGCCGAAGAAAAAGCGAAACGAGAAGCGGATGCAAAACGTGACGTTGAAGAAAAGGCTAAACGCGTACAAGCTGAAAAGGCTAAGAAAGACATGAATGCAAAAAATGCAGACACCAACGCGCAAGCGAAGAAAGAAGCTGATGAACTAAAACGTCGTCAGGAAGAAGAAGCTCAGCGTAAAGCAGAGCAAGAAGCGGCTAAACTAGTTGAAGAAGCGCGTAAACTAGCTGAAGAAAACGAAGCTCGCTGGTCTGAAGAAGAG
>Ga0213838_1000867_pt1 | contig 18079 bp, 18 predicted proteins | sample SWPATP13_FD_160577 | JGI IMG/M metagenome (GOLD analysis project Ga0213838, IMG submission 160577) | Coastal seawater microbial communities from Marineland, Florida, United States - SWPA TP1 #3 | ecosystem: Environmental > Aquatic > Marine > Coastal | place: USA: Florida | collected 2016-08-06 | reverse complement strand
GAATCATCTCAAAGCTCAATGCGATACCAAACCAGCTGCCAACGTAACCAAGTAAGCCATTTAACATGGCAATCACACTGATAAACGCCAGCAAAGTAGCGCCAACCGCGACAGCAATTCTCAACCCAGACATCGCGCCGTCAGCCATGGCTTCAACCACGTTCGTTGCTCTTGGCAATTCAACATCCGACTCTATGTTCTCAATCTGTTGTTCATCCGAACCGGGTACCAAAATTTTTGCCATCAATAAACCAGCAGGCGCAGACATAAAGGCTGCTGCGATCAAGTAGTTCAAATCAACCCCTAGCGATGCATAACCCACCAAGGTTCCACCAGCCACGGAAGCCAAGCCACAGGTCATCACAGCAAACAACTGGGAATCAGTCATATTTTTAAGGTAAGGCTTAACCACTAAAGGGGCTTCAATCATGCCAACAAAAATATTGGCAGTTGCAGAAAGTGATTCGGCGCGGCCTGTACCCAAAAACTTTTGCAAACCACCACCAATAACATTGATTACCTTTGGCATGAAACCAATATGGTACAAACCAGAAATCAACGCTGAAAAGAAAATGATGATGCCAAGCACATTAATGGCAAAAACAAAGCCGTTATTCGTCAAACCGCCGAAAAGAAAGTTGATGCCCTCTTGACCATAATTGATCAAGTGAGATACTGCTCCAGTCACACTATTCAACACCTCTTTTCCCATTGGTACATATAGAACCAATAATGCAAAAGAGATTTGCAGTAAGAACGCCAAAGACACGGTTCTGATTTGAATATTTTTTCTGTCCGTAGATAGTAACCATGCCGTTACTAATATTGCGAGAATTCCAATTAAGGATGCCATTTTAGCTAACCTTTGTATTTAGGTACGAAAGGCGAGGCATTCTATATAGGAAATCGTTTGCGACAAGTCGAAGTTGTTAATGGTATGTTCAAAGTCGTGCTCAATAACCCACCACCAATATAAGCCATTGATTTACAATAATTAGCCACCTAAGTTTTGATAATTATTTCCATATGGAAAAGATATTTATGAAACTCGCAATAATCAATGATGCAACTGAACCGATGACTTGAGGTTTGTGTCCCAATAACAAGGGAACCCTAAATGGCTTTTAAAGAACTCGATAACGGTTGATAGCTTTCTCGGCATATTTTGTCGGCTTGGGTAAACCGCATAAAAAGGCATAGTTTGGCTCGCCGTCCAATCAGGTAGCACTTGTATTAACTTGCCAGTCCTGAATTCGTCTTTCAGTAGGTAGGTGGCAAGGTAAGCGACTCCCCAGCCCGAAACTGCCGCATCTCTTACGGCTTCAGCTAGATCGACAGAGTAATTGCCTGAAATTTTAACGCAGTAATTTTCTTTATCTTTTGAAAAAGCCCAAGACGCATATTCCCGATCTCGGCTGCGATAAATTAAACAATTATGCTTGAGTAGATCGCTTGGTTGATGTGGCGTCCCTTCTTTTATCAAGTAATCAGGTGACGCCGCTACCACAAACTGGCAGTCAGCCAACCGCTGGGCGATATACCCTTCTGGTAAATCTTCGTTGTTCGTCACCCATAAATCTAAACGCTCTTCAAGCATATCGACTTTATAATCAAACAAACTCACCTCAATTCTTAAATTGGGGTAAAGCCGCCTGAGTTCATCAATCGCCGGGATGATATGCAAAGTGCCAAAAGATTGAGATAACCCAACCCTAAGCACACCTGCAACATCATCTCGCTGGCTTTCCATTTCCATCTGAGCATTTTTAACGATATGAAAAAGCTGATTGCAGTGTTGGTAAAAAACTTGTCCCGCTTCTGTCAGCGTTAATGAACGAGTAGTTCGCTGAACTAGCTTAAGCCCAATGGAATCTTCTAATAGCGCAATCTGCTTACTGATATGAGAAACGGAAACACCCAGGCTTTTCGCCGCAGCAGTAAAACCTTCATGTTTAATAAGTGCATGGAATATCACCATTTGAGATGCACGATCGGTTAACACAGTCACTCCACAAAAATAGAGAATTAAAAAAGGACTCCGAAGAGTCCTTTTTATTAATCAAACTTGATTCTGTCGGCTAAGTGGCTGACAGCCAAGGCAAAGTAATACGAACGATTCCACTTCATTAGTACATTGTAGTTGTTGTACACCAAGTAAGAACGCCCCGCTTCATCATCTGGCATGATCAGCCACGCTTGAATGTCTTCATTTAACTTAGGTAACGGCTGCCCACTGTAACCTGTAATGCCTATTTCCGACCATTCTTGAAGGTATTTGGCTTTATCTGGCGTTCTACCTTGAAGATCCGTTGAAATGCCTGCTGGCACTTGTACTTGGCGTCCCCAAGTGTATTTATCATTCCACCCAGATTGACTTAGATAATTAGCAGCCGAAGCGAACACATCTTCTTCGGTGTTCCAAATGTCTTTTTTGCCATCACCATTACCATCGGCGGCATAAGCTAAAAATGAGCTTGGCATAAACTGAGGCTGGCCCATCGCCCCGGCCCAAGAGCCTTTCATTTCTTTCGGTTTAATGTGCCCCTGCTCAAGAATATTCAGCGCAGCCATGGTTTCTTTACGGAAGAAAGCTTCACGGCGACCTTCATAAGACATGGTAGATAGCGCGTCGATCACACTATAGTTTCCTGTGAACTTACCGAAATTACTTTCAACGCCCCATAGCGCGACAATAAAGCGAGGCTGAACACTGTACTCATCCCCAATGCGCTTCAACGACTGGTAATGTTTGTTATACAGAGATTTTGCCTGCTTCACCTTCCAATCAGGAACCGCTCTAGGAATGTATTCATCCAATGTGAGCTTTTTCTCTGGCTGATTTTTATCTGCCGTTACGGCTCTTGGCTTGAATATCACACCTTCAAAAGCTTGGTCTAGTATTGACTCTGAAATACCTTGTTCGCGACCTTCTTGTTTCAAAGTTAATACGTATTCTTCAAAACTTAACTCATTCGCTGCAAGGTTACCTGCCACTAGTAAGCTCACTAACCCAGCCACAATCGTACGTACTTTTTTCAAGTGCTCCTCCTTGAACGTTGAGAGCAGTTTATTCTTCACCTTCCGACTTTTTTTGCTGAGCTTTTCGTTCTTTGTATAGATCTAGCTCGTTAACAGTTGGAGGCGGTACTTGTAAGAAAAAACCATCGTTATTAAGAGATTCTTTTACTTTCTCGATATCAACTTGAGCCAGCGTTCTGCCGTCCATCTTGATTACCATCACAAAGCTAGGTTTGCCGAACATCTGCATCAAAGTGTCAGGAACTTGTGAAAAATCGTCCTTTTTAGGGATATATAAGTAAGTGCCTTCTTTCTTCGAGCTTTTATAAATAGAACACAGCATGACAAGCCTTTTCTCTTGTTCAGAACGTCAAAAGTCAGAGTTCTGAAATTATTGGTTTAAGTTTAGAAATATTGGGAACAAAACGTCCATTTGACAACAAGATTGCTTGCTGTGCTTGGTTTGGGAATATAACATGATAAACCTAGTTTCAGGCAATGCCCTTTCAGTTAAAGATGAAAGAAATTGTAGCCAGTTCTTATTAAGGTCCATTAGTAATCAATGTCTAGTAACCCAGATCTCAAAGGTAGTAGTTTCACGCTATCCGTATTGCACTTATCCGATTCCAATATCGACGGTGCGGTGACGTTTCTTCAAGAAAAGGTTACCCAAGCCCCTACTTTTTTTGCCGCCGCTCCGGTTGTGATTAACATTAGCAAAGTAGAAGGCGATATCGACTTTACTCAACTCAAGAACGGTATTTCAAACGCAGGCATGATCCCTGTCGGCATTACCGGTTGCCAAGACAAACGCGCGCAAAACCTCGCGAAAGAAGCTGGTTTTGCGGTGATGTCTGCAAGTAAGTCCCCTTCTCAGGCTCCGGCTAAGATGGCGCCCACAAAAATCATTCGAACTCCTATCCGTTCTGGACAACAAGTCTATGCTAAAGATGGCGATTTGGTGATATTAAGCCATGTCAGCGCAGGTGCAGAGGTCATCGCCGACGGTAGTATCCACATTCATGGCACCTTACGCGGAAGAGCGATTGCTGGCGCAAGCGGGCAAAAAGAAGCAAAAATCATTTGTAGCGATTTACAAGCTGAGCTGGTTTCTATTTCTGGAAATTACTGGCTGAGTGATCAAATTGAAAGCGAGTACTGGCAGAAGAAAATCATGTTAAGCATGACAGACGATGTTCTGCATTTCGATGTACTTGCGATTTAGAAAGATAAAAAGGAAAAAATAATGGCACGCATTATTGTTGTAACGTCAGGTAAAGGTGGGGTTGGTAAAACCACTTCAAGTGCGGCTATCGCCTCAGGACTGGCTCTTAAAGGTAAAAAGACTGCAGTTATCGATTTTGATATTGGCCTGCGTAACCTCGATCTAATCATGGGCTGTGAGCGCCGTGTCGTTTACGATTTCGTTAACGTTATCAATGGTGAAGCAACGCTAAATCAAGCGATGATCAAAGACAAACGCACTGATAATTTGTTTATCCTACCGGCTTCTCAAACGCGCGATAAAGATGCACTAACCAAAGAAGGTGTGCGCCGTGTCTTTGATGAACTCGACGAAATGGGTTTTGATTTCATCATCTGTGATTCTCCTGCTGGTATCGAGCAAGGGGCGTTAATGGCGCTATACTTCGCAGATGAGGCCATTGTGACAACCAACCCAGAAGTTTCTTCGGTTCGCGACTCAGACAGAATCCTAGGCATTCTAGATTCTAAATCTCGTCGCGCAGAAGAAGGGCTTGAGCCAGTTAAACAGCACCTACTTTTAACTCGTTATAACCCAGCTCGTGTTACTCAAGGTGAAATGCTTAGCGTAGAAGATGTTGAAGAAATTCTGCACATCTCTCTGCTTGGTGTCATTCCAGAGAGCCAAGCCGTACTCAACGCTTCAAACAAAGGTGTCCCTGTTATCTTTGATGATAATTCAGACGCAGGTATGGCGTATGACGATACGGTAGAGCGCCTGCTTGGTGGGCAAATTGATTTCCGTTTCTTAACCGAAGCGAAAAAAGGCATCTTTAAGCGACTATTTGGAGGCTAATTAACTATGTCATTACTTGAGTTTTTTAGACCTCAAAAGAAGTCGTCAGCAAATTTAGCAAAAGAGCGTTTACAAATTATCGTGGCGGAACGCCGTAGCCATAACGACCCTGCACCGTCATACTTACCTCAACTTAAAGAAGATATTCTAAAAGTGATTGCTAAGTACGTTGACGTTGACCCATCAATGGTCGATTTGTCTTTTGAACATAAAGACGATGATATTTCAGTTCTAGAGCTAAACGTCAAACTACCTGAAGACGAAAAGTAACAAAAACCGTTACCTTAGCCCCAAACAAAAAAAGAGAGCATAATGCTCTCTTTTTTAATAAATAATGATTCTTATTAAGTTGCTTTACTGAAGGTGCTTATCTAAATGCTCGCCCAGCAACTCTAATCGCCAACCTTGCATCACATCCGGTAATTTCTCTGGGTTTCGCTCTTGCTTCCACACCCAACTCAGCATCTGGTTCAGCTGCTTTTTAGAAGCTAAAAACTCGGTTGCTAGCCCAGATTTTGCTGACGCTTTCTTCACTTCGTCTTTCAATACTTTGAAAATTTGCTTATAGCCAGGGTAATCCATCAAACGATCAATTTTCGCTGGGTACTCTTCTTCTGGTGTGTGTTCAGCAAGCTTTACGATGGAGCTAATTTTCGCACTATGACGGCGAACAGCACGAGGATCGATTCCTTCTTTTTCCATTCCCTGAGCCGACTTAATGCCGAAACGAGCGACACTCAGTAGATCTTGCTCTTTGAAAATAAAATTCAACGCTAAGTCACGTTTGACTGCTTCTTTATAGCGCCATGTGGCTAATGGACGTAAAACCGCTAATTGCTGCGGACGCAATTGCCAAGCCCCTTTAATATCTAGATACGCTTTCTCTGGCTCTGCAGGGCGAATACGTTTCGACACTAGCAAATCAGATTCTTGTTGGGCAGCTTCCCACCAACCTGCCGCCTGCACCTTTTCAAGCAACATGTTGTACATTGGCATTAAGTAATGCACATCAGCAGCCGCGTAATCCAACTGTTTCTGAGAAAGCGGACGCGCTAACCAGTCGGTACGCGATTCACTCTTATCGAGTTCAACGCCAACAAATTCCTTTACTAGCGCAGCAAAACCCGTCGATAAACCATGGCCTAAAAACGCAGCCATCACTTGCGTATCTACCATCGGGAACGGGGTACACCCAAACGCGTTTTGAAACACTTCAAGATCTTCACCGCAAGCATGTAATACTTTTAATACTGAGGTATCTTTAAGTAGCTGTTCTAGTGGAGACATGTCTTCCAGTGCAACTGGGTCAATCAAGGACAATTGCTCACCATCAAATAACTGAATCAATCCCAATTGAGGAAAAAAGGTTCGAGTACGCACAAACTCGGTATCGAGCATTACTACATCGGCTTCACGTGCTTGCTGACACACGCGCTCAAGGTCGTTCAATTGGGTAATAATTTGATAGTTCACACAAACTCTCACTGGATTAATTAATCGCCGGACACAAAAATGCCGACTTGAATAGTCGGCATTCTAACATTAATTATTCGCTACGGCTTCTGCTATGCACTTTTCGCTTGCGCTAATTGAGCATCATTTTCTTCACGTAGAACACGGCGCAAAATTTTTCCTACGTTAGTTTTTGGCAGCTCTTCGCGGAATTCCACCAGCTTAGGTACTTTGTAGCCAGTTAGGTGTTCACGACAATGTGCAATCACGTCATCTTTGGTCAAACTAGGATCACGTTTAACCACGTACACCTTAACCAGTTCACCGGAAACGTCATTTGGTTGGCCGATTGCTGCAACTTCAAGTACTTTGCCATGCAGCGCAACGACATCTTCAATCTCGTTCGGATAAACATTGAAACCCGATACCAGAATCATGTCCTTCTTACGGTCGACAATATGCAGTAGACCTTCATCATCGAACTTAACGATATCACCCGTCGACAACCAACCTTCTGGATCAATCACTTCTTTGGTCGCTTCTGGACGTTGCCAGTAGCCTTGCATCACTTGCGGTCCACGAACTTGCAGTTCACCCGTCTGATCATGAGCAACCGGTTTACCTTCATCATCGACGATACGTACGTCCGTTGACGGTACTGGTAGGCCAATTGCTCCCGTGTAATCTTTAAGATCGTACGGGTTACCCGTTACTAATGGAGAACACTCCGTTAGACCGTAACCTTCAAGCAAGTGAATGCCCGTTGTTTTCTTCCACTGCTCAGCGACAGCACGCTGCACAGCCATACCACCACCAACAGACAAACGTAGTTTGCTAAAGTCTAATTCGTGGAAATCTTCATTGTTCACTAATGCATTGAAAAGTGTATTCACACCGGTAATCGCCGTGAATGGGTACTTCTGTAGTTCTTTGATAAACCCAGGAATATCGCGTGGATTCGTTATAAGTAAGTTTTGCCCGCCAAGTTCAATAAAGAGTAAGCAGTTTACCGTTAAGGCAAAAACGTGATAAAGCGGAAGCGCTGTCACCACTAATTCACGGCCTTCTTCTAATACAGGGCCATACGCCCCTTTCGCTTGAAGGACATTAGCAATCATGTTTCTGTGAGTAAGAATTGCACCTTTTGCGACACCCGTTGTACCACCTGTATATTGAAGAAATGCAATATCTTCACCCGACATGAATGGCTTCACATATTGCAGGCGACGTCCTTTTTTCAACGCTTGTCTGAATGAGATAGCACCAGGCAAGTTATACTTAGGCACCATCCCTTTTACGTATTTCACTACGAAATCAACAATCGTACCTTTTGCACGAGGTAGCATCTGACCTAAGCTCGTTAATACCACGTGCTTAACTGGTGTGTTGTCTACCACTTTTTCTAGGGTACTTGCGAAGTTCGAAACAATAACAATGGCTTTGGCGCCAGAATCATTCAATTGATGTTCAAGTTCACGAGGAGTGTAAAGCGGATTCACGTTAACTGCGATCATACCTGCGCGTAGTACACCAAATAATGCAATTGGGTACTGCAGCAAGTTTGGCATCATTAAGGCAACTCGGTCGCCTTTTTTCAACTTAAGATCATTTTGTAAGTAGGCTGCAAAAGCGCGGCTACGCTCTTCTAGCTTACGGAAAGTCATCACAGACCCCATGTTCATGAACGCTGGTTGGTCAGCATACTTTTGAACCGACTGCTCAAACATTTCAACTAAAGATGGGTATTGATCTGGGTTGATCGTTTCTGGTACGTCACTTGGAAAACGTGAAAGCCAAGGTTTATCCACGATGTTACTCCTCGTTTATCAGCTGACTGCATAGCCGCTATTTATCATTTGCGAAGTATTACAGCACAGCTTTAGTGCTTGAGCACTAAAAGACTCAAACACTTGTTTAAATTTTGTTAACTACACCAAGAATTAGCTCAGAAATACGCTTAGGGCTCTGCAAATGACAATGGTGTCCACCAGGGATGGTCTCTATCTTTGCTAGAGAAGTATCTAACTTGTAGCGATTATGCTTTAAATCCCGATAACCATCACAACCAAGAACAATCAGTTGCGGACAACGAATTGACTGCATAATTATGTCAGCATGCTCTTGTGACATGCGATATAACGAATCACACTTCAATTTAGCGTCATATCGCCAATGCCATTGTCCGTCTTTATACTCGACACCTCGCTCAACAATAGGTTGAATCAATGCAGGAGCAATATGGTTAGCGTTAGCACGGAGCGTTATTGCGTCATCTAGGGTTGCTAGAGGACGTGAAGGCTTTCTTCGCTGTCGCTGCCGACTTAACACCCCTTGCCTTAGACGGTCCACCGACTTCAGGGGAGCTTCAGAAAGAGGTCCATGACCTTCGATTTGAACTAATCCTGATACCTGTTCAGGAAAGGCGGCACTATAACAACTTGCTATCAATGCACCAAGTGAATGTCCTACTAACATCAGTCTGTTTGGCGATATTTCATTCAAAACTTGGTAAATGTCGTCAATGTAGTCGTGAAAAGGGTAATAGAAGGGTGCTTTTTTATGGCTAGAAAGCCCATGCCCTGGTAAATCGATTGCGATTAAGTGCAGCTGTGGTAACTCCTGCGCGATAGCCTCCATGACTGACGTGAAGCTCGCTGCATTGTCTAACCACCCATGAATAAAAACGACCGTCAGAGCGGCCGTTGATGGGGTACCTATTTCAAGGCTCGCTATTGAGCCATTCGCCACATCGTAGCGATTTGAATAAATAACCTGAGAAGTCACGATAACCTCATTGTTCTAATGTTTGAATAAGAGAAATCCAAAGCTACTGAACTTCTTGAATCACTCGCCCTTGCTTAGGGCCATAGTTAAAGCTTCGACAGTATAAGCTTCGGCACGAATAAAAGTGCGAAGACGTTTCAGTCACAACCAGCCTTTCTTTAATTTCCCACAACCGTTGCCCGTAGCTCATCATCACGGGGAAGGTATATTCGTAATCCCCCACCATACCAACTTCCGGCATTTCACTGGTGCCAACTAAAGTGATCATTCGACCTTTCGCATACGTCACAGGTTCAACATACCCTTGAATATAAGCCACAAACCGCCCTTTAGGCTCGGCATTGATATTGGGTTTACCGTCACTGCCAATAGGCATATTTACGATTTCCAATCGTGTCTTATCGTCGAGGTTTTTGACCGATGCAATCACACCACCAAGTCGAACTGTTGGCTTTAATTCAGGGTCAGAATCCAACCAAATTTGATAATCAGTGATAACCGGTTCAGTTGTCGCGGTGAGTTCGGTAGGTAGACTTGAACAGCCGACAAGAAGTGCCATAAGAGAGAATAATGCTACGGAACGAAGTTTAAGAGTAGAGAACATTGATATTTCATCCAAATTAGAAAGGGAATACAAAGGCTAGATATAGATATCGACTCCTAAGAGTTTCGCAAGTTCCTCTTTCTTACTCTGATTCATAACATCCATGTATTCTTCCATCGCTCTACGACCACGCCCTTCGGGCAAATCGTATTGAATTTGTGCTTTATGAATATCAGATTCTTGAACATGTCGAATAGAATGAGAAACAGCATTAGCAACCTTGGTGGGTTGGCCAACAGGGCTTTTCGCATCGTTTTTCTTAACGTCATTTTTTTTGTTCGTACGATTGGTCTTTTGAGTATGACCAATCGAAGGGGGTAAACCGTTAACAGAAACCATATTCACTCCACTCAAACATAATGAGTGATGGTGTTTCTAAGAAAAACTCAGAGCACACCATCTCCCTTGTCGCTAAAAACTATTCACGACCCGGTAATTTCTTCCAGGCCACTTTGTCACGCAAGTAAACTGGCGAAGAATCTTCAGCGGCCACAGTTTTGCCTTCTGCAAATGCGAACTGAGCTAGCACAGCAATATCTTGAGCTTCAGGGAATAACACCTCACTTCCTTTCGATGTAAGTGAAATATTATCCATATGCTCGGCATAAGCTTCCCAACCCGTGCCTACTTTTGCCCACGTTAAGTCATCGGCTTCAACTTGTTCTACAAGATCACTTGGTGCAATCACACATTCAGCATCAACAGCAGACCAACGGCCATCCTGCTCGCGGCTGTAACGCCCCCAGTAGACTTCACTCATACGTGCGTCAATAGCACTCGCCACATGTGTATCACCCTGAACTCGGTAACACCCTTGAGCCATTGCTTCCAATGTCGAAATGCCAATCATCGGTAAATCTGCACCAAATGCTAAACCTTGTGCAATACCAATGCCAATTCTCACTCCAGTGAAACTACCCGGCCCTTGACCAAATGCAATTGCGTCTACATCTGTTAAGCTGATACCCGCCTCTTTTAAGACTTCATCAACCATAGGCAGGATTTTTTTTGTATGATCTCGTGGTGCCACTTCACTGCGTGCAAACACTTGGTTTTCAACAATTAATGCTACAGAGCAATTTTCTGTTGCGGTATCTAATGCAAGGATTTTTGCGCTCATTAACGCCTCAAATAAACTAAGTTGAATCTAAATAATAATGACGAATGTTTGTTCTTTTGATGCCACTAAGGCACGAAAGCTAACTGTTCGCTAGGAATTCTTTTATCACGCCCAAATCTCGAGTTCGCGGAATCGGAGGAAGACTCGCCAAAAATATGCCGCCATAATCACGCGTGACTAAACGGTTGTCACAAATAATCAAAGCACCATTATCTTGCTTATCACGAATGAGTCGCCCTACCCCTTGCTTCAAGGTAATCACAGCATCGGGTAATTGGACCTGAGCAAATGGGTCGCCGCCTTTCAGCTTACAATCTTCGATCCTCGCCTTTAGCAAGGGATCATCAGGTGCTGTAAAGGGTAATTTATCAATGATAACACAGCTAAGCGCGTCGCCCCTAACGTCTATCCCTTCCCAAAAAGCGCCCGTCGCCACGAGCAAAGCATTCCCTAGTTCCATAAATTCGGCTAAGGTTTTCTGCTTGCTGGTTTCCCCTTGAAGTAACACAGGCACGCTTAATGTTTCTCTAAAACGTTCGCCTAATTCTTTCATCATGCTATGAGAGGTGCACAAGAAAAAGCATCGCCCTTGGTTTTGTTCGATGACTGGTGTCAGCATTCTCACGAGCTTGTCGGCAAGGCCTGGACTATTCGGCTCGGGTAAATAGCGCGGTACACATAACCTGGCTTGCTTCGGGTAATCAAATGGACTGGGTAAAGAAAACTGCGCCTCAGGCTTTAACCCTAAACGAGACGTGAAGTGACCAAAATCGTCCGAGACAGCAAGTGTTGCAGAGGTAAACACCCACGCTCCCGGTTTCAATTCAATTTGTTCGTGAAATTTATCAGCCACCGACAGTGGAGTAATGTGTAAAGCAAAATGCCTCGGTGTCGTGTCATACCAATAGGAATAACCTGTAATTGACACGTCGCACACGCGTTCAATACGGCTTTTTATTACCGTGGCTCTTTCAAATGCTGTATCGAGTAACTGACTTCGACCTAGTGCCAGCTTCAATACATCAACAGCCAATTGCAAAGCATCCTGTAAACGGACTAGCTCTCTTGCAATAGATTCTGATTTCAACGCTTCACGCCAATTTCCGCGAAACCCCGTATCGCCCAGCACGATTCTTAAATCCATTGCCGATTGAACTAAACGGTCGCCTACTTTTTGTAGCTGACGCATATCTTTAGCTTCAGTGCGGTAAGCGATCTCGATATCTTTCGCTAACTCTTGTATCTGCCTACTTGAAACGGATTGTCCAAAATACTGACTTGCGATATCTGGGATTTGATGGGCTTCGTCAAAAATAAAGACGTCGGCATCTGGAATTAGCTCCCCAAACCCTGTTTCTTTTATCGCTAAATCCGCCAAAAACAAATGATGGTTAACCACTACAACATCAGCGTCCATGGCTTTTTTGCGAGCTTTGAGCACAAAGCAATCAGTATAGCTCGGGCAATCTTTTCCTAAGCAATTGTCATTGGTGGAGGTAATGTTCGGAATAACAGGGCTATCTTCGGCAATATCTTCACAATCTCCGAGATCTCCACTTTGTGTAGAAGAGGACCATTGACGTACTTTCACCAATTGAGCAAGCAAGGTCGGGTCAGATTCAACACCGTGACTCTCTACCATTTGTCGGCTCAAGCGATCTAAACACAAATAGTTTGATCGCCCTTTCAGCAAAGCTACCTGACCATAATAGCCAAGAGCATCTGTCATTAAAGGTAAATCACGATGGAACAATTGTTCTTGTAGGTTCTTCGAACCCGTGCTGATGATGGTTTTTTTTCCACTGAGCAAAGCTGGTACAAGATAGGCAAATGTTTTCCCGGTACCTGTACCGGCTTCAACTACCAATTGGCTTTGCTTTTCTATCGCATTCGCCACTGCTTCAGCCATATCAAGTTGAGCTTGTCGAGGCTGAAAACCTGGGATCGCTTTTCCGAGCGCACCATCAGCAGAAAACGTTTTAGAAATCATATAACAACGAAGTGAAAGTAAATCAGGGGGAGAATTATGGCAGGTTTAGTGAGCCGGCGCGAATCAAGATTGCATTCGCACCGGGTGTGTTCGGGTGATTCTATACCAAGTCGCTATTTACGGTTGAGGTAGCGAGAAAGCCATGGTGCTGCTTCAAAAGCGTCATCAGAGGATTGCATTGCTTTAGCCGCATCAGATGGAGAAGCCTTGCACTCCCACATTTCGGTGAGGATATCTTCATCCATTTGATCTTCACCAAGTAGCGAGTTGACTCTTTCGCTGTACAACTTTTTAGCCAGTAACTCTTTATCCATTTCATGCCACCTTATCTTAAAACCAATGTCTTTCGGTATTGCGTCCCACTTTCTAAATTTATTAATTCAGAAAATGGTTAATAGATTTTGTTGAAACCAACTCAATAATAGATTAATTATAGCTCTCATATTGCGGCATAGTTCACCGTTCGACAGCCGATAATTAATTTTTAGAATAAAAAAAATATTTCATGGAAGTAAGATGATAATGGAAAAGAAAACACTGCTAACGCACTGCACAGATGCCCCTGGACTCATTTCAAAAATCACGAACATTTGTTACAAACACCAACTCAATATCGTTCACAACAATGAATTTGTCGACAACACTAGCGGTCACTTTTTCATGCGAACAGAGCTTGAAGGCTATTTTAATGATGAAACATTTTTAGCGGATCTAGACCAAGCTTTACCAGAAAACACAAAACGTAAGTTAGTGGATTCATCTCGCAAGCGTGTGGTTATTCTTGTGACTAAAGAAGCGCATTGCTTAGGCGATATTTTAATGAAGAACTATGACGGTAGCTTAGATGTGGAAATTGCTGCCGTCGTTGGTAACTACGACACACTTCAGTCTTTAACCGAGCGCTTTGATATTCCTTATCACTGCGTATCGCACGAGGGCTTAAATCGCGAAGAGCACGAAGAAAAAATGCTTGAAGTGATTGACCAATACGAAGCCGATTACCTTGTTTTAGCGAAATACATGCGTGTATTGACTCCGGGATTCGTAGAAAAGTACAACCACAAGATCATCAATATCCATCATAGCTTCTTGCCAGCATTCATTGGGGCTAAGCCATACCAACAAGCGTATGAGCGAGGTGTGAAGATCATTGGTGCAACGGCTCACTTTGTCACCAATGACCTCGATGAAGGCCCAATCATTAAGCAAGACGTGATTCCTGTTGACCACAACTTCAGCGCAAAGGACATGGCGCAGGCAGGCCGAGACGTAGAGAAAAATGTACTAAGCAAGGCGCTTAACAAAGTCGTCAATGATCATGTGTTTGTTTACGGCAACAAAACGGTAATTCTGTAGGTTAACTAGACCGATTCGATTTCCAGAAAACCAATAAAAACGCGTAATCGGGTTTCTCCATTACGCGTTTTTTGTATCTGATTGAGAAGCTAATTCTTCTTAAGCCTGTTCTGACTCAACAATCTTCTTCAACGAATGGGGGTGCAGCTTGATGCAAATACCTTGATGCTTAAATGCAACGGTTGGATTATTCAAACGTTCGCCCTCGCCTTTCGGGCTAGAAAGCTTCATTTTAATACCTTGTTCTGCCAATGTTTCGACGTTCAAAGCAAATTGTGGGTAAGTCTCTTTAAGGTCCGCTAAGTATTCATCGGCGGTTTGCGCGTGAGACGGGATCACAAACTCGACGTGTTCCCAATCTTGGCTCGGATAAATTTTCCCTTCGGCAGGATAAGGTAATTCTAAGCACTCAATCGTCCAGCCAAGGCTTTCTAACGGCTTATCAAATGCCAAGACTACAATTGGGCGACCGTTGATCATCGCTTCTGAAATCGTAGAGCCGTACTCAGACCAAGCCTGATGCGCTGATTTTGCAAGCTCTGTTTCATTGATTCGAAGCGCAATGTGATCCGCTTGAGCAAAACTTAAATCTAAACCCAATGTATTTCCGAGCTGTTCAATTTTCGCCATAAAGGCATCAAGGCGTTCGATCATTTGTTGCGGTTCTAGTTCGGCTTTCTTGAGGCTCATCGTCATTGTCTGTGTTCTCCAAATAATGGCTGCATGTTATCAGTTTTGCTTTCATCAACAAGCTTTGCATACTTAAAAATCACTTCTCCGACTGCGTTCTCCTCACGCAAAACATACAAACTATGCTTGCTGAAAGTTGATTGTCAAAAACCCCATAGGAAATGTTAATTTTCTATCAATTCGACCTATAAGAAGCCTCACAAAATTGGTATGATTACCGCCATTTTTGTGAACTTAAACAGAGTCTGTTGTTCATTTCATCATTAAATCGTTAACTGAAAACACAATTAACCGATCTAGCAAGCATGAAATAACAACCACTCTTATCATCCTTGAATTGAAGGAAACGCGTGTGAATATCCAAGCACTGATTAATGACAAAGTATCTCAGGCTCTAGAAGCCGCTGGCGCACCTGCAGGCTCTCCTGCTGCTGTTCGTCAATCTGCAAAACCACAATTTGGTGACTACCAAGCAAACGGCGTAATGGGCGTTGCTAAGCGACTAGGCACTAATCCACGAGAATTTGCTCAAAAAGTATTGGACGTTCTAAACCTAGACGGTATCGCTTCTAAAGTTGAAATAGCGGGCCCAGGGTTCCTAAACATCTTCCTAGATGAAGCATTCCTAGCAAAACAAGCAGACGCAGCACTTGCCGATTCACGTCTTGGCGTTGCAAAAGCTGAGTCTCAAACAATCGTTGCCGATTACTCTGCACCAAACGTGGCAAAAGAGATGGCAGTTCACCATATTCGCTCAACCGTTATTGGTGACGCTGTTGCTCGTACCCTAGAGTTCTTAGGCCACAACGTGATTCGCGCAAACCACATTGGCGACTGGGGTACTCAGTTCGGTATGCTTATCGCAAACCTTGAGCGTGTACAGCAGGAGTCAGGCGAAGTATCGATGGAGCTGTCTGATCTTGAAGCATTCTACCGTGATTCTAAGAAGCTTTATGACAACGATGAAACATTCGCAGAAAAAGCACGTAACTACGTAGTGAAACTACAAAGCGGCGACGAGTTCTGCGCAGAGATGTGGAAGAAGCTTGTTGACGTGACAATGATTCAAAACCAACGTAACTATGATCGTCTAAACGTATCACTAACTCGTGATGACGTAATGGGCGAAAGTATGTACAACCACATGCTTCCAGGCATCGTTGCTGATCTTAAAGAGCAAGGTCTTGCTAAAGAAGATGACGGCGCACAAGTTGTATTCCTAGACGAATACAAAAACAAAGATGGCGACCCAATGGGCGTTATCATCCAGAAACGCGATGGCGGTTTCCTTTACACAACAACCGATATCGCTTGTGCAAAATACCGTTTTGAAGAGCTAGGCGCAGACCGCGTTCTATACTTCATTGACTCTCGTCAACACCAACACCTAATGCAAGCTTGGACTATCGTTCGTAAAGCAGGTTACATCCCAGAATCTGTTTCTCTTGAGCACCACGCGTTCGGCATGATGCTAGGTAAAGACGGTAAGCCATTCAAGACTCGTACTGGTGGTTCTGTTAAGCTAAAAGACCTTCTAGATGAAGCAGAAGTGCGTGCTGCGAAGCTGATCGAATCTAAGAACCCAGCACTCGCTGAAGACGAGAAGAAAGCGATCGCTAATACAGTTGCAATGGCAGCGGTTAAGTACGCAGACCTTTCTAAACACCGTACGACTGACTACGTCTTCGATTGGGACAACATGCTTGCGTTTGAAGGTAATACTGCACCATACATGCAGTATGCATACACACGTGTTGCTTCTGTGTTTGCTAAAGCTGGCGTTTCTATGGACTCTCTTGAAGGTGAAATCAAAATCACTGAAGAAAAAGAGAAAGCACTTATCGCGAAACTTCTACAGTTTGAAGAAGCAGTGCGGTCTGTTGCTCGTGAAGGTCAACCACATATCATGTGTAGCTACCTGTTCGAGTTAGCGGGTCAATTCTCTAGCTTCTACGAAGCATGCCCTATCCTAGTTGCTGAAGACGAAGCCGTTAAACAAAGCCGCTTGAAACTAGCAGCACTGACAGCGAAGACTATCAAGCAAGGTCTATCGCTTCTAGGGATCGAAACTCTAGAGCGTATGTAATTCCATCGAATTACGCTGCCTAAATACAAAGGTTGATGTGAGAGCATCAACCTTTTGTTTTATCTAACGTATACTGAATTCAAGAAATTGAAATGGATAAGAATAATGAGCTTTGAACTTCACCCACAATTAGCAAAAGACACCACGCTTATCGGCGAATTCCCACTAAGCCTTGCGCTGTTAAGTAAGGACAGCGCGGTACCGTGGGTTATCTTGGTACCAAAACGCGCTAACCTCAAAGAACTACACCACTTGCCAATGCAAGAGCAACAACAGTTCTTGCTTGAATCACAAGCGGTTAGCCAAGCACTCGAAGCGACTTTCCGACCGGACAAATTGAACTTAGGTGCGCTGGGTAATATGGTGCCACAACTGCACATCCATCATATTGCACGTTTCAAAGATGATATCGCATGGCCTGGACCAGTATGGGGAAATACTAAAGGGGAGCAACGCAGCGACGATGAACAAGCCGCTATCTTGAGTCGCATTCAGAATGTCTTGTCTTTGAGCTCTCTATTTAAAAAAGCTTAACGCTCTCTGATCTTGCTGATGCCTATAACACAGGCATCAGCAATTATTACTCTCACGTAATAATAAATCACATAATCACTCTATTATCACTTCGATTATCTCTGCGTATACTCTCTGCCACACAATATAGAGAGTCCACAATGAAACAAACCTTCAACTTATTTCGTCATATCAGCTGGATAGCAATCCTCTGTTCAATGCTTGCTTCTTTATTACTATTTGTTATGGGTGCAGTCAAAACCTACTCAGCGTTTGCAGTCTTTGCACTAAATACTCAGCCTCCCGCCAGTTTGGCGCACTTAGATCGTGCTGATATTGCAATATCCTACTTAATTAAATCTCTCGATACGTTTTTGGTCGCCTTAGTCTTATTCATATTTGCTCAC
>Ga0213838_1000861_pt1 | contig 18179 bp, 14 predicted proteins | sample SWPATP13_FD_160577 | JGI IMG/M metagenome (GOLD analysis project Ga0213838, IMG submission 160577) | Coastal seawater microbial communities from Marineland, Florida, United States - SWPA TP1 #3 | ecosystem: Environmental > Aquatic > Marine > Coastal | place: USA: Florida | collected 2016-08-06 | reverse complement strand
GCGTCGAGGGTGAGGAGGTAGGTGGTGTCCGGGAAATGCAGGATCCGGTCCGTGTCCTCGAGTCCCGGGTCGCCCTGGACCTTCCGCAGGACCACGCCGTCGGCGGTGTCTTCTTCCCGCCAGGAATGCCCCATCAGGGAAATGTAGGCATTGAGGTTCATCGCCTTGTTGGCCTCGTGGGAGAGGCTGGCGTATTTCTTGCGTTCGAAAGTTTCAGTGGAAACGTTGAAGATCCAGGTCAGCCGCAGGTACAGCTCGTCGATCCGGGACCAGGGCGGCGAGGCGTGCTGCACGAAGGCAGCGTTCAGGCCCACCAGGACCAGCCGCAGCTCGCGGGCAAGCCCCATCAGGACCAGGTCCACGAAGAACTCGTCCACGTGGTCTTCGATCTGCTCGCCTGCTGCCATGGATTCCAGCCAGTCGGCGGCCGCCTCATACTCGGCGATCAGCAGTGCCAGCTCGGCGGGCCCGTTGGGAACAGCCGTCTTTGCGCGGCTGCGGAATTCCGTCAGGGCGGCGTTGAATCGCGCCGCTGGAACGCTCATGACAGCGGAAATTTCCGCCGTCAGGCGGCGGGTCCTCTCCAGCTTGGCGAGATCCGCAGGGTCGTTGGGATTGGGCGGATCGTCAACCAGCAGGACGACTTTGAGATCGGGGAATTCCTGGAGCGCGGCGGACCAGAGTGTGGCCCTCACCACTTGCGGTTCCTCGGCGTAGGACGGAACCAGCACCGTAATGCCTTCGGCATAGTCGGCGAAGTGACGGTCCAATTCTCCGCGCGGAACCCGTGAATGATCCCGGAATCGATAAAGGGCACCCTGGCGGGCCATCAGGTACATTAGCGCCGAAAAAGTCAGGAATGTTACGACAACCAGATAGGAGATGGTCTCAATTTGAAACCTGAATCCTGCATTCGGGTTGTCGGCCAGCTCGCGCAGGATTGTTGAAATGACGTAGCTGATCCATGCAAGCAGCGTGGTCAGAATGCCCAGCCGGCCAAGAATTATTTTTCGGCGGGAGGGCTGGGGGTGAACAATCGAAAGCGGCTCGGACCGCTTTTCGGCACCCCACTGACGGCGCCGTACCGCAACTTTTTGCTCGCTGACGACGCTTTCTGCGTCAGGGCGCGGCAAGACTAGCTGATCAGACATTGGTCCCCATAGACTGCAAAATCGGCATTTCGGCGTGCGCTGACGGCAAATCGCGCCCGGTGCACCGGAATGTTCCAGTGAGTGCCCTTATGATAATGCAAGGTCAGACCGCTGCCGGACATCAGACACCCCGGAAATATCACGAACTGATCCCGATGGCCGGCGTGTGCCCGGCGGTTCACTAAAGACATAAGGGGGCCCTGTGTCCGCAAGATTCCCAGGCCGTAAATTATCGCTGGTCCGGCTGGGCATTCTCACCGGCGTCGTCGTGGCAACAACGGCCGGAGGCGTGGCCGCATGGGGCAACTTCCAGGATGTACGGACGGCCGAATCCATTCCGTCCGTTTTCTCCGGATACGTGGACGTCACGGCGACTCCGCGCTACGCCTTCGAGGACCCGGTATCGCGGGAGGCCGAGAACGTACTGCTGTCCTTCATCGTGGCGGACGCCGGGAAGGCCTGCGCCCCGAGTTGGGGGGCCGCCTACTCCCTCGACGAGGCCGGATCCGCCTTGGACCTGGACCGCAGGGTTGCGCGGCTCCAGCAGCTGGGCGGGACCGTCTCCATCTCCTTCGGCGGCCTGATCAACAAGGAACTGGCCACCAGCTGCACTGACGCCGGCAAACTCGAGGCCGCATACCGCGCCGTCGTGGACCGCTACAACGTCAGCAGCATCGACCTGGACATCGAAGGCGACGCCCTCAACGACGTCGCGTCCCTGGACCGGCGCGCAACGGCCGTGGCGGCTCTGCAGCAGGACCGCCGCGGGAGCGGCAAGGACCTCAGGGTCTGGCTGACCCTGCCGGCAGACCCCAACGGCCTGACGACGGCGGGCAGCGACGCCGTACGCCGGATGATCGCTGCGGGGACCGACCTTGCCGGCGTGAACATCATGACCATGGACTATGGCGGAAGCAGGCTGCCGGACCGTTCGATGTACGAGAATGCCGTCTCGGCCGCGGAAGCCGCCCACCGGCAGCTCACGGGCCTGTACCGGGACTCCGGCAGCGAACTGGGCAGCGAGACGGTCTGGCGCAAGATCGGGCTGACGCCGATGATCGGCCAAAATGACGTTGCCGGTGAAATCTTCACGCTCAAGGACGCGGAAGAACTCAGCGCGTACGCGAGCACCAAGGGCGTCGGCCGCCTGTCCATGTGGTCCCTCAACCGCGACCGGACCTGCAGCCCCAACTACCCCGACGTCACGCAGGTCTCGGACGGCTGCAGCGGCGTCGAGCAGGGAACAGCTACGTTCGCCACGATCCTCGGCGCCGGCGTCACCGGCAGTCCCGCCACCGTGCCGGCCGCCTCGGCACAGCCCACACAAGCCCCGGCTGTCACTGATGACCCGTCAACCAGCCCCTATCCCGTGTGGTCCGAAAGCACCGCCTACACGAGTGGCGAGCGGATCGTCTGGCACTCCAATGTCTACGAGGCCAAGTGGTGGACCCGCGCCGACACTCCGGACGATCCGGTGCTCCAGGGCGCCGCAACGCCGTGGCGCATCATCGGTCCGGTGCTGCCCGGCGACAGGCCCACGCCGCAGCTCACCGCCCCGGCCGGCACCGCGCCGCAGTGGGAGCCTGCCAAGGTCTACCGCAAGGGCGACCGGGTGCTCTTCGAGGGCCGGGTGTTCGAAGCGAAATGGTGGACCCAGACGGACAGCCCCGAGGCTGCCCTGCAGGGATCACCGGAATCGCCGTGGTCCAAGCTCCGCGACGAGGAACTGCTGAAGCTGATGACGACGGCGACCGCCACCCCGGCGCCGACGCCGACGCCGTAGGACGTGCCCGGGCTGTACCCTCGGCCCCAACGCGCCGGAGTCGAGCCCGGTTCATGCCCGCTGGGCCGCGCGGGCCAGGGCCGCCTTCCGGAGCGAACGGTCCCGGCCCACCCGCTGGGCAACCACCAGGCCCACCGCGGCCGTGCCGATGGTGATGGGGTAGCCCATGAGCCGCTCGAGGGTGCCGGGCTCCGGCACGTCCATCCCCGTCACGCCGCCGGTGACCAGGGCGCCGAGGGACACCGCGCCGCAGGCCAGGATGGGCCAGCTCAGCGGTGTCTGCCGAAGCCACAGCCAGCCCAGCAGCAGCAGGGCCAGGCTCCCGGCAGCGAAGTACATGATGGCGCCCGCCGCGTGCCAGACGGAGCCCGCGTCCTCGGGGACCAGCCCCACCAGGACGGTGCCGGCTCCGGCAACGGCGGTGAGTGCACGCGCGGAGATCGCGGCCGCCCAGGTGATGCGGTTCGCCGGCACCAGCGCGAACTGTGCTCCGGGCCGCGCTGCCGTGCACAGCAGCGCCGAACTCAGCAGCAGCGCGCCGACCATCATCCCGATGCCCTGGACGACAAACGAGGCGTTCATGAGCACGTGCGCCGGCGAGCAGACGTCCCTGCCGTCGAAGACCCCGCATCCCACGGCGCCGAGATCGCTGATGTAACCGGTACGGCGGCTGTACGGCTGCTGCCCCGCCCAGGCGCCGATCACGGCTGCCTCGGCCACGAAATACTGCAGCACACTGAGCAGAGCCAGTGCGCCCGCAGAGAACCGCGTGGACGGGCGATCAGGGATGTAGATGATGTCCTGGGACGGCGAGTCAGCGGGTGCGGCCATGCCAAGAGCGTAGTACGGCCCCTCACCTTGTATGCTTATATCCGTGTCCGAACGGGCCGGCCCGCGGCCGTCCAGCACGGATGCCCGCCCTCGTAGCTCAGTGGATAGAGCACGGCTCTCCTAAAGCCGGTGTCGTTGGTTCGATTCCAATCGAGGGCACTTGAACGCCCAGTCCCCGGACGCTGCTCCGGACTTCGATCTCCGCGGCTACCTGCTGGGCGCCTGGACCGTGGAACGCACCCTCCTCGACAGGTCCACCGGCACCCGCGGGTCCTTCACCGGCGTCGTCCGCTTTGCCGAAACGCCCGACGGCGGCGGCCTCAGCTTCCGCGAAGAGGGCACCGTTTCCTGGGCGTCCGTCCCTGGCGGACCGGCGGGCACACCGTTCTCCGGGCCGGCCAGCCGGGAGTACCTGCTGCGGCCCACCGGCGCACCGGACACGATGGACATGTTCTTCCCTGACGGCCGGCCGTTCCACCGCATGGGGTTCGGTCCGCAGAGCGGCCGGGACCAGCACTGGTGCGACCCCGACACTTACCGGGTGCACTACACCAGGACGGGTCCGGACGAATTCCGCTACGAGTGGGATGTCAGCGGGCCGGCCAAAGACCAGCTGCTCACGTCAGTGTTGCGCCGGACCGCGGACACGGCAGCATGAACGCGGGCATGAACCCTCTCATCGTGGTCTCCGCCGTCTGCGTCTTCGACGAGGCCGGGCGCCTCCTCACCGTCCGTAAACGCGGCACGGACAAGTTCATGCATCCCGGCGGCAAGCCCGAAGCGGGCGAAACGGCTGCCCAGACGGCCGCCCGGGAGCTGGCGGAAGAAGTCGGGATCGTCCTCGCGGCAGATGAGCTGGTGCTTCTGGGGACCTGGTTCGCGGACGCCGCCAACGAGGCCGCGACGCAGATCCAGGCCACGGTCTTCACCGCCCCCGGAGCCTGGCATGCCCACCCCTCCGCCGAGATCGCGGAGATCCGCTGGCTGGACCTGGCCGGAGAACTGCCGGACGACCTCGCCCCGCTGCTCACCGACCACGTCCTGCCGGCCCTCTCGGGACAGCCCGGCTAGAGCCCGGGAACGGACTCCTCGGCCACGGCGCTGGCCTCGGCGAACTGGGTCCGGTACAGCTCCGAGTAGCGGCCCTCCGCGGCCAGCAGCTCGCTGTGCGTTCCGCGCTCCACGATCCGGCCGTCCTCCACAACCAGGATGGCGTCGGCGGCCCGGACAGTCGACAGCCGGTGCGCAATCACGACGGCGGTGCGGCCCTCGAGCGCGGCGCCCAGCGCCTCCTGGACGGCGGCCTCGTTCGTGGAGTCCAGGGCCGCGGTGGCCTCGTCCAGGATGACGACGCGCGGCTGGGCAATGAGCAGCCGCGCGATGGTAAGGCGCTGGCGTTCGCCGCCGGAGAGCCGGTAGCCGCGCTCCCCCACCACCGTGTCCAGGCCGTCCGGGAGGGAGCGGATCATGTCCTCCAGCCGCGCCTGGCGCAGCACGTCCCACATGAGCTCGTCGCTGGCGTCCGGGCGGGCCAGGCGCAAGTTGGAGGCGATGCTCTCGTGGAAAAGGTGCCCGTCCTGGGTCACCATGCCGAGCGTGTGGCGCATGGAGTCGAACGTGAGGTCACGGACGTCCACACCGGCGCCGGGAACGGTTCCGCCGAAGCGCACGGCACCGGAATCGACGTCGTACAGGCGCGAAAGCAGCTGCGCAATCGTGGACTTGCCGGCGCCCGAGGAGCCCACGAGGGCGACGGTCTGGCCGGGCTCCACCCGGAAGCTGATGCCGTGCAGCACCTCCTCGCCGCCGCGGGTGTCGAGCGTGGACACGTCCTCCAGTGAGGCGAGCGAGACCTTGTCCGCCGAGGGGTAGGAGAAGCGGACGTCGTCGAACTCCACGGACAGCGGCCCGGGCGGCGAGGAAACCGCGTCGGGCTTCTGCTCGATGAGCGGCTTGAGGTCCAGGATCTCGAAGACCCGCTCGAAGCTGACCAGTGCACTCATGATCTCGACGCGGGCGTTGGAAAGCGCGGTGAGCGGCGCGTAAAGGCGGGTGAGCAGCAGTGCCAGCACCACGACGTCGCCCGCGGCCAGCTGCCCCTGCAGCGCCAGGAAACCGCCCAGGCCGTAGACCAGGGCGAGGGCCAACGCCGAGACGAGCGTCAGGGCGGTCACGAAGGTGAACTGCAGCATGGCGGTGCGGACGCCGATGTCCCGCACGCGGCCCGCGCGGGCGGCGAATTCCCGGGATTCCTCGTCGGGACGGCCGAAGAGCTTCACGAGCGTCGCGCCGGGGGCGGAGAAGCGCTCCGTCATCTGGGTGCCCATGGAGGCGTTGTGTTCCGCGGCCTCGCGGCGGAGGTCGGCCAGCTTGGAGCCCATCCGGCGGGCGGGAATCAGGAAGATCGGCAGGAGGATCATGGCCAGTACGGTCACCAGCCAGGACTTGCCCAGCATCACCACCAGAGTCAGGGCGAGGGCCACAACGTTGCTGACGACGCCGGACAGGGTTCCGGCGAAGGCCGACTGCGCGCCGATCACGTCATTGTTAAGCCGGCTCACCAGCGCCCCGGTGCGGGTGCGGGTGAAGAAGGCAATCGGCATCTTCTGCACGTGGTCGAAAACCTTGGTGCGGAGGTCCACAATCACGCCTTCGCCGATCGTGGAGGAGAGCCAGCGTGTGACAAGTCCCAGCCCGGCCTCGGCGACCGCCACGATGGCGATCAGCACCGCCAGCCAGACCACGACGTCGGTGCCCGCACCTGCGATGATCGCATCCACCACCTGTCCGGCGAGGACCGGCGTGGCGACAGCCAGCACGGCCATCACGATCGACAGCAGGACGAAGGCGATGAGCTTGCCCTTGTGCGGACGGGCGAAGCTGAACACACGCTTGAGCGTTTCCTTCGAGAACGGCTTCGAGCCGCTTGAGGCGCGCGTGATGTTGTACAGGGAGCTCCAGGCGACCCGGTCCATGCTCATGTGTTGTTGCCTTTCGGGGCGGTATGGCCCAGGAATTCGGTGACGACGCCGTTGTCCACGTTCCAGCGCGCGTCGAGGCGCACGTTTTCCAGCAGCCGGCGGTCGTGGGTGACCAGCAGCAGGGCGCCGTCGTAGCTTTCGAGGGCTTCTTCGAGCTGTTCGATCGCCGCGAGGTCCAGGTGGTTGGTGGGTTCGTCGAGCACCAGCAGGTTCACGCCGCGGGCCTGCAGGAGGGCCAGTGCAGCCCGGGTCCGCTCCCCCGGCGACAGGGAGTCCACCGGCCGTGAGGTGTGGTCTGCCTTGAGGCCGAACTTGGCCAGCAGGGTCCGGACTTCCGCCGGGGACTGGTCCGCCAGCACGGCTTCGACAGCGTCTGCGAGTTTCAGCCCGCCAGCCAGCAGCCCGCGGGCCTGGTCAATCTCGCCGATGGCCACGGAGGCGCCCATCGAGGCGTCGCCGGAATCGGGCCGCTGGACGCCCAGCAGCAGGCGGAGCAGGGTGGACTTGCCGGCGCCGTTGGGGCCGGTGATGCCAATCCGTTCCCCCGCGTTGAGCTGCAGGTTCACTGGTCCGAGCGTGAAACCGCCCTGCTGGATCACCGCATCGCGGAGCGTCGCCACAACAGCGCTCGAACGCGGTGCCTGGCCGATGCTGAACTGTAGCTGCCATTCCTTGCGGGGTTCTTCGACCTCTTCGAGCCGGGCGATCCGGGATTCCATCTGGCGGACCTTCTGGCCCTGCTTTTCAGAAGACTCCGTGCTGGCCGCGCGGCGGATCTTGTCATTGTCCGGGTTCTTCTTCATCGCGTTCCGGACGCCCTGGGAGCTCCACTCGCGCTGGGTCCGGGCCCGGGAGACCAGATCTGCCTTGGTGTTGGCAAACTCTTCGTATCGTTCGCGGGCGTGCCGGCGCGCCACGGCGCGTTCCTCCAGGTAGGCCTCGTAGCCGCCGTCGAAGACCGCCACGGAGTTTTGCGCGAGGTCCAGCTCCACAATGGTGGTCACGCAGCGGGCCAGGAACTCACGGTCGTGCGAAACCAGCACCACGCCGCCGCGGAGTCCCTGCACAAATGCCTCGAGCTTGGCCAGCCCGTTGAGGTCCAGGTCGTTGGTGGGTTCGTCCAGGAGAACGATGTCGAAGCGGCTGAGCAGCAGTGCCGCGAGCGCCACGCGGGCGGCCTGGCCGCCGGAGAGACCGGTCATTTCTGCGTCCTGGCCCACCTCGAGGCCGAGGTCCGCCAGTACCGCAGGGACGCGTTCCTCCAGGTCAGCTGCACCGGATGCCATCCAGCGGTCGAACGCCAGCGAGTAATCGTCGTCTGTGCCGGGGGCACCACTGGCCAGGGCCTCCGCGGCGGACTCCATCTCCAGGGTGGCCTGGGCGCAGCCGGTGCGCCGCGCGATGTAGCCACCCACCGTTTCGCCAACGATCCGTTCGTGTTCCTGGGGCAGCCAGCCCACGAAGGCGTCGGCCGGGGCAAGACTGACCGTGCCTTCCTGCGGCTCGTCCACACCGGCGAGCAGTCGGAGCAGGGTGGATTTGCCCGCACCGTTGGCCCCCACGACGCCGACGACGTCGCCCGGCGCGACGGTCAGGGAGAGTTTGGAGAAGAGGGTGCGGTGGTCGTGACCACCGGCGAGGTCCTTGGCAACAAGGGTTGCAGTCATTAGTCCATCCTCTCACCGCGGCCCAAAACGGCCCGCCGAACAACGGTACGGGCGGCCAGTCGCCGCCGGGCATGAAAGAACCCGCTGGTCCGGACTTGGGGGGTGTACGGACCAGCGGGTTCGAGCATTTAGCATAGTTGAATCAGCACCTCCCGTAAAATCAATGCAATCGCTGCTCCACCGAAATTCAGAAGCACCACTTCCATTCGACACCGCAGGAAGCCATAGATGCCATTACCCGCCAAGGCGTTTCAACTCTGGCTCCATGGCGTTGCTCCGACGGCGAGCACGGCCGATATCTGCAGGATTTCCGGGATCAAGCGCACCACCCTTGCCCAGCAGCTGGTCCGGGGAAAGGTCGCGGAAACCACCCTGGTCAGCATCAGTCGCGCCCTGAAACGCAGTCCTTTGGAGGACCTGGCCTCGTTTGACAGCTTTGCGGAGCTTGCGGGGCAGCCGCAGCCGCCCACTCCTGCCGAACTCGTGAGCCAGATTGCGACCATGGATCTGCTCCGCTCGGTCATTTCCCGCTCGTCCCCGGCGTATGGGGGTTTCGGAGACGACAGCAGCAGGTTGACCCCGGCGCTGAGCCCCGCCCCGCACGCCACCTCCGTCCGGAACTGGGTGGACGCAATCGACGACGGCGAATTGCGGCACCGCGTCTCGGCGGCGACGGGCGTCGCACCGCAGAACTATTCGGCCCAGTTGACCGCGAACCGGCTGTCCCCGGAACTGGCGGTCGCTACCGCCCGCGCGGCTGGCGTAGGATTCACGGGCGGACTCGTCGCCACCGGACTGTTGACGGAGCATGAGGCCGGCTGGGCACCGGAGGCAAGGCAAGCCGCTTTGGACGCGCTCTCTGACGGCGAGCTTACGGCTCTTGCCGGTGAGCGCCTGCAGTCCCTTGGCAGGACACTGCGCCGCCAGGAGCAGGAACACGAACAAACAAAAAAGATATGGGAGAACCTCGGATGATCGCGGTCCTGCAGTGGACCACCCTGGCGGTCTGTGCCCTCGTCGCAGTATTGCGGGTTCCCAGCGCGCTCCGGGGTGAGAACCGGTCCCTTTTCGGTATTTTCGCACTGGCAACGTTTGCGATCATGTTGAGCATCAACGCCATCTACCTCCCAGTGGATGCGTGGCTCGGCTCGGAGAACTACGCGAACCTCATCCTCCGGTTCCTTATTTACGGTGTGGTTCTTCTGGCCGGATACAAGATCGCCAAGGGCTTCGACGCACAGCGCAGCATCTGGCTCATTGCCGGTCCGGTTGGCCTCACAGTGCTTGCCCTCGTGACGGTCGCCACCGTCGTCCCGTTCCTCCTCGCGAACACGGCCGGAAGCTCCACGGGACTGGGCACCCTACCGGACCAAAGTGCTAACAACGTCGACCTCATCAAGCTGTATACGGTTGCTGGCAGGTTCTACCCGTCCTTCGTCGCCGCATGCCTGCTGCCAGCCACCATGAGGACCATGAGAAGCGGTCTGCCACGGCTTCCGCGGAGCGGGGCCGCTGTCCTGGCCGTGGGAGCCTCCGCCATGATCCTCCTGTCGCTCAGCGACTTGCTGCCGCGCCATCTCGCCTATCTGCAATACTTCATTAGCTCCACCGCCATTCTCGGCCTCGTCCTGGGGCTTACACTGATGTGGCTCAGCCGCGTGCTCGCGGCGAAGCGCCTCGTGCGCAGGTAGCCGTCCCTCATCGTCCAAGCCGGGAGGCCCGGCCGCTGGAGTCCCGGATGCCCGCAGCAGAAGACACAGGAAATATCAAGGAGAACCTCGGATGATCGCGATCCTGCAGTGGACCACTTTGGCGGTCTGCGCTGTCCTGGCCGCACTCCGCGTCCCCAGCGCGCTCCGGGGGGAGAACAGATCGCTGTTCTTCATCTACGCATTCATGACGGCAGCCGTCCTCTTGAGCATCGAGGCACCCTACGTGGCCGTTGACCAGGTTCTGGGCGGCTTAAACCTGGCCAACCTGATGCTGCGCTTCATCATCTTCGGCGCCATCTTTGCCCTCGGGCTCAGGATCGCGCGGGGCTTCGGCGCCGACGATGCCCTCAGGCTTATTGCTGGCCCTACCGGGATCGCGGTCGCGGCAGCCACATCCGTGGCCGTAGTGATCGTCTTTCTGATGATGGATACTGCGGGTTCGTCCGCAGGACTGGTCGGGGTCTACGCCAAGGACGCGCGCAACGCGGCCCTCGTGGAATACTACGGAGCTGCCGGACGCCTGTATCCGGCGTACATCACGCTTGCACTCCTTCCAGCCATGGTGAGGACGGTCCGCAGCACGCTGCCGGGCCTCGTCCGGCTCAGCGCCGCGTTGCTGGCCGTTGGTTCCGTAGCCATTACCCTGAGCCTTCTGTCCCCGGTGATTCCGGCGTCACTGGGCTATCTTCGCTTCGTCTTCAACTACACCGCCATTCTGTGCCTCCTGTTCGGGCTTGCCATGATCTGGCTGTCGAAGGCAGTGGCCAGGAAGACCCGGAAGATGCAGACTAACGTGACCGGATAGTCCTGGTTGGCTGAGCCGCCAAGCGATGTGGGAGATCCCTGATGATGGCAACGCTGGAGTGGGTGACGCTGACGGTCTGCTGCGTGGCGCTTCTCCTGCGGGTCCCGGACGCTGTGAAGGGCCGGAACAGAACCGTCTTCGGAATCCTCCTGCTGGCCACCCTGTGCAGCCTGCTCGCCGTCTCCGACGTCTATGCGGCGATGGACGGCGCCCTCGGTGGACGGCAGGTGACGAGCCTGATTCTGCGCTATCTCGTCTTCGCGACTGTCCTGCTGGTGGGCCTTCGCATCACCCGGGGACTCGCCGCAGCCCGAGGCTACGGGCTCATTGCGGGCGGCACCGGCCGCTGGGCCCTGGCGCTCTGCTGCCTGGCGGTGCTGGCGACGTTCCTCCTGATGGACACGACCGGGGCGTCCGCCGGGCTCCAGGTCCGGGCCGACGGCGGCGGGAACGACTCCCTGGCCGCCTACTACACCGCTGCTGGCCGCACGTATCCCGCGTTCGTGTCGCTCATCCTGGTGTCCCCGCTGCTGGCCGCGGTCAGGAGCCGGCAGCCGCGCCTGGTCAGGGCAGGAGCCCTGTTCGTCCTCCTGGGCGCGCTGTTCGCGATCCTGAGTCTTCCGGTCTCCCTGGCCCCGGCCGCTTGGGCCGGCGGGCTGCGCTTCGTCAACTACGCAGCGGTCCTGGGCTACGTTGTGGGACTCGCCGTCCTGTGGTTCTCCGGGCTGATCAGCAACCCATCAGGTAACGCTAAGGCAACATTACGCCGGAACCGCGACTAGGCATTCACAAAATCATTAGACCGTGAGAGAATCATGAATGTGTGAAAGCGGCATTCGCTTCGTGAACGGGAAGAATCCGTGCGGAGCCGAGGCAGCCGCCCAAGCGCCATTGGGGGGATGAGTGGTAGCGGTCCGGCTGGACCGCTCCCACTCAGCCTGTTTAACGGCCCATCCGGCCGCACGGACCAGCTTCCTGTTCGAAGGCTCCGATGCTCAGCGCGCAAACCTCAAGGTCACCAGCTGGAAGGGCCGGAGCGCCAGTTCCGCAGAGTTCCCCGAGACGGTTACGCCCGGCGCAGCGGCAGGGCGCTCCAGCACATCCACGGTCTGGACGCCGTTGACGTCAAAGCCGGCCGTCACCAGCCCTGCGGACCGCTCTCCCAGCGATTCGTAGACCCGCACGATCACGTCGCCGGAGCCGTCCTCGGCGAGCTTCACTGCTTCAACGACCAGGGCCGGGTTCGAGACCGCGACGAGCGGTTCAGCGCCGTGGGCGCCCTTGTGCATCCGCGGGGCAAGGTTAGTGCGGTAGCCCTCCTGGACGGCGTCGGCGATGCTGGCACCCGGCCGGATGGTGACGTTCAATTCGTGCCGGCCGCGGTCGGCACCGGGGTCGGGGAACTTGGGCGAGCGCAGGAGCGAGAGCCGCACGGTGGTGGTGGTCCCGCCGTCGTCCTCGCGGATGTTCCGGGTGACGTCATGGCCGTAGGTCGACGAATTGGAAATAGCCACCCCGTACCCGGGTTCGGCAACGTGGATCCACCGGTGGGCGCAGATCTCGAACTTCGCGGCCTCCCAGGAGGTGTTCAAATGCGTCGGGCGGAACACATGGCCGAACTGCGTCTCCGCGGCCGAGCGGTCCGCCCGGACGTCGAGGGCGAATCCGAGCTTGAGCAGCTTTTCGCTTTCCTTCCAGTCCACGGCCGTCGAAATCGCCAGAGACGCCGTACCCGGCCCCAGCGAGATCCGCTGCGTCACCGCAGAAGTTCCCGCCAGCCGTTCCACGACGACGACGGCGTCCGGGCCGCGGTGCTCCACCGTCACCGAGCGGGCGTCCGTGAGCGGGACGACGTTGCGGCGGTAGAACGCGTCGATGTCCCAGGCATCCCATTCGTTGGGGGTGTCCCGGTGCAGCTCCAGCAGGTTCCCGAACTGCCCGGGAGCGATCGCATCGCGCCCGCTGGCATGGTCGACCAGCGATTCGAGCAGTCCGGCGGCGTTGATGACGGCACGGATAACACCGTTGTCCAGGATGTAGCCGCCAGCCACCCTGGTGGCCAGTACTGGCGGCCCGGCGGGGGTCGGCTCGGCCGCGCCGAGCGCTGCGACACCGTTGCGCCCGTGCGGGGCGGCGTTGAGCAGGAAGTCTGTTGCCCCGGTCCCCAGCACCGCCGCGGCGGCGTCGGCGATGATCGCCTCAAGCTGCTTGCCGACGGCGGCGTAGTTCCGTTCGGCGTCCTGGTGCACCCAGGCGATGGAGCTGCCGGGGAGGATGTCATGGAACTGCTGCAGGAGGACCAGCCGCCAGAGGCGCTTGAGCTCAGCTGCCGGGTAGCTGTAGCCGGTGCGCACCGCTGCCGTGGCGCACCAGAGTTCGGCCTCGCGCAGCAGGTGTTCGCTGCGCCGGTTGCCCAGTTTTGTCTTGGCCTGGCTCGTGTAGGTGCCGCGGTGCAGTTCGAGGTACAGCTCACCGACCCAGACGGGCAGCGCCTCGTATTCGGCCTGGGCCCGGGCGAAGAAGCCGGCCGCAGAGCCAAGTTCCACCTTCGGCGACCCCTCGAGGTTCGCGGTGCGGCGCGCCGCCGCCAGCATTTCACGGGTGGGGCCGCCGCCGCCGTCGCCGTATCCAAACGGGACCAGCGAGGTGGTGCCGCGGCCGTGGTCCCGGTAGTTCCGCTCGGCGTGGGCGAGCTCCCGTCCGCTGAGTTCGGAGTTGTAGCTGTCCACCGGCGGGAAATGCGTGAAGAGCCGGGTGCCGTCGATTCCTTCCCAATTGAAGGTGTGGTGCGGCATCCGGTTGACCTGGTTCCAGGAGATTTTCTGGGTCAGGAACCACTTGCTGCCGGCAGCCTTGACGATCTGCGGCATGGCCGCCGAATAGCCGAAGGTGTCCGGAAGCCACGCTTCCTCGCATTCCACGCCGAACTCGGCGAGGAAGAAGCTTTTCCCCTCCAGGAACTGGCGGGCCATGGCCTCGCCGCCGGGCATGTTGGTGTCCGATTCGACCCACATGCCGCCGACGGGGACGAACTGGCCGGTCTTGACCTTCTCCCGGATCCGCCCGAAGAGCTCCGGGTACAGCTCCTTGATCCAGGCCAGCTGCTGGGCCGAGGAGCAGGAGAACACGAACCCGGGATCCTCGTCCATCAGCGCCACGACGTTGGAGAACGTGCGGGCGCATTTGCGGATGGTTTCGCGGACGGGCCAGAGCCAGGCGGAGTCGATGTGCGCATGCCCGGTGGCGAGCAGGTGGTGCGCGGAGGCGTAGGCGGGCCTGGCCAGGACACCGGCGAGGGCCTCCCGGCCCGCCGCTGCTGTGCCCGGGACGTCATCGGGGTCCACAACGTCCAGCATCCGTTCCAGGGCACGGAGGATTTCGTGGCGGCGGGGCAGTTCCATCGGCAGTTCGTGCATGAGGCCGCTAAGGGTCCAGACGTCCTGCTGCAGCTCCCAGACCGTCTGGTTGAGTTCGGCGATGACGATCCTGCCGAGCCGGTACTTTGGTTCATTGCCCGAGGTCGCTTTGTCCCCGTAGGGGGTGGCCGCGAAGGTCCATCCCTGCGACAAATCGGGGTTGGCGGCCGCCTCGACGTAAAAATCGACGGACATCCCGCTGCCGAGGAGCTTCAGCGGAATGTACTGGTTCCGCGGCGAAATGGCCTTGACGATGGTTCCGTCCGGGCGCCAGGCGATTCCTTCGCATTGGAAACCGGGAAGGTCGCTGCTGAATCCCAGGTCAACGATTATTTCGACGGAGGTGTCCGCCGCCGTGCCCCAGCCGTCCGGCACCTGCCCCTCCAGGCGCAGCCATTTGGTGCTCCACGGCCGCCCCCAGGCCGAGCCGTGCTCCTGGGCCGTGAACTGCTGCCGGAGGGCCTCCAGGACAGGTACCGGCTCATCCGGGACGTCCCAGCTGCTCAGTGTTAGCGGAACGCTGCGCGGATAGACCGCGGGGGCGAGGCGTTCGCGGACAAAGCGGTCGAGCCGGACTTCCGTGAGACGACGGTCGTCGTGCAATGTGATCCTCTTAGCGCTGGCGTGGATGACGCTGAAATGCATCCAATCGATGGATATAACTTACTTCGCCGCCGGCCCCCACGCCAAGGAACAGAGAGCGGGCGTCACCCGGCGGTGGGTGCGGGCACGCCCACCCGGCGGGCGCCCGCATACACGTTCAATGACGTGCCGCGGCTGAATCCGGCCAGCGTCATGCCGCTGGCCTCCGCGAGCTCCACGGCCAGGCTCGACGGCGCGCTGACCGCGGCCAGGACAGGGATCCCTGCCAGTGCGGCCTTTTGCACCAGTTCGAACGACGCGCGTCCGGAGACCTGGAGCACGGTTCCGCGCAGCGGCAGCAGGCCCTCTCTGAGGGCCCAACCCACCACCTTGTCCACGGCATTGTGGCGTCCCACGTCCTCGCGCAGGCACAGGAGTTCGGCGGAGCCGTCGTCGGCGATCCGGAACAGTCCGGCGGCGTGCACGCCGCCGGTGACGTCGAAGACGGCCTGGGCTTCCCTCAGCTGGTCCGGAAGCGACGCGAGCGTGGCCACGGGGACCATCAGCGGGTCGGCCGCGGGACTGAAATGCGAGGACTTGTGTACGGCCTCAATGGAATCCGTGCCGCAGATGCCGCACGAGCTGGAGGTGTAGACGTTCCGTCCGGTGTCAGGGCGCACGACGTCGGGCCTGAGCTGGGCTTCCACCACGTTGAACGTCTGGACGCCGTCCTCGTCTTCCCCGGCACAGAACCGCAGCGAGACGAGCTGTTCGGGGTTCCAGATGACGCCCTCGGAAACGAGGAAGCCCGCCACGAGGTCAAAGTCGTTCCCGGGGGTCCGCATGGTGACGGAGAAGGACAGGCTGCCGATCCGGATTTCCAGCGGCTCTTCGACGGCCAGTACGTCCTCCCGGTGGCGGACCGGGAATTCGAGGGCCTGTGGCGATCCGTCCAGAACATACTTGTGCACCTTGCGGCGCTGTGTGACGCGGCCCATCAGGTACTCCTAACCAACATAATTCCATCATGGCAAGCGCCGGGCCGGGTGGCCAGCGCGCGTTCAAGTCCGGGCATTACCCGAGCAGTTCGCTCCAGTCCACGGGCCCGCCAGCTCTGGCGGGCTTCCGGGCGGCCCGTTTGGGGGCGGGTTTGTCCTTCGTCGCCGCCGGGTCTGGGAGGGCCGTGCCCCAGGGAAGGGCGAAGGCCGGGACCGGTTCCCCCAGCTGCACGCCGTGCGGCGGGACCACCAGCACACCGTCGGCGGCGGCCAGCCCGCGCATCATTCCGGGCCCGGTGTGCTGCGCGGGCGAAGCCATGCCGTAGACCAGACGGAAAGGCATCAGCCGGGTCCTGCCGGGGTCAGGGTCGATCGTGGAGCCGCAGGGTACCTCGGTGACCGGCGGCAAAGTCCGGTGGCCCAGCGCGGCGAGGAGCGGGGCCCCGAGGGTGGAGAGGGCCATCATGGCCGCGAGCGGGTTGCCGGGCAGCCCGATAATGAACCTGCCGTCGGGCAGTTCGGCCAGGACGGCGGGATGGCCGGGCCGCATGGCGACGCCGTCGATGAGCAACCGTCCGCCCAGCTCGGCGACCGACCGCCGCAGGTGATCCGTGCCGGACCGTCCGGTGCCGCCCGTGGTGATGACGACGTCGGCCGGCAACAGGTCAGCGGCGGGCAGCAGGTCAGAAGCGGGACGCCCGGACGGCTGCGCCGAAGCACGTTCGCCGATCCCGTCGGCGGGGTCAGTGTCCTCGAGCGCGGCGAGCCATTCGGCATAGCTGTCGCCGATTTTCGTTTCGCCGGCACAGATCCCTCCGAGCATTTCCACGACGGCCGCGAGCTGGGGACCGAACGTGTCCCGCACCTCCCCCGGCTGTGGGATCCCTGCCGTGACCACCTCGGAGCCGGTGAACACCAGCCGGACCAGCGCCTTGCCCAGGACGGGGAGGGCGTCATGGCCAGCCAGGGCTGCGAGTGCCAGATGGGCGGGGTTGAGCAGGGTGCCGCGCTTGATCAGCACTTCGCCGGCGGCGGCTTCCTCCGCAGCCTTCCGGATGTGTTCGCCGTTCCGCGGCTCGCCGGGTTTGGCGGCACCGGCAAGCCGCAGGACCGGGAGTCCGTCCTCATCGGCGGCCAGCTCGCCGCTTTCACTCCGCAGCACGGCCTTGGCGCCGGGCGGGATCAGTCCGCCCGTGGCGATCGGGCTCGCCTGGTGGGGTGCCAGCCGCTGGCCGGATTCCGCAAGGATCCAGGGTCCGCTGCCGTTGACAGCCCAGCCGTCCATGGCGGACGAGGCGTAGTGCGGCATGTCCACGAGCGCTTCGACGTCGGCGGCGAGTTGTCTCCCCAGGGCGTCACGAAGGGCTACGGGTGCGGCTGGGATGGGAGTCGCGCAGTCGAAGGCGAGCTGCCACGCTTCCTGCCAGGTGTGCGCGAGGTGCCGGTGCGGAGCCTCCGCTTCCCCGCCCGGGGCGGGGCCGGCGGCACCGTCCGCAGGGGATGCGCCGGCGGGGCGTCCCCCGGGCGTGTCGCCGGCATGCTCATTCCCGGCGGCAGCTGCATTGCCGTGAGGGGGTGCAGGCGTCATGCTCCGGAGGCTTCGTTGGCTGCGTAATCCGTGGCGAGTTTGCGGGCTACGCCCATCGCGGCCTGCATCGAGACGGCGTCCGTGGCCTGGCCGGAGCCCGAGGCCAGGCCCGCCGCGAAGCCGGCAATGAATGTCGTCAAAGGGGCGGCCGGGCGGACCACGGAGTGGGCTGCTACTCCGGCCAAGGCGAGGACCGCGTTCACGTCTACCTCGACGTCTTCCAGTTCCAGGGCCTGAAGCAGGGCACGGCACCAGTCTTCCAGTGTTTCATCCTGGCTCTTCACCGTTTGCCTCCAAGGTCGAATTCTGCCGGGGAGATCCGGGCCGGGTGACGGGCTCATGGCTGTTGCGGCCATGGCTGCCGGGCGGAACGGTTACCCCTAATGCGGACGCGTCGTCCCAGGTATCCACATCATCCGTAGACCCCCCGGGGACGTTGACTTCCCGCACCTCCAGACTAGCAAGAAGGGCGAACACCGAGGCGTTTTCAAGTGTGCCGCGCTGCCCGGCTTCAGTAACGCACCGTTGTAGCTCGGCCGTGCTATATAGGCCGACGAGTGGTTGCCGCCGCCCGTCGGCAGCCACAGCCATCAGCCCGCCACCCGGATGCTCTCCCCGGGCCGCTTCCAGCAGCGCCCGGACGGCGTCGCCCGCCCGGGGCATGT
>Ga0213838_1000858_pt1 | contig 18210 bp, 13 predicted proteins | sample SWPATP13_FD_160577 | JGI IMG/M metagenome (GOLD analysis project Ga0213838, IMG submission 160577) | Coastal seawater microbial communities from Marineland, Florida, United States - SWPA TP1 #3 | ecosystem: Environmental > Aquatic > Marine > Coastal | place: USA: Florida | collected 2016-08-06 | reverse complement strand
TGTGCTGGCTGAGAAGTACCTTGCGATAGCCCAACAAGGCATCCACCTGATCTCGGCTAATAAAGTGGCGGGGAGTGCATCGAGTGAATATTACCATCAAGTACAAGATGCATTCGCGAAGATTAGCCGCCATTGGTTATACAACGCGACAGTTGGTGCAGGTCTCCCTATTAACCATACCGTTCGAGATTTGCGAGAAAGCGGCGATGACATTATCGCGTTGTCTGGTATCTTTTCAGGCACTCTTTCTTGGTTGTTCCAGCAATTTGATGGCAGCGTGCCTTTCAGTGAGTTGGTGGATTTGGCTTGGCAACAAGGCTTGACCGAGCCTGATCCTCGAGCAGATCTTGATGGTTCAGATGTTATGCGCAAATTGGTGATTTTAGCTCGTGAGTCAGGATTAGATATTGAGCCTGAAAACGTTAAGGTTGAATCTTTAGTACCGACTGAACTGCAAGATTTATCAGTGGACGACTTCTTTGATAAAGCTTCTTTACTGAGTGAAGAGTTGGCTGAGCGTCTGAAGAAAGCGCAAGCAGAGCATAAAGTACTTCGCTACGTCGCTCGCTTAGAGAAGAATGGAAAAGCGACCGTCGGTGTTGAAGCGCTATCAAAAGAGCATGCTCTCGCTAACTTGTTGCCTTGCGATAATATCTTTGCGATCGAAAGCAAATGGTACAAAGATAATCCATTGGTTATTCGTGGCCCAGGTGCGGGAAGAGAAGTCACTGCTGGCGCAATTCAATCAGATTTGAATCGCATGTCTAGCTTATTTTAGACGTCTATTCGAACTAATATGATAAGAATAAGGTTGGATGTAGCATAGTGCTCTTTCAGCCTTATTTTTTGCCCGATCTATGCGTAATCTTATAAAAATACTCCATTCTTTATCTTGAAGTTTCCTCACGATCTACTTGAGAAAAATTCATAATGGATCTGTTGACATTAAATCGTATTCAATACATTCTGTAGACATATAGACGTCTAAACGTCATTTAAGGATTAGAATTTTTTCGTGGTTGAGTTGGCCACATGGAGAGTAAGATGGGATATACACACGCAAGTCATATCGACGCTTTAAATCAGAATATTGCTGAGTTGTCGGACAATATTAATGTGTCTTTCGAGTTTTTTCCGCCAAGCAGCGAAAAGATGGAAGAGACATTGTGGAATTCTGTTCATCGCTTAAAAACTCTTCAACCTAAGTTCGTGTCAGTAACATACGGTGCGAATTCTGGTGAGCGTGATCGCACTCACTCAATCATAAAAGAAATAAAAGATAAGACAGGCCTTGTTGCTGCACCGCACCTAACGTGTATTGATGCGAGCCGTGATGAGCTAATCCAAATTGCTGATGATTACTGGGCGAATGGTATCGAAAGTATCGTAGCCTTACGTGGTGATATTCCAGCGGGTGGCGGTGCGCCTGAAATGTACGCTTCTGACCTCGTTGAGCTGCTTAAATCTCGTCATAACTTCGATATTTCAGTGGCAGCGTTTCCAGAAGTTCACCCTGAAGCGAAAAGTGCACAATCTGATTTATTGAACCTAAAGCGTAAGGTGGATGCGGGTGCTAACCGTGCAATCACTCAGTTCTTCTTTGATGTCGAAAGTTACTTACGCTTTCGTGACCGTTGTGTGGCTGCGGGTATCGATGTTGAAATCGTACCGGGCATTTTGCCAGTATCAAACTTCAAGCAAGCTTCTCGTTTTGCCGCAATGAACAACGTTAAAGTTCCTGGTTGGATGGCGCAGCAGTTTGAAGGTTTGGACGATGACCCAACCACTCGCCAGTTAGTGGGTGCTAGTCAAGCGATTGATATGGTTCGTACGCTAAGCCGTGAAGGCGTGAAAGATTTCCACTTCTATACACTGAACCGTGCTGAAATGACTTACGCGCTTTGTCATACGTTGGGTGTGCGCCCACAAGTCGCTGCAGTATAAATTTCGCGGCAATAAAATAGTTTAGATATTAAAAAGGCTTGAACTCTTGGAGTTCAAGCCTTTTACTTTTCTAAGACGATAAAATGGCTTATGCCATCGCGCCTAATTCTTGAAGAACTTCTTCAGCCCATAAGATCCAAGCTTCACGGATCACTAGGTTACGACGCAGAGTTAAGCGTTCTAGACGTGCTTGCTTGTCTAGGGTTGCTGGCGTTGCGTAGTAAGCTGATTCAATTTCTTTATAGTGAGAAACTAGTTTACGAGACTCTTCCACTAATTCTGCAAGTTGAGCTCGGTATGCATCTGAAGGCTGTACTGCACAAGCCATAAGCTTTGCAGAAAACTCATCACGCACAGTTGGGTGTGCAGTCGGTTGTTCAAACCATTCACCAAGAGCGCTACGGCCAGCGTCAGTGATGGAATAAACTTTACGATCAGGTTTACCTTCTTGTGGCTCTAGTACACAAGTAACTTGCTCATTCTGAGCCATTTTATTTAGTTCACGGTAAACTTGTTGATGGCTAGCTTTCCAGAAGTATCCGATACTTGCTGAAAATTCTTTAGTGATATCGTAACCAGTAGCATCGCGCGTACTTAAAACAGTTAAGATTACGTGTGGTAATGACATGTCTTCAATCCAAATGGTCAATAAACAGTAAACAATGCTTAAACATCAATTGTGCTTCTATTGGCACTTGTTGGAATTCGTTTAAGCAACACCAACTTAATCGTTGGTTATGTCACCTTAAAAGCCGTTTATCACCTAGATTGGTCGGATTCCCGAACCAAAAAGCTGTGGAATATTTTATTATTAGCTCTCACAGCGGAGCAGTAGTATATCTAAATAATAAGCATAAAGTAGAATACATGGACAAAATATCCCAAAAAGCTGACAAAAAACTCAATAAGATATATTTACCAAAATAAAAGGCCGCCATTGGCGACCTTTTGTCTTGTTTATAGTTCTAACAACTGCTTATCCCGTGTTGCGCATACCTGCAGCAATGCCCGCAATTGTGACCATTAACGCTTCTTCTAGTTCGGCTGGTGGTGTTTCACATTTACGAGTTCGGTAAAGAAGCTCAGCTTGAAGCATATTCAATGGCTCAACGTAGATGTTACGTAAACGAATTGATTCAAGTCCCCAAGGGTCGCTTTGCATTAGGTTTTCGTTGTTTTCTACATTCAGTACGGCCTTGATGTCTTTCTGCAGTTGTTCGCGCAGCAATTCACCCAGAGGCAATAGCTCTTTATCAACAAGACGCTGATCGTAGTATTTCGCGATTTCCATATTACACTTCGAATATACCATTTCTAGCATACCCAAACGTGTTGAGAAGAATGGCCACTCGCGACACATTTCTTCCAATAGCGCTTGATGGCCTTGATCAACGGAATACTGAATCGCTTCGCCCGCACCTAGCCATGCTGGGAGTACCAGACGGTTTTGGCTCCAGGAGAAAATCCATGGGATAGCACGTAGGCTTTCTACGCCACCGTTAGGGTTACGTTTAGCCGGACGCGATCCTAGTGGTAATTTACCAAGTTCTAGCTCTGGTGTTGCTTGGCGGAAGTAAGGGACGAATTTTTCTTCGCCGCGAACTACATTACGGTATGCCTCACAAGACACTTGAGACAGCACTTCCATGAGGTCGCGCCACACTTGTTTTGGCTCTGGTGGTGGCAGTAGGTTCGCTTCTAGAATGGCACTTGCGTACATGTTGAAGCTATTCACTGCGACTTCTGGTAAGCCAAGCTTAAAGCGGATCATTTCGCCTTGCTCGGTTACACGCAAACCGCCTTTAAGGCTTTTTGGTGGTTGAGATAGCAGAGCGGCGTGCGCAGGCGCACCACCACGACCAACCGTGCCTCCACGTCCGTGGAATAGTGTTAGCTCAACTCCTTCTTCTTCAGAGACTTTAACCAGCTTGTCCATCGCGTCGTATTGCGCCCAACCCGCAGCCATCACTCCGGCGTCTTTTGCAGAGTCAGAGTAGCCAATCATGACCATTTGATGGTTTTGGATGAAGCCGCGGTATAGGTCGATGCCCATTAACTGTTTGATTACGTCTTCAGAGTTGTTTAAGTCATCCAATGTTTCGAACAGCGGACACACGTCCATGCGGTACGGGCAGCCTGATTCTTGCAGTAACAAGTGAACTGCTAGTACATCTGAAGCGGTGCGCGCCATTGAAATGACATAAGCACCGAAGGCTTCACGAGGTTGAGCTGCAATAATCTTACAGGTGTCTAAAACCTCTTTTACGGGTTCTGACGGCTCCCAATCACGAGGAAGTAATGGGCGCTTTGAGCTGAGTTCATTGGTTAAGAAAGCAATTTTGTCTTGCTCACTCCACTGGTCGTAATCACCAATACCAAGGTAACGCGTTAGTTCAGATAGAACGTCTGAGTGACGTGTGCTTTCTTGGCGCACATCAAGGCGAACTAAGTGAACACCGAACGCTTTGATACGACGAAGCGTGTCCAGTAGAGAGCCATCCGCAATTACGCCCATGCCGCATTCGTGCAGAGATTGGTAGCATGCGTAAAGCGGAACCCACAGTTGATCGATATTCTGAAGCGTGGTCTTTTTCGGGACGTCAGCTTCATGGATTTCTGCATCCAGAACTTCTAACGTATCCGTAAGAAGGGTACGTAACCCTTTTAGAATTGCACGATAAGCTTCGTGTTCTTCACCAGCGAGTTCGCGTACGGCGTCGTTACACTTCGTCATCGACAATTCAGTGATTAGTTCATTGATGTCGTTTAGGTATAGGTCAGCCGCTTTCCAGCGTGATAAACGCAGTACTTCTTTGGTGATAGTGTGAGTCACGAATGGGTTGCCGTCACGATCACCGCCCATCCATGATGAGAAGTGTACCGGGCGCGCATCAATTGGTAGGCCTTCACCTAGGTAACCTTTTAGTCGACCATCCATTTCACGTAGGAAGTCAGGAACCGCTTCCCATAAAGAGTTCTCAACAACCGCAAAGCCCCATTTCGCTTCGTCTAGCGGGGTTGGACGTTGCTGGCGAATTACGTCTGAGTGCCAGCCTTGTGCGATTAGCTGCTCTAGGCGGCGTTCAGTTTTGACTCGTTCTTTATTGGAAAGGTCGCTCAATTCAAGCTTTGATAAACACTCGTTAATTTTCACAAGCTTGTTGATCATTGTGCGACGAGTAATTTCTGTCGGGTGAGCGGTAAGCACTAGTTCGATATTAAGGTCGCGTACAGCCTGCGCTGCATCTAGTTTGCTGACATCGTTCTGGCTAAGCTTAGAAAAAAGCGCTTGAAGCGCATCTGGCTCACATACGTGCTCCTCACAGTGGCGAGAGATAGTATGGTATTGCTCTGCCATGTTGGTGAGGTTCAAAAATTGGTTAAATGCGCGGGCAACAGGAGTCAGTTGCTCGTTAGGTAGGTTTTTAATTTCTTCTACTAAGCTGTCACGATCAGCTTGGTTGCCTGCGCGGGCGGATTTGGAAAGTTTACGGATAGTTTCCACTTTCTCTAAGATAACGTCGCCATGTGCGTCTTGAATAGTGTTGCCGAGCAAGCGTCCTAGCATGCTTACGTTACTCTTGAGAGCGGCGTATTTCTCGTTCATTGTCATCCTGCCTCGTAAAAAAATTACATCCATTGTTCCTTGTTAAGTACACAATCTAGCGAAAAGTGCTGTCTGTAGTCAAATAAAGCATTCTAAGTTTGCATTTATTGGTTTGCTTCATGACGTAAAACAAAAATTAGCGGTGTATCGCATATGGAGTGAAATTTTATTACAACTTGAGGAGAGCAAACAAAAATGCAGTAGGAGTGCAAAGTGAAGAGTTTTGCTCTCCTACTATGAATAAATAAGAGTAATAACTAGAAACAATATTTACGAATAGACTTACTCAATACGTCAATTGTTGGGTCGATGAAATCGAAGCTGAGGAACTCATCAGGTTGGTGAGCCTGATCGATTGAGCCTGGACCAAGAACAAGCGTTGGGCACAGCTGCTGAAGAAACGGCGCTTCGGTGCAGTAGTTGACGGTTTCAGACGGAGTGCCACACACCGATTCCATACCACCAATGAAAGGGTGGTCGTGTTGGCATTCATATCCTGGGATAGGCTCATGTAAAGGAGTGATCTCAATTCTACCCGGCCATTTTGCTTCTACTTCTTTCAACGCACTACGTAGCAAGTTGTTTAAACCATCAAGGCTAATACCTGGAAGTGGGCGGACATCGTAATGCAATTCACAGCAGCCACAAATGCGGTTGGCACTGTCTCCTCCATGAATATGACCAAGGTTTAGCGTCGGGCTCGGAATGGCAAAACCGGGGTGGTGGTACTCTTTTATAAGCTTGTCACGCAGCTGCATTAAAGCAAACAGCACTTCATGCATGATTTCTATGGCGTTAACGCCAAGTGCTGGATCTGAAGAGTGGCCTGATTTGCCTGTCACTCTGACTGCATTGGCGACATGTCCTTTATGGCCGCGAATCGGCACTAGGCTTGTTGGTTCACCGATGATGCAATAGTCCGGCTTAAAAGGTGCATTTTCAGTGAAATGACGAGCGCCAAGCATTGTGGTTTCTTCATCACAAGTTGCTAGAACGTAAAGTGGCTTGGTCTGATTATTCCAATCTATCTTTTTTGCGGCTTCATAAATAAAAGCGAAGAAGCCTTTCATGTCGGCAGTGCCTAATCCATAAAAGCGATTATTGGACTCGGTGAGTGCATGAGGGTTGAAATTCCAGCGGCCTTCATCAAAGGGTACGGTATCGCTGTGGCCGGCGAGCAATAAGCCACCTTCTCCATCTCCTTTCTTGGCGATCATGTTGTGTTTACCTGGCTCTACCTCAATCACTTCAACGCTGAATCCGAGGTCTTTAAACCAAGTTGCCATTTTCTCAATGACTTTCTCATTACCATGATCCCAACTTGGATCGGTTGAACTGATGGAAGCTGTGGAAATCAGGCCTTCATAGACCTCAAGAAAACTCGGTAATTGCATAATATCTTCACTTCTACTATTGACAGAAAAACCATAAGGCGGTAAAACACATATTAAATCATATTTATTGAATAAAAAATCAAATAAAGCTTAAAAATAAGTATGATTAGTCAAAAATAAATACGAATAACCTCAAGAAATTGGATGTGTTGAGATGTTGAAAACCACGATCATTGGCGCAAGCGGATACACAGGAGCAGAACTTGCTCTAATGGTAAATAAGCACCCTGAACTTACGCTATCAGGTTTATATGTATCCGCCAATAGCGTTGATGCTGGTAAACCTATTGCAGCGTTGCACGGTAAGTTAGCTGGTTTGATTGATATGCCAGTACAACCGCTAACGAATCCGGAAGAAGTGGCTAAACAGTCCGATGTGATTTTTCTAGCAACGGCTCATGAGGTTAGTCATGATTTAGCACCAATCTTTCTTGAGAACGATTGCCAAGTCTTCGACCTATCGGGTGCATTCAGAGTTAAAGGCGAGAACTTTTACCAAGAGTTCTACGGTTTTGCTCATCAACACGAACAATGGCTAGATAAAGCCGCTTATGGTTTGGCTGAGTGGAACGAACAAGAAATTAAACAAGCACAGTTAGTTGCCGTCGCAGGTTGTTACCCAACTGCATCACAACTGGCGATTAAGCCTCTGATTGAAAATCAATTACTGGATGAAAAACAATGGCCAGTGATTAATGCGACGAGTGGTGTAACGGGCGCAGGTAGAAAAGCCAGCATGACGAATAGTTTTTGTGAAGTTAGTTTGCAGCCTTACGGAGTGTTTAATCACCGTCATCAACCCGAAATCGCTTCTCATTTGGGTAGTGATGTTATTTTCACACCACACCTCGGAAACTTTAAGCGTGGCATTTTAGCGACAATCACAATGAAGCTAACGGAAGGCGTAACTGAGCAGCAAGTGGAACAAGCATTTGCGGATGCCTACCAAGGAAAGCCTGCAGTTCGTTTACTGAAAGATAAGCTTCCTAGAATTCAAGATGTTGAAAATACACCATTTTGTGATTTGGGTTTCAAGGTGCAAGGTCAACATATCATTGTCGTTTCGGCGATTGACAACTTATTGAAAGGTGCATCAAGCCAAGCGATGCAGTGTTTGAATTTACGGTATGGCTTTCAGCCATTAACTGCGTTAGTGTAAGGAATCCTAAAAATGAGCCTAGATAAACAACCGTTAGTCATCAAATTAGGCGGTGCAGCACTTTCATGCACTGAGACGTTAAGCAAATTATTTGGCGCTATTTCAAGCTACCAACAGCAAGCCCAGCGACCAATCGTAATCGTCCATGGTGGTGGTTACTTAGTTGACGATTTAATGAATCAACTGAAGTTAGAAACGGTTAAAAAAGATGGTTTGCGAGTGACTCCTTACGATCAAATCCCCTTGATTGCTGGCGCATTAGCCGGCACTGCAAACAAATTACTTCAAGGTCAAGCAATTAAAGACGGGCTGAAAGCCGTTGGGCTAAGTTTAGCCGATGGCGGTCTATGTCAGGTTGAAGAACTAGACCCAGAGCTAGGAGCGGTTGGCAAGGCAACGCCTGGAGATGCTCAAGTGCTACAGGCAATTTTAGCCACTGAAGCACTGCCGATTATTAGCTCGATAGGTTTGACGGAACAAGGTCAACTTATGAATGTGAATGCCGATCAAGCTGCAGTTGCAGTAGCTGGTGCGTTAGACGCGGAGCTTGTTCTACTTTCGGATGTGAGTGGTGTACTTGATGGAAAAGGGCATTTGATTTCTAGCCTTAACCAGCAAGAAGCCGATGAATTAATTGAAGGAAAAGTCATCACCGACGGCATGATAGTGAAAGTGCAAGCCGCACTGGAAGCGGCGAATGATCTAGGCCGACCAATTGAAGTGGCGACGTGGCGCTACCCAGAAAAACTCACACAACTATTTTCAGGTAAAAGCATAGGTACACAGTTTTTACCTCAATAACTTATTTGACTTAACTAGGTTAAGTTTAAGAATTTTTACGTAATGGAAACACATCCCGAGGAACTGACCGCCAAGCGCAGGCCCGGGTATTTAGGAGAAACTCAAATGAGCAAGGTTAAAGTAAATAAAGTGGTTGTAGCCTATTCTGGCGGTCTAGACACTTCAGTTATCATCCCGTGGTTGAAAGAGAACTACGATTGTGAAGTGGTCGCGTTTGTGGCGGATGTTGGTCAGGGCGAAGAAGAACTGATTGGTATCGAAGAGAAAGCGAAAGCGTCGGGTGCATCTGAGTGTTACATCGCAGACCTTAAAGAAGAAATGGTTGCCGACTACATCTTCCCAACGCTAAAAACGGGCGCGTACTACGAAGGTAAATACCTACTAGGTACCTCAATGGCTCGTCCAATCATTGCTAAGGCACAGGTTGAAGTCGCGCGTAAAGTAGGTGCAGACGCACTGTGTCATGGTTGTACGGGTAAAGGTAACGACCAAGTTCGTTTTGAAGGGGCATTTGCAGCACTAGCACCAGACCTACACGTTATTGCACCATGGCGTGAGTGGGATCTAGTAAGCCGTGAAGAATGTCTGGATTACCTAGCGGAGCGCAACATCCCTTGTACCGCTTCTCTTACTAAGATCTACTCGCGTGATGCAAACGCATGGCACATCTCAACTGAAGGTGGCGTTCTAGAAGATACATGGAATGCGCCAAACGATGATTGCTGGGCGTGGACGGTAGATCCAGAGCAAGCGCCAAACGAATCTGAAACGGTAACGCTTAAAGTAGAAAAAGGTGAAGTGGTTGCAGTTGATGGCGAAACAATGACGCCTTACAACGCACTGGTTTATCTAAACGAAAAAGGTGCTAAGCATGGTGTTGGTCGTATCGATATCGTAGAAAACCGTCTTGTTGGCATGAAGTCGCGTGGCTGTTACGAAACTCCGGGTGGCACCATCATGATGGAAGCACTGCGTGCAGTAGAGCAACTGGTTCTTGATAAAGCGGCGTTTGAATTCCGTGAAGAGCTAGGTGTTAAGGCATCTCACCTTGTATACGATGGCCGTTGGTTCACTCCACTATGTAAGTCAATTCTTGCTGCGACAGAAGAACTAGCGCAAGACGTCAACGGTGAAGTGGTGATTAAACTTTACAAAGGCCATGCGACAGTAACTCAGAAGCGTTCAGATAACAGCCTATACTCTGAAGAGTTCGCAACCTTTGGTGAAGATGAAGTTTACGACCAAAGCCACGCTGAAGGTTTCATTCGCCTTTACTCGCTATCAAGCCGTATCCGTGCACTGAACAGCCAAAAGTAGGAACTGATTTTCTACTATAGGAAATAGAAGTCCACTTAAACGAAGCCTATTTGCTTAGCAAATAGGCTTCGTTTTTTTGTAGGGGTTATCTATAATTCGCACTTTGGACTGTATAAAAGATTCAAATAACAATTAATTGAATAAATATGTAGAAATAGTGAATTTATACTTTATTTTTACCTTAAATTACCGTAGATTTGAACCATCAGATAAATACTGAATTCATAATTAGAATTACGAGTTGCACTAGACAGTTAGCACTGAGCATTTAGGAGAGACACAATGGCATTATGGGGCGGAAGATTTACCCAAGCAGCAGATACACGGTTTAAAGATTTTAACGATTCACTTCGTTTTGACTACCGACTTGCTGAGCAAGATATTGTGGGCTCAATTGCCTGGTCTAAAGCTCTACTGTCGGTCAACGTATTAACAGAAGAAGAGCAGCAGAAGCTTGAGTTAGCGCTAAATGAGCTAAAGCTTGAGGTGATGGAAGATCCTGAACAAATTCTGCGCTCAGATGCGGAAGACATTCACAGCTGGGTTGAACAACAACTTATCGGCAAAGTCGGTGACTTGGGTAAAAAGCTTCACACTGGCCGTTCTCGTAATGACCAAGTGGCGACTGACCTGAAACTATGGTGTCGTCAGCAAGGTAACCAGTTACTACTTGCATTGGATCGCCTGCAAAGCCAAATGGTCAACGTCGCTTCACAGCATCAAGAAACGGTACTTCCTGGTTACACTCACTTACAACGTGCTCAGCCAGTTACTTTTGCTCACTGGTGTTTGGCTTACGTTGAAATGTTTGAACGTGATTACTCTCGTTTGAGTGACGCGATTAAACGTCTAGATACATGTCCGCTGGGTTCTGGTGCCCTTGCGGGAACTGCGTACCCGATGGACCGTGAAGAGCTAGCGCACAACTTAGGTTTCCGCCGTGCAACGCGCAACTCTCTAGATTCAGTTTCTGACCGTGACCATGTGATGGAGCTGATGTCGATCGCTTCTATCTCTATGCTTCACCTTTCGCGTCTTGCTGAAGATATGATTTTCTACAACTCGGGTGAATCAAACTTCATCGAGTTAGCGGATACCGTGACATCAGGTTCATCTCTGATGCCACAGAAGAAAAACCCGGATGCACTAGAGCTTATCCGTGGCAAAACAGGTCGTGTATACGGTTCGCTTGCTGGCATGATGATGACAGTGAAAGCACTGCCTTTGGCGTACAACAAAGACATGCAAGAAGATAAAGAAGGTCTGTTCGACGCTTTAGACACTTGGAATGATTGTATGGAAATGGCGGCGCTGTGTTTTGACGGCATCAAAGTGAACGGTGAGCGTACACTTGAAGCGGCGAAACAAGGTTATGCAAACTCTACTGAGCTGGCAGATTACCTAGTAGCGAAAGGCATTCCTTTCCGTGAAGCGCACCATATTGTTGGGGTGACCGTTGTTGCGGCAATTTCGAAAGGCTGTGCTTTAGAAGAATTAACCATAGCCGAGATGAAAGAATTCTCGGAAGTGATTGAAGAGGATGTGTATGACATCCTGACCATTGAGTCGTGCTTAGAAAAACGTAGTGCGCTAGGTGGCGTGTCACCGAAGCAAGTGGCGTACGCAGTCGACCAAGCCGAAAAACGTTTGGCGCAGCGTGATACTTCAATTGTTAAAGTTCGTCCTGCTCGTTTGACTGACATCGAAGCATTAGAAGGCATGGTGGCGTACTGGGCGAATATGGGTGAAAACCTACCGCGTTCTCGTAATGAGTTAGTGCGTGATATTGGCTCATTCGCGGTTGCAGAACATCATGGTGAAGTGACCGGTTGTGCATCACTCTATGTATATGACTCGGGCTTAGCAGAAATTCGTTCGCTGGGTGTTGAAGCCGGTTGGCAAGGTCAAGGGCAGGGCACTGCGATTGTTCAGCACTTGGTTGAGAAAGCACGCCAAATGGCGATTAAGAAGGTGTTTGTGCTGACTCGTACACCCGAGTTCTTTATGAAGCATGATTTCTTACCAACGTCGAAGTCATTACTGCCTGAGAAAGTTCTGAAAGATTGTGACCAGTGTCCTCGCCAGCATGCTTGTGATGAAGTCGCGCTTGAAGTGAATCTAATGGAACAAATGATTGCAAAGGTCAATGTGGCATAAGTGATTGATTGCAATGGGTTGAAATGAGTTCTCAAAGAAAGATCAAAAAAGATCGATATTTTTGGGAACTAATGAGAAAGCCGCCGGTCTATTAAAGTACCACTGCTTTTTCTTAGAAATATATCTAGGAGAGCCCCAAAACCGATTGGTTTTGGGGCTTTTTTCTATCTGTGATTTGAGGAAGGTTTCCCTCGGCTGCGCAGAGGCAGGAAAATAAACTTCATTAATAAGTGAAGCGTGAGCAAACCGTTGAAAGCGAAGTTCGCCATTATCAAAGCAATCGAATTGATACTTTTTGGAGAATCTCTGAATATTGCCCACCATATTCCCCAGCCTATGATAGATAACACGGTTAACTGAATCATGCATCGATGGCATCGGCCAAGTTTTTGGCTAAGTTTGTTCTCTTTATTGCAATGAGGGCATGTCATCTTAGGCTCTATTCGCGTTATCCTTATCTATTCAACTATAACATGTCGAATGCCGAGGACGGCATCCTAACTGAATAAGAGAATTAGCATGATTGTTCGTCAAGAAACTAAACAGCGTATGAGCCGTATCGTGAAGCATAACGGTACTATTTACCTATGTGGCCAAGTTTGTGCCGATGCGACTAAAGGCATTACCGAGCAAACTCAGACGATGCTAGATAAAGTTGAAGCATTGCTAGAACAAGCAGGCAGTGACAAAGAGCACATGCTATCAGCGACAATCTACCTTAAGTCGATGGATGACTTCCAAGAGATGAATGCGGTATGGGATGCATGGGTACCTGAAGGCTACGCACCCGCTCGTGCATGTGTTACAGGCGACATGGCTCGCGAAGCTCTTCTTGTTGAGATCTCCGTGATTGCGGCTGAGAAAAACAGTAGCTGTTGCTAATTATCTTAGATAATAGAAATGAAAAAAAGGAAAGCCAATGGCTTTCCTTTTTAGTATTTAGTACTTAATTGGTGAGTCTCGTGATTAACAACCTGGACCGCAATCTAGACAATGTTTCACCATTTCAGGACCAAGGTGCAGTTTCGCGTTGAGATCACGCAGTGCTGTTCGTACGCCTTCTTCGATTACTGGGTGGTAGAACGGCATGTCGAGCATTTCAGAAACCGTCATCTTGTTCTGATGTGCCCATGCTAATAAGTGAGCCAAGTGTTCTGCGTTTGGTCCCATCATTTCAGCGCCAAGGAAGCGACCTGTACCTTGCTCACCGTATACGTGCAGGATACCTTTGTTGCGCAGCATCACTCGTGAACGACCTTGATTTTCGAAAGACACTTCACCCGTTGCGAAACAGCCACATGTACCTAAGCGAGCTGTGATCTCTTTGTAGGTTTCACCCACCATTGCGATTTGCGGATCAGAGAATACCGCAGAGATTTTAGAGCGGCGTAGGCCGGCACGAATTTCTGGGAAGCGACCAGCGTTGTCACCCGCAATGCGTGCTTGGTCTGCAGCTTCATGCAGCAGAGGCAGTTGGTTACTTGCATCACCTGCAATAAAGACAGATGGTAGTGATGTTTGTAGTGTGTAGTGATCTGCGATTGGTACACCACGCTCATCAAGCTCAAGAGAAGTATTCTCTAGGCCAAGTTTATCTGTATTAGGACGACGACCTGTTGCTGCGAGTACGTACTCAACAATATTCGTTTCTAATTCACCTTGCTTGTTGATGAATTGGATTTCGACACGTGGCTCACCTGTTTCAGTGGTAATACGCTTCATGCTTTCGATTTTTACGTCGGCATCGAGATAGAACTCTTCATTGAAGGCTTTATCTGCGTAAGCCATGATCTCTGGGTCGGTTACTGGGCCAACTTGACCACCTAAACCGAATAGCTTGGTTTTCACACCTAAGCGGTGCAGTGACTGACCAAGTTCTAGACCAATAACGCCAGGGCCAAACACAGCAACGGATTCTGGTAAGTCATCCCAGCTGAACACGTCGTCGTTAATGATTAGGCGATCACCAAGTTCGTTCCAAACGGCTGGATATGCAGGGCGAGAACCGGTAGCGATAACAATGCGTTTTGCAGTGATCACTGTGTGGTCATCAACTTGTAGTGTATTGTTGTCTAAGAACTTTGCGTAGCCAGAGATTTTGTCTTGCTCTGGAATTTCATCAACGCCTTCTAAAACAAAACCAACAAAACGGTCACGTTCAAACTTCACTCGCTCCATCACTTCACGACCGTTAATCACGATATCACCTTGTGGGTGAACACCAAAAGCCGGAGCTTTTTCGATTTGGTGTACGCTTTCTGCAGCTGCAATAAGCAGTTTAGATGGCATACAACCAACACGAGCACAGGTTGTACCGTAAGGGCCGCCTTCAATCATCACAACACTGTCAGTGTGTGCTTTTGCAGCGCGGTAAGACCCTAGACCTGCCGTACCGCCCCCGATAACTGCTACATCTACATTGACTTGTTTCATAATAATTTTCTCGCAATAGCTAAATTTAGTTTGAACGAACCCCTCCAACTCAAGTGATTTTTTGTGAGTCAGGATAGCGGGCCAGTTTTGTGATTTTGTTTTATTCGTTTTAGCTGGACTCTTAACTTAATGAGTCGAAGCTATGTTGTCTTTCCAAAACTCAGATAAGAGCTGTTGGGAATCGCTAACCCACAAGAGGGTGGGTTAGCTGATATTGCTAAAGTTCTTTTATGACTAAGCTTATATCGACTTGCTAGAGATTAGCCTAGGAAAGCTTCTAGTTCTTCGCTGCCACCGATGTGTTTACCACCGATGAAGACTTGAGGAACAGTAGTGCGACCAGAGATTGCACGTAAGCTTACTGTTGTTGCGTCTTTACCTAGTACGACTTCTTCGTAGTTTAGACCCTTGTCGATTAGGTTCTGTTTCGCTTTCATGCAGAAAGGGCAGCCTGGCTTAGTGAATACTGTGATTGACTCTTGCTCTTTATGCTCAGGAGCAATGTGGTTAAGCATAGTATCAGCATCAGAAACCTTGAACGGGTCGCCCGGTACATCTTCTTCGATGAACATTTTTTCTACTACGCCGTTTTTAACCAACATGCTGTAGCGCCATGAACGTTTACCAAAACCTAGGTCGTTTTTATCGACTAACATGCCCATGCCGTCAGTGAAGTCGCCGTTGCCGTCAGGAATGAATGTAATGTTTTCTGCTTCTTGGTCTGCTTTCCAAGCGTTCATTACGAATGTGTCGTTTACTGAAACACACAGAATTTCATCTACGCCGTTTTCTTTGAACACTGAGTGTAGTTCGTTGTAACGAGGTAAGTGACTTGAAGAACATGTCGGTGTAAACGCGCCTGGTAGGCTGAATACGATAACTGTTTTGTCTTTGAATAGCTCATCGGTCGTAACGTTAACCCATGCATCGCCTTGGCGAGTTGGGAATGTGACTTGAGGGATTGATTGACCTTCTTTAGATGCAAACATAATGGTTTCCTTAATTGTCTAATTTGGTTCTTTCAGAGCTTAGCGTTTTCTTCGCTCTGTTTCGTTTCGTTGAGCCTATTATTAGATAAATTCTTTGATAGCTCTAATCGTTTGATGTTATGGTTTTGATAGGTAAATTCTATCAAGAGCGTTTTGTTGTAAAATGCCTCGATGAAAACCTTTGTTCATATTAAAACCTGAGGTAAGAGACTGATCATGAACATTCGTGACTTTGAATATTTGGTGGCGCTCGCAGAGCATAAGCACTTTAGAAAAGCAGCGGAAGCGTGCTTTGTTAGTCAGCCCACCCTTAGTGGACAGATACGCAAGCTCGAAGATGAAATTGGACTTCAGTTAACCGAACGCAGCCCAAGGAAGGTCATCTTTACCGAATCTGGTCTACAGCTTGTTGAGCAGGCAAAAAGAATCTTGGCAGAGGTCAAAACGTTTAAAGAAATGGCGAGTGGTCATGGCGAGTCGATGAGTGGACCGATGCACATTGGTTTCATCCCAACGGTTGGGCCGTACATTCTTCCAAAGATCGTTCCTCATCTGAAAGAAAGCTTCCCTGATCTAGAGCTTTATTTGCATGAAGCTCAAACTCACCAATTGGTGAGTCAATTGGAAGATGGAAAACTGGATTGTTTAGTTCTCGCAGCTGTTAATGAAACTGCCGGTTTCAAAGAAATTGATGTGTACGATGAGCCTCTTAGCGTCGCGGTACCTTGTGATCATGAATGGGCAGGGCAAGATGAAATCGACATGTTGCAGCTCAATGGAAAAACGGTTCTAGCTTTAGGTGATGGTCATTGCTTACGAGATCAAGCTTTAGGTTTTTGTTTTGCAGCGGGCGCAAAAGATGATGAGCGTTTTAAAGCGACCAGTTTGGAAACATTGAGGAATATGGTGGCAGCAGGGGCGGGGATTACTTTATTGCCCGAGCTTTCATTGCCAACAGAAAAGAAAAAAGACGGGGTGTGCTATTTACCTGCTGTAAACCCAACGCCTTCGCGTCGAATTGTTGTGGCGTATCGTCCAGGTTCTCCGCTTAAAGCGCGCTTTGAGCAATTGGCCAAATCAATTAAACAGCAACTTGAATTGTGTGAATGACGCAATACTTTGCTGGAAAGAAAAAAGGTTGATGCAATCGCATCAACCTTTTTTGTTTTACTTCGATTTAGAAGAGCTCTTCGCTTTCACCTGAGCTTGATGTTGAGTAAATATCATCAGTCAGTGTTTCAGTGACGTATTCCGTAGGCTCTGTGCCTTTCAGGAAAAACTCAAACATTGATGAGCCATCAAACTTATTGGTTAGTAGACCAGTATTGCGGTCGATACGGACACGCACAATATCTTCAGGTAGGTGCTTTCTTTGAGCTGGAACATCAGCCAGAGCCGTTCCCATGAAATCAACCCAAGCTGGTTGAGCCGTTTTCGCCCCCGCTTCACCACCACTGATTTGGTTTTTACCTAAGTTCTTATTTGGCTTAGTTTTACCTAGCTTACGGTTGTGGTTGTCAAACCCGACCCAAGCTGTCGCAACGATACCCGGACCATAGCCGTTGTACCATGCATCTTTTGAATCGTTAGTTGTACCTGTTTTACCACCAATATCGCGACGCTTAAGCGGTTGAGCTCGCCAACCAGTACCGTTCCAGCCAGTTCCTTCACGCCAGTTACCACCACCCCAAATGTTGCTGTACATCATTTCACGGACTAAGAAGGCCGTTTGCTCTGAAATGACTTGCGGTGCGTATTGAACTTCAGCATCAAGGTCTTGTTCAGCAAACTCATCTGCAACGGAGTCTGACTCTGCAGATTTCTCGCAGTTTTCATGGCACACAATTTTTGGTGATGCTTCGAACTCGACTTCTCCAAATGGACTTTCAATATGGCTGATGTAGAAAGGTTCAACATAGTAACCACCATTGGCGAATACCGAATATCCTTGCGCCATTTTCACCGGAGTTAAGCTGCCAGCACCAAGCGCGATGGTCTCGGAGCGAGGTAATTCGCTTATATCAAACCCGAAGCGAGTTAGGTAATTGCGTGTGTCATCTAAGCCCACATCACGCAGGACTCTTACTGCCATTACGTTCTTTGACTGTGCTAAGCCAATACGGAGGCGAGTAGGCCCCACGTATGTTGGTGGTGAATTTTTTGGACGCCAAGCTGTACCTTGGCTTTTATCCCATTGGTTAATCGGCGCATCATTAATCAGCGAAGCGAGCGTCAGGCCCTTATCAATAGCGGCTGAATAAATAAAAGGTTTAATACTTGAGCCCACTTGGCGAACCGATTGAGTAGCACGGTTAAATTTGTTGTGAACAAAGTTGAAACCGCCCACAAGAGAGATGATAGCGCCATTCTCTGGGTTCATTGCCACAAACGCGGTATTCGCATTAGGCA
>Ga0213838_1000851_pt1 | contig 18306 bp, 16 predicted proteins | sample SWPATP13_FD_160577 | JGI IMG/M metagenome (GOLD analysis project Ga0213838, IMG submission 160577) | Coastal seawater microbial communities from Marineland, Florida, United States - SWPA TP1 #3 | ecosystem: Environmental > Aquatic > Marine > Coastal | place: USA: Florida | collected 2016-08-06 | reverse complement strand
AGATATAAATTTCTTTTCCGTACTTTGAATAAACTTTGGTTTTTGCACCCGCAGTTTTTGCCATTGAGTCTTTTTTGTTTTGATAAGCTCTGCCCATCTGCGTGTTGCCTTTTTGTTATAGATAAAAATAAAGCGGTTATTCTAATCATTTAACCTACTAGTTAACAGTGTTTATTCATCGCTTTGCTGTAACTGCCACATTCGTGCGTATTCACCATTTGCTTCAAGCAGTTGTTGATGTTGACCTTGTTCAACAACCTGTCCTTGTTTCATAACAATAATTTTGTCTGCGTCAGTAATTGTTGATAAACGATGCGCAATGACTAAGCTGGTATGTCTTTGTGCGATTTCACGCATCGCACTTAAAATAGCTTGCTCTGAGTGCGAATCTAGTGCCGATGTTGCCTCATCAAATAATAAAATCGGTGAACCTTTTAAAATGGCTCTGGCAATTGCAATGCGTTGTTTTTCACCACCCGACACTTTTAAACCGCGTTCACCAACAAGGGTTTTATCGCCTTTATCTAGGCTGGCAATGAATCCATCTAAATGGGCAAGGCTTATGGCTTTATCAATTTCATCTTCGCTTGCCGTTGGATTCCCGTAGGCGATGTTTTCTCGAATGCTGGTATTAAATAGCACGGTATCCTGCGGTACGATGGCAATTGCTTGGCGCAAACTTTCAAGAGTCACTGTGTTGATTGCTTGCTCATCAATATAAATTTTACCCGCATCAACATCATAAAAACGATAGAGTAGGCGGCTTAGAGTGCTCTTACCTGCGCCACTGGCACCCACAATCGCTACTTTGCTACCAGAAGTAACTTCAAAACTTAACTTATTTAATATTCGCCTTTGTTTGTCGTAACTAAACGACACATTTTCAAATCGGATAGCTGCTTTGGTTGTTTTTAATGGTTTTGCATCTTTGTCATCGCTAATAGCGGCTTTTCGATTCAACAGCCCCAGCATGTTTTCAAGGTCAGTCAGCGCACGGCGTATCTCACGATAAACAAAACCTAAAAAGTTAAGCGGTAAAAATAACTGGATCATATAAGCATTGATCATCACAAGCTCACCTATTGTTAGCTCTTTGTTGACCACTGAGCTGGCACCTAGCCACATTAGCGCTGTAATAGCCGCGGCAATAATAAGTGCTTGCCCTGAATTAAGGGCTAGTAACGATAAACGATTTTTTAGCCTCGCTTGCTCCCATTTAGCTAAAAAGCCGTCGTAGGTGCTCGCTTCATAGTGTTCATTGTTGAAGTACTTAACGGTTTCGTAATTTAGTAAGCTGTCGATTGCACGGGTGTTTGAGTTGTTATCGGCAGCATTTGCTTCACGAATAAATCGGTTACGCCACTGAGTTACAATCACAGTAAAAGCAATGTAACTAGCAACCGCAATTAATGTGACCAGTGCAAACCAAGGTGAAAACAAGGTTGCAAAAATAATGGCTACTGTGATTATTTCAAATAGGGTTGGCACAATATTAAACATCAAAAAGCGCATTAAAAAGCTGAGGCCACTTGTGCCACGCTCTATATCGCGACTGATACCGCCTGTTTGCCTGTCAAGATGAAAGGCAAGTTCTAAACTATGCAAGTGTTTAAAAACTTTTAAGCCAATATGGCGCATAGCGTGCTCAGTAACACGGCCAAATAACGCATCGCGTACTTCACCAAAAAACACACTGGCAAAGCGCAGCAAACCATAGGCGATCAGCAAGGCAATAGGAACGCTTAATAGCGGGTTGATACTCGCATCAACCGCGTCAATTATTTCTTTTAGTGCCCAAGGCATCAGCAATGTTGCGCCTTTTGCAGCAATAAGCGCTAAGACGGCTAATATGACTCGGCCTTTAAAGCTCATTAAATAAGGCCAGAGTGTTTTGATGCTTTGTGATAGGTTCATTGCATCAGGCGATCTAGTCACCTGTTCTTTGCGGCTCATTCCACGCATGGGGGTCTCTTAAAATCAATTTGATAAAAATAGGCAAAAGCTTTCGTGTTTTAGGCAAGTGTAATTTGTTAATTTACCTCTATACTGAATGCATTATACACCAGCGCATTAGCAAATTAGTTAATGCATGAGTAAAACACGAAGAAAACTAAGGAGTAAGCATGAAAACCGTCGGTTATGCAGCACATGATTCTGAAAAACCATTAGAGCCGTATCATTTTGAACGCCGTGCACTTCGTGATGAAGATGTATCAATTGAAATTCTATATTGTGGCGTGTGCCATTCTGACTTACACACCGCAGAAAACGACTGGGGCTGGACTCAGTACCCAGTGGTACCAGGCCATGAAATCGTTGGTCGCGTCCTTGAAGTAGGCAGCGGCGTTACAAAATATAAAGTGGGCGATAATGTTGCTGTGGGTTGTATGGTTGATAGCTGTTTAAGCTGTGACCAGTGTCATCACGGTGAAGAGCAGTTTTGTCGCGAAGGTATGGTAGGAACTTACTCAGGACAAGACCGCATTAGTGGTGAGCTCACTCAAGGTGGTTATTCAAAACACATTGTGGTGCGTGAAGAGTTTGTACTAAGTGTGCCTGAAGGCTTAGACCTTGCTAAATGTGCACCAATTTTATGTGCGGGTATCACAACCTATTCGCCACTACGCACGTGGAATGTCGGCCCAGGTAGCCGTGTTGGTGTGATTGGTTTAGGTGGTTTAGGTCATATGGCAATAAAAATCGCAGCTGCAATGGGCGCACATGTTACGGCAATTAGCCGTAGTGATAAGAAAAAACAACAGGTTTTATCTTATGGCGCAAAAGATTTATTGGTATCGAGCGATGAAGCTGCCATGCAAGCGCATGCAAATCAATTTGATGTGATCATTAATACCATTCCGGTAAAACACGACTTTACGCCGTATATTCCGCTTTTAGATATTGATGGTACGCAAGTATTGGTTGGTCAAGTGGGTGAACTTGAAGAGACTAACTCAGTGCCATTATTAATGGGACGTCGCCGTGTTGCTGGCTCATTGATTGGTGGTATAGCGCAAACTCAAGAAATCCTCGATTTCTGTGCACTGCATAATATTCTGCCAGAAGTTGAAATGATTAAAATGGACCAAATAAATGACGCATTCGATAAGTTAAAGCAAGGTGATATGGCCTCACGCTTTGTTATCGATATGTCATCATTAGAAGTTTAACAAAGTTAAATTACTAAGCGGGCTTAATTAGGCCCGCTTTTATTGTAGTCACTTTTATTTTGTTACTGTTTGTTTAAGTAATAACTTGTGTTTTATTTTTTTGCCCTCATTATATCCCTGTTATCCACTTAATTTATTGGTCAGTTCTTGTTACGGTTTTTCTCAGTCATTATCTTGCTATTTACTGTGTTCTTTAGCGCACAGAGCATGGCTATGCCTGACACGCACTCACACTTTGCTGCGACTAAATTGTTCCAAGTCGAGCTGACTAAAACCCCAGTTATTTCCCAAACTCATACAGTTGAACATCCTAAACCGGTAGAACCATCCGGGTTTGATACCCTAGTGCCGCGTTTAACTGCCAGTAATTCATCATTATTTCTTTATAACAGTCAGGTTGACCCTGATTACGAGTTATTAATTGAATTCTTTGCTGAAGACTGGAGAAAAGAGCACTTTTTAGCGCCGCCAGGTGTAGTGCGTGTACTCCCATGGTTTGCATTAGCAACTCAACGAAAATCCCGCATTAGTGGCTGGAAAGACGCCAACCTCTTGTACAAAGCCAATACCACCTTCCATAGCTAAACGACTTCCTTCGTTACTTTTTATTTTTTTTAATTAAATATTTACCGGCTGACAATGCCGGAAGGAAGTCATGTATGTCACATAAATCAAAGCCGGCGCTATGGCGTCGTCTAAAAATGAGTTATGTCGCTATGATAGCGGCATGTTTTTTATTAGCGGTTAGTGCACTACCTAACCTTTACCCTAACAAATCTTGGTTGCACATTAGCTTGCCAGATCAAACTGTGACGCTGCAAAGTGTGACAACATCACTAAATCAACATGGTTTTGAAGTGACTGAAGCCAATGATAGCCAAGCACAGCTGGCTATTTTATTAGCTGAGCCTACTCAAAGTGCCAATGCGCTGAGTTTTATCAAAACACAATACCCACAACTAGAGGCTAAAATTGTTGAGCATGCGACAAGCCCGCAATGGCTCCAGCAGCTGGGTCTATCACCGATTAAGTTGGGACTCGATTTAAATGGTGGGGTGTTATTTGTGCTTGATGTTGACCTTGATAAAGCAATGCAAGAGCACTTAAACAGTGTGTATCAACAAACTAAATTGACGCTTCGTAAAGACAAAATCCGTGGGATACGGGCAAGTGAAGTAAAAGAAGGGGTTGAGCTACAAATTTTACCAAGTGGTGAGGAGCAACTCGCAGGGCTTGTTTCAACGTTGCAAGGTCAACTCAAAGGCCTGATGCAAACTAAATCAACAACAAATAACCTAACCACGGTATTACTGCATTTTAATGAGCAAAGCCAAAGCGAATTTAATAAACAAGTTATGGCGCAAAGCTTAACAACCCTGCGTGGTCGCATTGAAGAGCTTGGTATCACTGAAGCGGTAACGCAAAGACAAGGTAAGCAGCGCATTCGCATTGAGTTACCCGGTGTGCAAGACCCATCTGAAGCTAAGCGTATTATTGGTGCAACTGCGACCCTCGATTTTTATCAGGTCGTCGAAGTAGGAGGTAAGGCGTTTAATTTACAAGGCGGTGGCGTTGTTAATTTAAACCCTGTTGCGATTTTTTCAGGTGATCACATTAATAATGCCAGTGTTGGCAAAGATGAATGGGGCAAGCCTTTAGTTCAGCTTAGTTTAGATTCGCAAGGTGGTGATGCGATGTCTGCATTTTCTAAGCACAATATAGGTAAGCCTATGGCCACGGTGTATTCGGAATACTCACGGGATGAAAATGGCGACGTTGTTAAAAAAAGCGAAGTGATCAATGTGGCAAACATTGCCCAGCATTTAAGTTCTCGTTTTAGTATTACTAATATGAAAAGCCCGCAAGCAGCCTACGATTTAGCGCTTTTACTGCGCGCAGGTTCACTCACAGCGCCAGTGACCATTGTACAAGAACAAACCATAGGCCCAAGCTTAGGCAGTGAAAACATTGAACACGGCTTAGCTGCGTTAATGCTGGGCATCGGTATTACCCTTGCATTTATGGCGCTTTGGTATCGTCGCTTAGGATTGATTGCCAATATTGCTTTACTCCTTAATTTAACGGCTTTAGTTGGTTTAATGTCGTTATTGCCGGGTGTTGTGTTGACACTGCCAGGTATTGCAGGGCTTGTACTAACGATAGGTATGGCAGTTGATACAAATGTGATTATCTTTGAGCGAATAAAAGAAGAGAAACGTAAAGGTCGACCTACTTATCAAGCGATTGAACAAGGCTATAACCAAGCATTTACGACCATTTTTGATGCCAATGTAACAACCATGATCACAGCAATTATCCTATACGCCATTGGATATGGACCGGTGAAAGGCTTTGCAATCACATTAGCGCTTGGGCTATTAACCAGTGTTTTTACTGGCGTTTATATTTCAAAAGCGCTTAGCCAAACACTCTACATTAAACTAACCAATTTGACGGGGGCTAAAGCATGAGTTGGTCAACATTAACAGCTGCGAGTAAAGCACGCGTTTTAGGTCTAGTGCTAAGCTGTGTTTTAGTCATCGCAAGCCTAGGTGTTTTATCTGTAAAAGGACTAAATTTTGGCCTTGATTTTACAGGTGGCTACATCAGTGAAATCAACACAACGTCAGTCACGACAATTGCTGATTTAAAGGCAAAGTTAAGCCCTGAGGTTGCGAGCAAATTAACCATCACTAAAGCAGGTGAATATCACTTTGTTTTAAGAGAAGCACCAGAGGCTAGCAAAGCCAGTACTTGGCAAGCAGAGCTGAATGAGCAAGGTGTAGAGTATAGCGTATTATCTAGCTCATTTTTAGGCTCACAAGTGGGTGATGAGCTTTTTGAACAAGGTTGTTTAGCTTTATTTGCGGCGCTGATTGCAATTATGGTTTATCTTGCAGTGCGCTTTGAATGGCGACTCGCGGTAGGTTCAGTGGTTGCACTGTTACATGATTTAACTTTAGTGCTGGGCTTGTTTTCCTTACTTGGGCTTGAGTTTAATTTAACCGTGCTGGCGAGTTTACTAGCTATTATTGGTTATTCATTAAATGACTCAATTATAGTTGGCGACAGAGTTAGAGAGCTTTTACGTATTCAGCCAGACAATCAACGCATTAACACCCATGTTGTGATTAACGATGCAATTGGTTCTACCTTAACGCGTACATTGATCACCTCAGGCACAACACTTGCGACCATTGCCTGTATTTGGTTGCTTGCTGGTGCTGCATTAACGGGCTTTGCCATTGCGTTATTTGCAGGCATTGTGGTGGGAACCTTCTCATCGATTTGTATCGCCGCTACCTTGCCGCAGTTATTGGGGTTAAGTTCAGAAAATTACACCCAAACACTGGATGATAAAACCAAAGCCTATATGGATATGCCGTAAGTCAGTTTTATAACTTACTTTCATCAGCCGCTATTTTTCCATAGAATAGCGGCTTTTCAGTTTTAACTGCTTTGATATGAATAAAACACACGTAATTGAACATTTACGCTTTGCGCTAGAGGCACAACTGCAAAACGCCAAAGCAGCGGCAAAAGCGGCTCATGACGCTGCAACCCACGAAGAAAGTGTTGCTGAAACCCAATACGATACCTTGGGTTTAGAGGCTGCTTATCTAGCGCAAGGGCAAGCTGAACGAGTTAATGAGTGCTACCGTGATATTCAGGCATTCAATACGGTGTTTAAAGAAAGCGAATTTAATAAGGTTCGTGAAGGTGCATTAGTGTGTCTTGTCGATGAACAAGATTACGCAAAGTGGTTTTTTATGGGCCCAAGTGCAGGTGGCTTAATAGTCACCGTAAAAGAGCAGCCTATTTATGTTGTGACACGAGAAGCGCCGTTAGGTAAGCAATTGATTGGAAAGTGCCTTGATGATGAAGTTGAACTCTCTATTGCTGGCAATAAACAGTTGTACACCATAGATCAGTTAATTTAATTAATGGTATTTTTAATCAGTAAATTTAATCTTCAAGTAAAAAATATCTCGTTGGTCACAAAGCAAAAAAACCTCTATAAATCACATCAAGCTTAATGCTTATAAGCACCCATCTAGTTAAGTGAAGTTTAGCCTCATGCGTTCACTTAATTGGCTGGGTGTTTTCATTTTTTCATAAGACTTAATTTAGGAAAAGTCGTGTTTAAAACCTTGATTGTGGTTGATAACAATGAGCAACGTATTGCTCAAAATTTCGAAAATGTCATTACCTTTGACACCTACTTACGTGATTACCCAAAACATAATGAGCCAAAAACACGCATTTTAAACTTGTGTGATACAGGGCAGTATTTAAGTAAAGGTTATTATTGTTCTTTGCTTGCTGAAGCAAGAAAGCACCAGGTATTACCGAGTGTAAAAACAATTAATGCGCTACGTAGCGATGAGTACAGCACGCGTCATAAAGCGCTTGCTGGTGGCACTGTCTTTTTTGGTCACACAGATCAAGAACAGCAAAATAAAGCAACCAAAGCATTATTCTCGCAATATCCTGCACCTATTTTGGTGTGTGATGAGCAAGGTGTTGTAAAGCAAGGCACAATTGCATCATTAGATGACACTGGCTTTACAGAGTTTGTAAAACAACTCAGTAGCTTTACGATGTCTGTATGGCGCATTCACGATAAAAAACGTCGTTACCGTTGGGATATGGCTATATTGGTTGATCACCAAGAAAAGGTGCCGCCAAGTGATAAAGATGCCATTGCTAAATTTATTAAAGCAGCCGCTAAACATGGTATTTATGCTCAAGCACTGACATTTGATGAAATTACCAATATCGCACAATTTGATGCGTTGTTTATTCGTCAAACCACAGCCATCGACCATCCAACCTATCGTTTAGCGAGTAAAGCACAAAGCTTAGGATTAGTGGTCATTGATGATGCAGAGTCAATACTGCGCTGTTGTAATAAAGTGTATTTGCACGATGCCTTTAATTATCAAAAAGTGCCGAGTTTAAAAACTCACGTTGTAGCTGATACAAGTGAAGAGACAATTGAAAGTTTAGAAGCAAACTTCAGCTACCCACTGGTATTAAAAATGCCAGAAGGCTCTTTCTCAAAAGGCGTATTTAAAGTCGCTAATCGTGATGAGTTAGTTGCTAAGTTAACAGAACTGTTTGAGTTCAGCGCACTTGTGCTAGCACAAGAGTACATGTACACCGAATATGATTGGCGTGTCGGGGTGTTAAATGGCCGTGCAATTTATGCGTGTCGTTATTTAATGGCGCGTAATCACTGGCAAATATACAACCATGATGCAAAACGATTTTTCTCAGGTGGCTTTGAAACCTTGCCAACGTTTGAGTTACCTAAAGTGGTACTTGATGCAGCATTAAAAGCCTGCAAAACGGTGGGTAAAGGTTTGTATGGCGTTGATGTTAAAGAGCATCAAGGTAAAGCATACGTGTTAGAAGTGAATGACAACCCGAGTATCGACCACAAAGTCGAAGATGCCTATTTAGGTGATGAGCTTTATATGATCATTATGGATGAGTTTAAACAACGCCTAGAAGCACGAGGCCGCGGTTAATGAACGTATCTGTTTGTCAAATCCGCTTTGCTAAGGCTGCGGATTTGACGGCTCTTGTCGTCATTGAAGAGCAAAGCTTTAACCAAGATAGATTAAGTAGCCGTAGTTTAAAACGCTGGATCAGCGCAAGCCACGGCTTACTGATGGTGGCTGAGGTAGATAATCAACTGGTTGGTTATGGTTTAGTGTGGTGTCACAAAGGAACGCGGCTTGCTCGGTTATATTCACTGGCGGTTTTGCAATCTCAGCAAGGTAAAGGTATTGCTTCAAAGTTACTACTTGCGCTTGAAAATGAAACGGCTAAACGGGGCCGTTTATACATGCGTTTAGAAGTTGCGGTAAACAACCAATCAGCAATTCGTTTATATGAAAAACTGGGTTACCAGGTGTTTGGTCATTATAGTGATTATTATGATGACCATAGTGATGCCCATCGAATGCAAAAAAACATTCGTCGTAATATCGAATTTAATGCCGATAAACATACACCTTGGTACCAGCAAACTACCGAATTTACCTGTGGCCCAGCGGCGTTATTAATGGCAATGTCATCATTGAATGATACCGCAATGAGTCAACTTAAAGAGCTGGATATATGGCGTGAAGCCACGACTATTTTCATGACTTCAGGGCATGGCGGTTGTCATCCTCTAGGGTTAGCACTTGCTGCAATGAAACGTGGTTTTAAAGCTGATGTAGTTTTAAATACCCGTGATACCTTGTTTATTGACGGGGTAAGAAGCGAAAAGAAAAAAGCCATTTTGCATATCGTACACAATCAGTTTGTGGCTGAAGCGATAGCTGCAAAATTGCCTGTGAGGTACCAAGAGTTAACCTTGGCTAACATTGAAGATTGGCTTGCTGAGGGTAAAGCGGTGGTGTTATTGATCAGCACTTACCGATTTGATGGTAAAAAATCACCCCACTGGGTGTGTGTAACGCATATTGATGAGCATTGCTTGTACGTGCATGACCCGTTTTGTGAAAACGAAAAACAATTGGCGATTGATTGTCAGCATGTGCCAATAGCCAAAGCCGATTTTAGCAAAATGGCGAGTTTTGGTTCATCACGACTCAGCACTGCGATGGCCTTTTATTTATAATTTTGATTGTTAGTTTGATTTGGAAGTGCAGTGACACTGAGTAGTTTATTTGATATTGCCCCTTATTCTTGGTCAGCAATTGGTAGCGCTGCATTTTGCGGCGCAATTATTGGTATGGAGCGTCAATTACGCGGCAAACCTGTGGGTATTCGTACGTCAGCGCTCATTGTGTTAGGTACTTATTTGTTTCTATCAACAGCGTTTATGTTGCATGGAGAAGATATTGATCATTCACGTGTGGTTGGCCAAATTATCACCGGTATTGGCTTCTTAGGTGCCGGGGTGATGCTTGCAAAAGATGGCGCGGTTGTTGGTGTAACATCCGCTGCAACGATCTGGGTATTAGCATCAATTGGTGTTGTCATTGCCACCGACAACTTGCTAGCTGCAATAAAACTATCTGTGCTGGTAGTAGGTATTTTATATGGCGTAGATGTACTTGAAGCTAAATTTAAGAGCTTAGGTCGCGGCGTGCATGCCCGTGTAAAACGCTATTCAAAGTTGTATTATCGAAAACAAAAGTGAAGTTAGAAGGTAATAGAGGTTAGAATTTAGAAGTTAGAAGTGAGTTTCTAACCATAGTATTTAAATGCTTTTTGGTATTGATATACTTTGTTTCATAAGGCATAAAAAAGGGATTTATATATATGAAATTACTCTTGTTTATTCTGACTTCACTCTGTTTTGTTATAAGTCATACGGTTAATGCGATTGTACCAAACACTGAATATTATCAATCAGCGCTAGTGTATATTATTAAGTTAAATGAACAGCTTTCTAAAGTTGAAATTGCATTGAAAACAGAACATAACAGAGACGTTTATCAACAATTGCAAAAAAACTTACAAGATGAAATTGTATTAATCCAAAAGCGAGTTGCTTTATACAAACAAATAGAGCAACAAAATTTGATCATGTATTCAAGCACTCATACAACAAAGTAGCGAATGGAAAAAAGTTACATAATTAAGCCAGCTAGTTTAGAAGATTTGTTGATTGTTGATTGTTGATTGTTGATTGTTGATTGTTGATAGTCAAATTCCTGAGTTTGATGGCTGAAATACCCTTAGTAAATTACAAGCACGGTGTGCAGATGTTGAGCATCTAGCTTTAGTTGCTTTTATCGAAAATGAGCCTGTGGCCTACAAACTGGGTTATGCGTTAGATTCAAACACTTTCTATAGCTGGCTTGGGGCGGTTGCACCAAAATGTAGAGGGCAGGGCATTGCACAGGCTTTATTAACCGCGCAAGAAGCATGGGTTAAAGCCAACAATTACCGAACCATAAAGGTTAAGACTATGAACCGTTTTCCTGCAATGCTAAGTATGCTTATCAAAAATGGCTATGCCATAACAGGCTATGAAGAAAGAGGCAGCCCACAAACAAGTAAGATTTTATTTACGAAAGACATTTAAACTTATTAGCTTACTTAGGTAAGCTAATTAAAAAGTGTGCGCCAACATCACTTTCTTGTACACAAATATCACCTTGCAGTTGTTGGCTAACAATTTTCTTCGCTATGCTGAGGCCAAGCCCTATACCTGATTGGTTGTTTTTACCTTTGTAAAAGGGGGTGAAAATTGAGCTTAGTTCAGTGCTGCTGATACCGGTGCCGTTATCTGTGTAGTGAATTTTTAACACCTCATCAAAATCAAAAATATCAATCTCTATTATAGGGTCTGCAATATTGTTGAATGCATGCTCAATTGAGTTTTGCACTAAAATAAACAGCACTTGCTTGAGTAAGTCTATATCAACTTCAATTTGGCTGTGAGGGTTTTGATAATTAATATCTAATTTGATACCGCGATGTTTTATTTGCTCTTCTAAGTGTTTATACAATGACTCAGAGAGTTGCTCCAACGTCATGATTGTTTTACTTGATTGTGATTTGGTATACAACAAATCTTGTAAAATACGTATCTTGTAAGCAGATGAAGTTAAGTTTCTGTCTAGTAGTTCATTGGTATTTATCAATGTCTCTAAAGTATTTTGCAGTGCTTGTTGGCTAAGTCGTTTTTTTAAAAGTCTGGTTTGTGTTTCTTTGACAGCAAGTTGAGTAACATCTACTGCGGTAATGCAGTTACCGAGTGGTGTGTTGAGCTCGTGGGCTATTCCTCTAATTAAAGTGGCTAGTTCAGCAAACTGTTGCTGCTCAAACGCTTGTTTTTGCTGATACAATAATTTCAGTTGTGTTTCGAAGCTTTGCTTAATGGTTTCGAGTAGTTTTATCACAGGCTCGTTATATTCATGGGGGTTGCTATCTAAGATACAAATTGTGCCAAATGGGGTGGTGTCTCCTGCACATATAGGTAAACCTAAATAAGAAATCATATTAAGCTTGATATCTGGGTTTTCTTTGAAGTCTTCATCAATAAGTGCGTTTGGAATGTTCAGTAATTTCTGCGTTTTTACGACATGCTCACAATAAAGGCCTGAATCTTCTAACTCTTCACTGTCACCAATTTCATAAGGATTATCTTGGTTATTGTTTTTTGAAAATACACTAATAATATTGTTTTCTACTTTCATTACTAAGGCGACGGGCACATCAGCAAAAAGGGCTAAAACTTCGAGGGTTTTATTCCAACTTTGCACTAATTCATCATAATCAAGCTGATACATTTTTAGACTCAAACAAATACCTATACAACTAACTAAAAGCTTAGTAATAATTTTTAATTCAGCAACTTAAATATGATTAATCTGACCTCTGCTTAGAACATTTCCGGCATTTTAGCTTTATCCAAATAGTTTTCGTCTAACGACTGTGCGATATTCACTAGGTGTTTGTGAAAGCACTTTCTTGAATACCCGTGTTAAGTGACCTTGGTCGTTATAACCAACTTCCAGTGCAACTTCTTGAATAGACAAATTTGAAGACGCTAATAACTCTTTTGCAGTTTGTACCCGCAACTGTTGCCAATACTCCACAGGAGTTTGGCTGGTGGCTTGGCGAAAACGGCGTGTAAAGGTGCGGTAGCTTAAACTAAATTGTGCTGCAATTTCTTGCAGAGTCAGTTCAGATGTTAAATTGTTTTTTAGCCAAAATTGAATTTGTGCGATGAGTTCATCTGGGTGTTTATCGACGGCACCCTCAAGGTAGCGCTGATCTTCATAGGGCTTACGAATTTCATGGGAGAAATTACGCTCAACATGTTGTGCCGCTTCTCGTCCGTAATATTGACTAATAATATGCACAATAACATCGGCAAGGGCATTTAAACTCGCAACTGTATACATGCGCTCAGATTGTGTGATGAAAAAATCAGGCTTAAGCTGCACTTTAGGGTAGTCACGTTTAAATTGTTCTGCGTAATGCCAGTGGGTGGTAGCCGGGTGGCCATCCAATAAGCCTGCTTCTGCAACTAAACAATTACCTGTGCCTACACCAATGATATGACTGCCTTGTTGCCAAGAATCACCAAGCCAGTTCACCAAACTTTGCTGATTGCTCACCACAGGACGCGGGTTTCGCCAAATCCCAGGCACAATAATCAAGTCACTAGCAGGCGCGGTGACGGTTTCGCAATCGGGCATAATTGAAAGCCCAGTACGATTAGGGATCGCTTTTAGACTACTTGCCACTAAATTGATGTTTAGAGGTTTAAATTCGTTCTGCTGACGATGGCTTTTTGCAAAGGCCTCACCAGCTCTGAGCATTTCAATAGGCAGGGTCAAACTGGTTATTAATAAATGAGGATAAACCAAAATACTAATTTCAATGGCTTTTACTTGTTGAAGTTTCGTCACTTAAATTGCTCCGACCAGTTGTTTTTGGCCTATTATGCATGTTATTTGGCTATTTAAGCATAAAGTGTGTTAATTAATCCATTTAAACTTGGTTTAATTCTCATAACACGTTTTCTCAAGGTTTTTTATGACAGCATTACCCGTTATTGTTGGTATGGGTGGTATTAATGCCGCTGGCCGCACTTCTTTTCATCAAGGTTATCGTCGTATCGTGTTAGACAGCTTGGACGCTAAAGCCCGTCAGGAGACATTTTTAGGTTTAGCGACATTAATGAACTTAGTCACTCTTACTGAAGGCGTACTTAAAGATGCCCAAGGCAATACCATTGCCGAATCAGACATCGAAGCTAAGTTCGGTGAACAAATTTTAGCTGGCACACTTATTCGTAAAATTGAAAAAAACCACTTCGATGTGGATGCGACTCCATGGCAGCAAAAAATGACGTTAACAGCGTCAGATGAACAGCAGATTGTTTTTGAAACGCGCCGCCGTGATTTACCAACTCCAGTACCAAGTGCTTGGCAGGTTGAAGAATTAACTGATAAAAAAGTTAAAGTCACAATTAGTGCTGATCTTGCTATTAAACATGACAGTACGCGCGATAATCCAATTAAAGCGGCCGGTCAATTACCATCAGGTTTTGAACCTTCGGCTATGTATAACAGCCGTTATCAACCAAGGGGTCTGCAAGCGACTATCTTTGCCGCAACCGATGCGATTCGTTCGACAGGTCTGGCGTGGCAGCAGGTGATGAATAGTGTTGAGCCTGATCAAATTGGCACTTACTCAGCTTCTGTGGCGGGTCAAGTTGATGATGAAGGATTTGGTGGATTAATACGTGCGCGTCAGCAGGGCGATCGTGTGAGTACAAAACAGCTTGCACTTGGCTTAAACACTATGTCTACTGACTTTATCAATGCTTATGTAACAGGCAATGTGGGTACAACCTTTACTACATCAGGTGCATGTGCAACTTTTTTATATAACTTACGTGCTGCAGTAAACGATATTCAAGCGGGTCGTACGCGTGTAGCTATTGTGGCGTCTGTTGAGTGTGCTATTACACCTGAAATTGTTGAAGGTTTTGGCAATATGAGCGCACTTGCAAATGAAGAAGGTCTAAAGCGCCTTGATAATACAGATGTGGTTGATCATCGCCGTACAAGTCGTCCATTTGGTGAAAACTGTGGTTTTACAATTGGTGAAGGCGCACAAGTTGCTATTTTAATGGATGATGCATTGGCATTAGAGTTAGGCGCTGATGTGTTAGGCAGCGTTGCAGATGTGTTCGTCAATGCCGATGGTATTAAAAAATCAATTACAGCCCCGGGCCCAGGTAACTACATCACGATGGCAAAATCTGTTGCACTAGCAAACAGTATTGTTGGCCAAGAAGCGGTACAAAAGCGTAGCTTTATTTTGGCACATGGCTCAAGTACACCACAAAACCGCGTAACAGAATCACTGATCTATCATAAAGTGGCAGAAACATTTGCAATTGATAATTGGAAGGTTGCTGCGCCTAAAGCATATGTTGGCCATACCATTGCTCCAGCCAGTGGTGATCAATTAGCTATGGCATTAGGTGTGTTTAGTCACAACATTATGCCGGGTATTACGACAATCGATAAAGTGGCAGATGATGTGTATAGCGAGCATTTAGACATTCGTACTGAACACTATCAGTGTGATGCAATGGATATTGCCTTCATTAACTCAAAAGGCTTTGGTGGTAATAACGCAACTGCGACTGTGTTATCACCGGCAATTACATTAAAGATGCTAGCAAAGCGTCATGGTGATGAGGTTATGGCGCAATATCAAGACCGTCATACTCAGGTAGCCAAAGCGCAAGCTGACTATCAACAACACGCTGATTTAGGTCATTATGAGCTAATTTATCGTTTTGGTGATGGCTTAATTGATGAAAATGGCATTGAAATTAGTGAAGATTCAATGACAATCCCAGGTTTTGATAAAAAAGTTTTATTATCAAAACCAAACCCTTACCAGGATATGTTTTAAGATCAAGGCATGTTTAAGCACATTCTTGACAGCAAGGCGCTTTTAAAGCGCCTTTTTTAGTGCTATAAATGTTCCTATCAAAGGGAATTGGAGCCATTATCATGATTAAATTCACAAAACTCGCAGCACTTTGTTCACTTATCGCATTACCAACACAGGCTTTAGCACGAGATGTCAATGACTTAGGTGTTGATGTTCAAGCTGCTACCTCTGCTTATATTGTTAAAAATTCAAACAAACGTTACCCAGGTAGTTATAACGGCTCTCGTTTAGAAGGCTGGGCATTAATGTCTTATGTGGTTGATACACAAGGTAAGGCAAAAGACATTGAAGTGATCATGGCATCTGATACTCGGGGTAGTGAAGAAAATGCAGAGAAATACTTAACCAACTTAGAGTTTGCACCTGCCACAAAAGAAGGCAAAACCGTAGAAGGGGGTTACCTGTTTTCATTTGAAGTAGGTAAGTATTTTAATGGTTACTCAAATGATAAAGCGAGCCGTGGTTTTATTAATGAATACGATGAAATCAACAAAATGCTGCAAGCTAAAGAGTTTAAAAAAGCTGAGCAAGCATTGGCTGAGTTATATAAAGACCATACTAAAAACACCTCTGAACAGGCATTATTTGCATGGTTGAAAAGCCAATTTTATTATCATCAACAACAATGGTTTGGCTTTGATGAGCAGTTGTCTGTAGCCTATTTACTGCGAGCTAAGTTACCAACAGATATACAATATTTAGTCGCTAAAAGTGCTCTACAATGGTACAGCTTCAAGGGCGATTTTAATCTTGCATACAATGCTATTTATGCGTTAGATAATATCGAGGGGAAACAGTTTTCAGAAGAAAACAAACTTGCCACTATCAAGCAAATTGATGACTTATTGGCGCGAACACCGCAGATTAATTCACAAATCAATGTTTCAAAAGATAAGCTGTCATATTTATCTTTATCTCGCGGTTCTATCAAAATAGAAGGCGCGAGTGATGTTTCTAAATTACAGATCCGCTGTGCAGATCAAGTCATTGATCTTGAAGCAAGTGAATCGGTTAATTATGTCATTGATGAGCAGAGCAGACGTTGCGGTTTATTAGTTAAATCTGCAAACCCTGCTGAGATTAAAGTTAAACAAACTGGCTATGCCATAGTTAACTCAAAATATGACGCGAGCTAATTGTTTACTTTAAGCGCTTAACATATCTTAGCGTTACGAAATTAATCAACGCCATTAAAAAGGCGATTTCGTAACGACTAAATGCCACAGCAATGCCAATAAGTCCCATGTTCCAAATACTGGCTGCTGTGGCTGTTCCATAGGTAGAGTTTTTGTTCTTCAAAATGGCACCACCGCCAATAAAGCCAATACCCGTGATAATCCCTTCGAGTACTTTTGATTCTGCCTCTGAACTTGTTAAAACAGACATGCCCACTAATGCATAACCACATGATGCAACAGCGACTAATGGAAATGTTCGTAGACCTGCACCATTACTGGTTTTTTCTCGATCAAAAGCCATTGGAAGGGCAAGTAAATAGGCAATACCTAGATGAATTAAATTATCGAGAATTTCATACCAATCAATATTAAAGTCCATGCTTTGCTCCTTGCTATTAAGATTATGATAGCTTTGCAATTTCAATACCCGATCAACAAATTAAATAAAATGAGGAAACTAGGGACATGTAGCCGGGTTTTTAAAAGCATGCCTTGCTATAATTTGCGATTTTTACGCACTGCTATGTCATTTTTTCAGCCTTTTGGCTGTTTGAATTTTAGCCATGCTAACAGTATGCTAAACACGCTGACAAAATAGGCTTCACATTGAAACATTCCATCTCCTCCCTAGAAAAATTCGCGCTTGTACTGTGTATGTTTGGTGCACTGATTGCTGTGATTTTGCCTGATGTTATCACTGAGCAAGTTCAGCCGTTTGTACAAATGCTGTTAAAATGGACTGGTAGTAGCTTTTTCTTATTGGTGAATTTTTTATTGTTTGCCATCATTATTTTAGCCATTAGCCCACTTGGTAGCCGTAAAGTAGGTGGTGAGCAGGCTGTTGTTGAGTATTCAAACTTTGGCTGGTTTGCCATGTTGTTTGCTGCAGGAATGGGATCTGGCTTGGTTTTTTGGGGCGTAGCAGAGCCTGCATTACATTCTCTCGACCCGCCCCTTAAACAAAGCTTATACCCAGATAGGCTAGCCAGTAGCCTCGCTTTAACCCTAGTGAATTGGGGCGCTCATGCTTGGGCACTTTATGCTGTATTTGCGCTAGTGCTTGGGGGATTAACGCAATACAGTGGTAAGTCAGGAGATATTTGTGCCCCTGTTTTAACGGCGCTTGGTAATCGCATTGATAAGTCTGCAAAATTTACTGTGTCGTTTATTGTAAAGTTAATTGCGGTAATCGCTATTTTTTTTGGTGTCGTCGGCACCATAGCTAATTCCACTTTACTGATCAGTAAAGGCGTTGAAATAGAGTTGGGAGTTACTTCAACGTTATTAGTGGGTTCATTAATCGTTTGTTTGTTAGCAGTTATTTATTCGCTGTCGGTTAAATTTGGATTACGACGCGGGGTACAGTCACTAAGTATATTTAACGTACTTCTAGCATTTAGTCTGCTTTTTTGGTTGCTACTAGTGGTGCCAATTGAGCCTATTATAAAGATTGCTTTAGATGGAACCGGCTACTATTTACAGTTACTGGCGACCGGCAC
>Ga0213838_1000848_pt1 | contig 18332 bp, 15 predicted proteins | sample SWPATP13_FD_160577 | JGI IMG/M metagenome (GOLD analysis project Ga0213838, IMG submission 160577) | Coastal seawater microbial communities from Marineland, Florida, United States - SWPA TP1 #3 | ecosystem: Environmental > Aquatic > Marine > Coastal | place: USA: Florida | collected 2016-08-06 | reverse complement strand
TGAAAAAAGCGGATTATTGGCAATAAAAAAGGCAGGTAAACCTGCCTTTGTTCTAAAATTGCTCGATTTAGTTATTCAGCAAACTCAGTACCTGACCCTGCTGCTGATTGGCTTGCGCCTGAACCGTTAGTGCCGCCTGATTCTGCACGTCATTGGCAGCTTGCTGAGAACTTGCCTGGGCATAATCCGTATCCTGGATGCGACTGCGTGCCGCCGCCTGATTCACATTGGTTTCGGTAAGATTGCGCGCAGTGGATGCAAACTGATTCTGCACCGCGCCAAGATCGCCGCGCGCGCCGCCTACAGTTTCGATAGCGGCATCAGCAGCGGCCAGTGAATCTTCGAGTGACTGTGAGGTGATGTCTACTGACAGAACACCTGATAACTCGCTGCCAATATCACGGGTGCCTACACTAATCTGCTGACCCGCCTGACTACCTACCTGAAAATCAATTGAGCCACTGTCCGACAACAGGGGTTTACCAGCGAACTCGGTTTGTTCAATGGTCTGGGAAATATTCTGCTGTAACTGGGATATCTCAGACTGAATCGCCTGACGATCGGCATCGTTCAGAATACCACTGCCTGATTGCAGCGTTAACTCACGAATACGATTCACATCGTTATTGATGCCTTCCAGCCCGCTCTCTGCAACTTGTGCGAGTGAGATGCCATCGTAAGCATTGTTTACGGCCTGGCGGCCGCCTTCAACTTCAGACGTTAAGCGGTCGATAATCTGCTGCGCGGCAGCGCCGTCGGCAGCACTGTTGATTTGCTTACCGGAAGCCAGCTTCTCAGACAGTTTATCCTGGCGTTGCTGGATTTGCTCCAGTAACGACTGCGGCTTCTCTGTGCTTGAATTAAAGTTAATCATACCTTTCACCTCTACCTAAAGTTTAGCATTTGTACAAACATTAGCCAACCTAAAGCATCGTCTGATAGCTCCGATAATGTATGAATACAGATACCCATGTATACTCTCAAAACAAGCGAACCGGCCCACTAAATTTAAGGAATCCAGCTAACATGAAAACCGTTGTTACCTATGGCACTTTTGATTTGTTTCATGTTGGCCATGTCAGATTGCTTAAACGCCTGAAATCACTGGGAGACAAACTGGTGGTCGGGTTATCTACCGACGAATTTAATCTGGTTAAGGGTAAAAAAACCATTATTCCCTTCGCCGATCGGCGGGAAGTCCTGTTGGCCTGCCAATACGTAGATGATGTGTTTGAGGAAAATACCTGGGAACAAAAACGTGAGGACTTAATCAGAGAGCAGGCCACCATTTTTGCCATGGGTGATGACTGGGCAGGTAAATTCGACAACTTACAGGATATTGTAGAAGTGCTCTACCTGCCTCGCACTCAGGATATTTCCACCACTGAACTGAAAACAGTGATTAATCAGATTAACGATGAAAAACTGCGGGAAATTCGCAATGTTGCTTCCCACTTAAACGCGTTAATCGAGAAGCTATAAAGACGTGTTTCGCGGTTAATCTGTACCTCGGAGACCTATAGCTCAATCGTCTCTTGCTCAGTTAAAATGGATAACACTTTCTCAGAAGCATAGAAAATAGTGTCAATTTTGCCAGAAAGTACCTTTATGACGTTGTTATCCCGTTCGATGTAGCAAGAACGATCATCAGAATCATCACGCACCTTGGTTTTCATCGAAATGTCATATCCCTGATACTCAAAATACTCCAGGAATTGAGCAAAATGACGCTGCATGTCCCTTTCCATACAGATTCTGCGTTGAGTAACAATCTCTTCAGTCACTTCCAGATCGAACTCATCCGGATTACTGAACACACTTACCGGGGTATGTGATACATGAGTCAATGTGTACATGCCGTCGTTTTCGGTTGGGAACAACGAAAACAGATCGCCATCAACAAACGTCAGCGCTGAACTGAATGAGGCGCCGGAACGAACCCGGTAGTTTAATTGGATGGTTTTTTCAAAAAACAACTCACGCTTGAACTCACTCAACCTTCCCCAGGTACAATCAATGAAATAATCAAATTTCTCACCGTCGATCTCACCACAACGAATATCGGTGAGACTGACTTCTTTGTTGAGGACCAAACAATGTTGTAATTTATCGGTAAAATACTGTTTGGCCTTATCAGTTAAGATCAGTCTTTCCTCACAACGCAATGCGCCTTCAATGCCATTGAGATAATCAATGGATTGGGTAACATCTGTAAATTCAAGACCGGCAGATGCCATGATTATTTTATAGGTCTGAAAGTCCAGACTCGAGTAATAACGTGGGATCACGTAGACGTTATTTTCTATTTTTTTCGACAAGGTCGGGTATCGTTCGATAAAACGTATATAGCCATCCCGCGATTGAATTCTGGTTCGATGTGAGCGCGGGTAATGATAGCCCTGATGCAAACGGTTCTGGTTAGTTCCCGAAGACCCGTTAAACACCGAATCACTTTTTTCGAACAGCTTAATGTCAAAAGACAATTTTGACAGCAAGTTAGCCAGGTGACAGCCATACCAACCCGCTCCAATGATTGCGATACGTGTACTCATCTCAGGTATTGCCCCCCGTTAATATCGATCACATTACCTACCATTGAGCTACCGTGCTCGATCACATATTCCAGAAGATGGACTATTTCTTCCGGTTGAACCGCTTGTCCGGCAGGAATCAACTTCAGATTATGTTCAAAGCGCCCTTCTACCAGTTCATCGGTCATACGGGTCCGTTCTGTCATTCCAGGTGCAATACCCACTACCCGGTAAGCAGGAGCCAGTTTAAGCGCCAGAGACTTGATTAACGCGTTGATTGCACCTTTCGATGCTGCGTAAAAGTCGTCGAAGCTGCCTTTATAAGCAGAAATCGAAGAGAATAAAATGATCGCTGCTTTGCCGTTTAGACAGTTATTCGCGGTCAGATAATCAATGAGGGCTACAGGAGTGAATACGTTAATGTTGAACAGCTCTGTTTGTAACTCAGGTGTATAATTGCGAAAGTCCTTACCAGGCAATAAACCGGCGCAATTAATAAACGCATCAAACGGCGCTTGCTTACTGAATGCAGTTTGCAATTGTCCGGCATCAGGCACTAGCGAAAAGTCAACGCAAATGTTTTCAATGCCCTCAACGGCCGTTCTGCCAATAGACACTACCTCATAACCTTTATGGCTTAAGTATTCGGCGGCTACTTTGCCAATCCCGGAGGACGCCCCGGAAAGAAGTACACGTTTCACATTTACACCTGGCAATAAGACATGAATGTCTCAAGTTGTTTGAACGTCGTTATATCAGCTGTATTTTCCCGTCCGTTAATCCACGGTACATCATGGAAATGCCCGGGCAGGCGACGCGACAATGAATTGGTATTGATAAACGTCAGTTGGCTGGTGTCGACCTCCTGCGGATAGAGGCTTTTAAGGAACGCGACAACCCGTTTTATCGACTCTTTTTCGTAAACCTGCAGACGATCCTCTTCCTTGAGCGTATAACTTTCATGGGACGCTACAGCGGCATGTAACGCCTCGTGAGCCTCATCAAAACGGTCGAACTGAACACTGTTATAGTCAGTTAACAGGTCCGTCCCACCACCTTTAAGGTGTTTGCTCACTACCACTTTACAGCCACTCAGTAATCCCTCGGAAGGGACTCTGGTATCCCCTTCAAGTGTGCTGAATAGCGTCAGTACCTTGCTGTTTGCCAACAGAAAAGCGATAAAGGTTTCATTAATTCCCCCCGAACCTAACGCAGTATCAGGGCGAATAAGAACAAAAGAATCTCGTTCTTCTTCTGAGAACATTTCGTAATAGTCACTGATCAGATCAGCATAAAAAAAGGAGGCATCTCTTACCTTACTGGTTTGCCCCGTTGAAACCAGGGCAACCTTACAAGGGCCATACTCATCGAATAGTTTTCTTATCGATACCAGAAACTTGTCGAGGTTTTTGAACTTTGCATCCCGTGAAATACAGGCGATATCCCAGAAACGGGTTGTGTTAGTGCTGTTATCGAAGCGTTCAGAAACAAAGTTCCGACTGCTCATTTTTAATCTGGGCACCGGGCATTCATGAGTAAATTCAACGGTGCCCTCTGATGCCAGTAAAAAATCAACAAAATCACAAAGTTCAGGATCTTTATGATACCAGCCGAAATGAATGCCCACTATGTAGTGCTTTTTGATTAGCGCTAAAGTGTCCGCTGCAACCTCTTTTTTAAGAAAGTTGTAGTATTCCTTATGAGTAAAAACGACAACACCTTTCACATTACCCTGATGTTTGACAAACACTTGTGCCACTGTTTCATACCTCTTTATGGTTGATGCATCTACCCGGCGAGTGCTCTCGCCGTAAAACCACATCACTCAATGTATTTATAAACCTGTATTTGTTTATCGACCGTCGGCCACAAATCCTTAAGCTATTTGGCCATCACTGATTTTCAGGCTACGTCAGATCTTTTTGAATGACCATTAACCCTGGATACTGATGTATCGAAAACACGTCCAGTTTTGCCTGCTTCTGGTCAAACACTTTTCCTAAGTGAATATATTTACTTAGAAAACTTTGAAAATTATCAAACTCACTGCCGTCACCATTCTCCTTGGTGACACGTGTAACGTTCCATTCTGCGTAGTTGTTATTCAGATCTTCGATAACGTAAAAGCCATTTCTTCTAAGCCAGGGGAACAAAACGTAAAAGCTATCAATATAATCGCTGATAATATGGCTGCCATCGTCAATAATGATGTCATAAGACTTGTGCTTTATTGCAATAGACTTAAGCGTCTCGAGATCTGTCTGATTCGCCTGGTAAAATGTAAAGCGTTCAGGATCATAAACCTCAAAGTCACACTCACAAAGATCGATGCCAATGACCTCAGCATTCGGGAAGCGTTCGAGCCACATATTTACCGAATTACCGCCTCTGACTCCTATCTCAAGAATTTTGATTTTTTCATACTGCTCCAGGCTCGCAAAAAGACGTTCGTATATGTGCAAATAGCTTAGATTATGGGTAGTGGATACATAGGTTTTATCCGTCTTATGCTTTACACCAAGTTCATATAAGGTTGCCATTTTATGTCCTGTTATCTTTCGTTTGAGCGTGTCCACGCTGCTTTTATTCTGTCAAAAATGCGTTTGGTGATTAATAGTTACGCCCCAGTTCGACGTGATCACTGAAATTTGCCACTAACGCTCTGCGAGTATGGTTCACAGTTTGTGGAAAGCCACGATGTATGCCGGTTTGATTGCTGATAATAACCGTTCCTCTGGACGCGATAAATTTGATGTAAGGGAGATATTTGGCGCTCCAGATATCACGTCCGCGAGCGCCTTGCTTTTCAATTAAACGCAGTTCCAATCGATGCAGGAAGGGAACCTTATGACTTCCCGGTACGTAGCAATAAGGACCGTCACCGGCCGTTGCAACATCGGTTAAATACATGAAGGCTTTGTAGGTACCGAAAATATTATCCACATGAAAACAGCGGGTATCAGTGACTGACTTGTTTTGGTACAACTGTAATCCGGAAAAGCGGAAGGAGGAGATGTGTTCCACGACTTTTGCTACCAAACCATGACAGAATTCATGCTGAGCATAACGAAAATTCTCCAAAGCTTCCCATCGCTTAATTTTGTGAATATGGAAAAGATCCAACATTCCACTGTCACTGCCAGCGCTACCGCGAATGTTCGCGATTGGCATGGCATAATCGTAAAGCTCATTAAAATTCTTTGCCTGCGATAAATTGCGCTGCCACGCAATGCCATCAACTTCGCCATAATCGGCTGCATCGGGTTGCGCCATCGCATTCTCAATCCGGACTAAATCCCGTTCAACGGTTGGCATAAAAGCATCGATAACGTCGGTCGGAATAAAGTTTTTTAAACACACTACACCGTATTGTATGAGTTTATCAGCAACCGCGGTTACAGTAGTTTCTTCCGGACTAAGTGAAACTTGCTCTATTCCAACATTTGCCCCGTTTAGCAAATGTTTATCTGCCAACTTTTTAAGGTAACTATCGATAGACGATGGTACTGACCGAGCAAAACGTTGAACACTTGGATGAGCCAGCGCAGCATAATTCATGTTGAATCTCCAGTTTCAAGACAACCTGTAAGTTTTTTCAGGGTTTCTCTTCCCCTCTGCACTAGTGTCGGCCCTGGTCATAAAAACTGTAGTGGTATCTTGATTTCGTGACGCTTGTGCTTTGCCTTTATTGACTAAGCTCAATAAAGGCAAAGCACAGAAATCAACGATCAGAATTTTTTCCAGTAATCACGTAAACGTGATTTACGACTACTATCAAGATCGATGTCATACAAAGAATCGTTAGGAATGGCAGCAGTTGCGACTTCCTCAAACACTACCCCCTCTTTGGTTTTAAATGAGTGCCTGGTTCCCGGGGGCACCCTGACAATATCCCCGGCTACCATGTGAATATCCCCCTGCCCTTCGACAAACATCGTAGCCTCACCAAAAAGCACTTCGAATGTTTCGTCCTTTTTAGGATGTAAATGTACCGGATGCGATTGACCCGGCGTCTGGATCACCAGTTTTTTGCTGTAGCGCTCGGTATTAATTCGGGTAATCAACAGCGCTCCGGTTTCTGGCAGGTTTGCCAGTCCTTCATGATGGCTGATTTCCACGTCATCAAGGGCAATATCATAATGGATCCCGGCTGCCCGCAGTAATCCTTTCGCTTTGTGCACAAACTCAGCAACCTTCTGGTTAGTATCCAACTGACTGTTAGGCATTTTCTCAACCGCGGAATCGAAAATTCGCTCCCCCTTACTGAGATCCTTTTTAGCCACGAAACCAGCGGTAAAGATGCCGAATGATTCAGGCCCTAATTGCTCTTCCTCTCTGGGAAAAGTATAGGCAACGTCGTCTTTACTGATCATACTGCCTGCTACCATATCTTTGGCAACGACCGCTCCCCGTTTCAGGCTGTGAATGGTATCGAGTTCAGCCTGAGTCCTTACAAACTGACCGGCACCACGTGCTTCCAGTGCTTTTACAATATGCGATTGCCAAACGCCAAATTGCTCCGGCAATATGGTGTACTGGTTATTTTTAATGGTGTCAGTGTCTACGCCAACATGCTTTTCCAGCACCGAGGCTCCCGCCATTACCGCTAAAGCACCAATGTCGGTTTCATCGGGCAGTTCATGAGCAGAATAACCAATTTCGGCAAAGGGATAGCGTTTTTTTAACGTATTAATAAAGCCTAAGTTCGACTCATTTGCTGCGTAGGGGTATTTCGCTACGCAGTGCAGTATACAAAAATGACAGCTGGTACGGTGAGTATAAAAAGAAGCCAACCTGTCAATCTGCTCCAGCGTCGCGCCACCGGTAGAAAAAACAATCAGGGGATCATAGTCCTGTTGATACGCCAGTGTGTCAGCGATAGCTTCATGGATATCCCAGTCATCAATACAGGCACTGGCAATTTTAATCAAATCGTAGCGCTCTTCAATCACACGTACCGCGCTGGGCGCGTCAAAAGGCGTACAGGCAGTTTTAAAGCCAAACTCTTTTGCCGTATTGAATAATTCGCTAAATTGAGCTTTAGACAGGCGGGTAGATTCAAACCGTTTTACAAAATGGATATCAAGGTTGCCCTTTACCGAAGCATCGATATAGGTATCCAGGTCGCGATACTGGAACTTTATAAAATGATCGCCAGCGCTAAAGTCAACCGTCTCAGCGAACGCTCTGATTATTTCGCGACCATGTTCAACCGAACCCATGTGATTGTTGGCCATTTCAAGTATATACTTCATTTTGTGTCCCACTTTTCAATATCGCTGGCTGAATCGATATCTATCATGTCTTCATCCATGGTATACAAGCAAATTCGATCACCAGCAGATGACCCCTTTTTGACGATGGTCTCAACTTTAATGATATCCACCGCACCGTTTTGCGTGTAGACCAAAGGTAATGCTTGCCGGGGTAAAGAGTGAGAATCAACGATGCCACCGAGTAAATTTGACAGTGGTCTGCCAACCAGGCTGTTTTGTGGGCCCTGATCAGCAAACCACATTTTAAACGGCGTTTTGTCGGCCACGCAGACGGTCCGCAGTGAATCGTAAAAATCCCAGACTTCCTCAAACTTTGCTACGCACGAATCGATTAACGTTGCTTCTCTTACGGGCGTTGTTGGTCTAAGCAATACTATTGCATCGACCGCAATAGCTAAAAACTTAAGCTCTTGGAGCAAATCATTCAAAAACTGATAATCCGTGGCGAAATCATCGATAAAGGCTGTCCGTAAACGGATATCCGGAATGTCCACGTGCTGTTTAGCGATATCCAGGTACTGAGCTGAATCAGTCCATAGAAATACCTCGTTAACGAACTTGGCTTCCTTTCCATGGCGCAGCGAATGGACCAATAAGGGTTGTCCACGAAAACTCTGGATATTTTTATCAGCCACCCCTTTTGAACCGGATCTGGCTGGTACAACAGCTATATAATTTCTCATGTAGTCACTCGCAGAAAATCAATACCGAGGTTCTGAGCAGAAGTTTCATCCTGCTGACTATCACCCACAAAAAGTACCTCGGTGCTAGTAATTAGCTTTTCTAAACTGGCGGTTTTATCCTTACCCGACGATATGTATACCGGCAATTTACCATCCACAGCATTTGCCTTCAGGCAGGCTTCAATTTCATTTTGCCTTCCGGCACTTAATATACTGGCATTCTCAAGGTCAAACACCTCTAAATGATGCTGCGGTATCAATACCTCGGCATAAGCTAATTCTAGAGACCGGTTAATCTCTGCCAGGATGACTTCACTATCGATATCGGTGCCAGGGTAATAAAGTGTGACTAGTTCAGCACGGGTATAAGTTTGCAGGAGATTAGCAACCTCATTAGCGTCATGTCCGGTGCGTTCAAAAAAACTAACGATTTTTTGCCGTTTAACCACTTCAGTGATTGCCAATGTGTCGTCGAAATCAAATATCACTTGCTGATACGGCTGAATGAAGGGCAGATAACTCTGATTAAAGCTAACCTGTTTTACACTGCTAACCTTGGTTATCATGCCTTGCTGCCCCAGGGAATGCGGGATACCGAGTCCGGCAGGCACTGGTAATACAGCTCGAACACCTGTCGATTGTTGAATTGCGTACTACCGTATACACCCGCCGTTTCTGCCGAGGATAATATCGACTCAGGAGGTTCGTAACAATAAGCGGCTAACTGAGGGAAACACCTGTCGATAACGTAAAACGCGGTAGAAACAAACCCATGAAACCTGGCTGGCGGGCATTCTTGTTGAGCGATCCAATTTTCAATTGGCATATCTGTATACAGAACATTCAGCTCAGGGAAACGGCTCGCCAATGAATCATTAAACGCCTGAGATTGGCCCCGATGGGGAATGTAAATCATTTGCCCGGTGCAGGAGTCAATTATATGTTCAATTAACGTGTGATAATCGTCCACCGAGCAAATATCTCTCTCCACAATTTTTGCGCCGATAATGACATCCGTGTTGTCGTCCAACTCGTTAAAAACTGTGCACATATTGCTGAGTGGATTAGGTTCATATGCCAATCCGGGGACCACATGCTGTTCGAAAATAGTAAAAAGCCGCGGAATAATGTCTTTCCGCTTAGCCAGACCCGCTTGTTTTTTTATCTCAGCAGCTTCTTTTCTGCGTTCCGGCGAACCGTAAACAGGCATATCAAAACAAATACCGCGTTGCGCATGATAATAGAGAAATGACAGGGTTGCCGTGCCATCATCAAGCATAATGGTATTGGGTGCATCCTGACTCTCTACGATATCCTTTTGCCATTGCGCTCTGAAATCACAGAAAAACACATAGTCGTAATGGCTCGAAGAAAAATCCTTCAGTCGATTAGCATAAATCTCAATACGCTGTTGTAGACTACCGCCCTTCACGGCATTCCAGTCGCCGTATGAAATTTCCAGTTCCAGTGGAAGCTCCCTGAGCCGCTTCACGCCGCCTAGTATTTGTTGGTGATTTCGTGATGTAGCATCACTCATCACAATGACATTTACGCTAGTGACAGAATAATGACTGATTGCTTCTTGCAAACACAACAGGTGAAAAGGCGACTCTACCAGCGCTAATGCATTAACTAATGGTTTCATAAACTCCCTCCAACAGTCGGTCAGGCTCGGCAAGGAAATGATGAGTATCCGTTTGATATTGTCGGTGAGTTTCCAGGCGTTCTAACGTTACTTCTTCAAGTTGCAACTGTTGCCAGGTTAAAGGTCCGTTAACTCTTTGTCCCCGGTAACCACCAGCGAGGACCAATTGGTTATTTGACAACTGCTGCGTGGCAAAAGCCATTGAATCGTTATTATCGTAAAGATTGTCCGTAACCAATGCATAGTCAGCTGTTACAGGGAACGCATCAGGATGATCTTCAATTGTTTCGTATTTAGACAGCACCAGATTAAAATAGTCTACTGAGCGCAAGTAGGAAAATACCAGCACTGCTCTGGACATATCGGTAGTCTGCAAGGGCTCGATTGCAGTCATGCAATCACCTGGCATCATCAATACCATCCACCGCCTAAACAAAGGTTGTAGTTCATGGTACTGATAGTATTCGTTGAGTACCCTAATTCCTTTATTAAGTGATTTAGCATCGATGTATTTTTCGATGTCATGGGGATTTATGTGACCCAAACCTTGTTTCAAATATAAAACAGGAATGCGATCAGCCAGCTGCTCATCTGAACAGTGTCCCAGCGCATCAGGACTGGCAAAAAGTAAATCGACAGGGAACTGATTTGAGCCACATACCTTTTGCATACTTTTAGCAAACATCACTGAATTTGTGATAACAAGTAATCGTAATCCTTTGAGGCTATCTTGCATGCAGGTATAGTATCGCCGTCTTGCCATTGAGTGTGACACATCGAATTCCAGCTCCCGCAACTGCACCTTTTCCGCCATTTGAGCAAAGTTGTCTACCCATAACTCACGCACTTCGTTGCAGCGAGCGACTGTTTCGTCTTCATCGACACCTGCTGCCAGAATGTTGGAAAGCACCGCGTTATAGTAATTTAATGAGCCATAGAAAAAATAAAAAAGCAGACTTTGCTTATTCTGGTAAGAATCAAACAACATCATTTTCTGTTTTTCAATCTGACCTTCGATATGTTTGGTACCGTCAAATTCCACTGCGAACAGGTCGGTCAGAATGGCTAACTCTGCAGACAGCTTATCTTGCTTATACTGCTTGGTGTATGCTTGATCAAAAGCATTCACATTAATGGAAACAAACGCTTCGCCCCGGATTGAGGCCAGGGTGTGCTGTTTAAGTGTGGGCGAACCTCCGGGTAGAACCAAATCCAGAGGCAATGCTTTAGTGCCAATGATTTTGGCGCCATCGGCAGTGTTGAAACAGTCAGCCTTGTATTTTGATAACAGTGACTCCAGGCTTATTTTAGCAACTTTAAATTCATGCTTGGTGTAGACCGAATCCGAAAAATTACCCGGTACTTTAATGGCAACATTTTCCTTTTCGGCATAGTCATAAATCTCTTCACCATTCTCCAGATAGTAGCCGGATTTTTTTGAATGATGTTTACGTTTGTCCTTAAACCCCATATCGACCCCAAACAGGTAAACCTGTTCGAAACCGAGCGTTAAAAATAAATTGGTCGCGAAATTACAGACCGTAGGATGAGCGTATTGCAGAACCTCAAATTTCAATGGGCAAACATCCATTGTGGAGATACTGGACGACTCCCCTTCTTTAAAGGCCAGAAAGATACTACGGTAAAGCTCAGCCGTATCCGGATGTATGCCGTTACAGGACATCAGATCAACATTCTTTAGATATTCATCATCATAAATGGACTTAGCCCAGTCATAGGTAGAGCGGTTTTGTTCGATTTCAGCATGAAAATCGGGCGTGATGCCATACCTATGTAGTACCTGTAACGCAGTCCCACAACTAATAATGATAGCTTTGTCCTGGTACTCTTTGATGGTATCAATGGATGCATCAATAGACGGACCATTACCGACCATAAATATTGGTGTCTGACGTTGTTCAGACGTCAGTGTAAAAGGCGCTTGTCGGGTTAGAAAACGTTGCTTATTTCGCACTGAGTAAAGCGTATGACTAATACCGAAATAGGCATGGTCGAAGTACTCGCCCATAGCAATAACGACTTGTAATTGCTCCCTGAGCTGCATCAACGCCAGGTTCAGTGAAGCATTATAGTACCCCTGGAATAAGTAAGTTTCGGCGAGCAAATAAGGCCCGATCGAATAAAACTGTCTGAGTAAGTCGCGAAACAAGTGCGTGCCGTCATCGCCGACATTGAGGTAAATTCGGCCGCCTGATTCATCGATATTTTGTAGAATCGCAGCCCAGTCGATGGCAAATAATGAAGCATAGAAAAAGTCCCGGTTCGGTTCACACACGAAAAGCTTTTCTACCGAACGCTTTGCAACAAGTTGTTCAAAACTATAGCCAGAGCCAATGCCAAACACAATCATCGAACGAACGGTATCGGGCAAATCATGTTGCTGCTCTTCAATTTTACGAACAACGTCCTGCGCCTTAGAAACAAACTGATAATGGATGTAATGTTTTAATTTCTTGCCGTTATAGCCAAGAGCTAAGCCATCCCGCCGGGGATGTCTACAGAATCCATCATAAATCTCGTCGTTTATCGCTTTTGGCGAGTCAGAATACCAGGCTACGCCATGATTGCTGTGAACCATGTTAACCATTTCATTTTCATCGACCGGTAACCAGGTTTGCGGCTGATAGTCTTTAAAAGAATGGTATACATCGGGAATATATTGTTTAAACGCCGCTATATTTCGCTGGTATCGTTCATTTTTAGATAATAGCTGCCATTGAGATACTCTTTGACTCCCCGTCCAGTCAGGGACAAAGTCGCTGTAATGACGTTTAGACAAATAATTAAGCCCATGCTTTAACCCGCTCCAACCATCGCGAAACAATGTGGTTACCGTAGCGTTAAATACCTCGGTGTTGTAATGCTTGAATACGTAAAACTCGCTGAACTCAACTACCTGACTAATCTCTTCTATGTCATCGGCCAAAGTTGAGCCGTTATTACCTAATTGCACATAGATGGCAGTATTTTTTTCTGTGGCCCGATTAAGCAATTTCTGCCAGTCCAGGTTTAATACTGAGCACTTAAACATTTGCTCATCCGGCTCGTAAATTATCAGGTGTTTGATATGAATGCGGTTAATCAACTCCAATAGGTGATAACCGAGGCCAATACCAAACACCACTAACACGTCGACTTCCTGGGGAACAGGCGCTAAGGAGGATAACCCCAACAATATATCGCTGCCCTCCTCCGCTACGCCTTTTTCACTGCGTTTATCAATGGCCAGGCCACCAGCTAAAAATGCCTCAACCTGCTCAACGCATTCTTTGTAAGGATGTAGCCCGTAGAACGCCTTCCCTTCCCCATAATCTACGATATTTGTTTCGCCATACTTGTTACAAAATAACGACTTACTGGTTCCTTCAATATTAACCGCCGCATTAACCAAAGAAGGCATAACGCGTGTCAAAGCAGCAACATTGCGTTTAAAAGTTTTGGTAATGTGCTGAGACATTCTCGCTTCATTAGCCGTTTGAATATCTTCATCGTCACTGATGTGTAAATGGATTGACTCAATCATAAATTTCTTTTAGTGGGTTTGTTGGCGCTTTTTTTATGGGAATGCACGTATCAGACCAATTCTAATACTTTTTCTTCATGCTGGCTCTGACCAATGACCAGCCAAAGTATTTACCAGCCAGGAAACGTCGCAAGCCGACGGTTTTTATATAAAGTGGAATAGCTAAGATTCCGACTCTCACAACGTGTCTGCGCAATAAATGAATCGCCTGTTCAATAGCTTCCTTCGTATATTGTTGATTAGGCAGTGCTTGCAATAAATACTGAGTGATTTCAGCACTGTAGCGAAAAGAAGCCATTGAGTACTTTTTATTCAGTAAATCTGCCGGATAAATCAGAAAACAGGCCATGCCTTCAGGGTCCGCGTTGGCATACCCCAGTGCGTTAAGCTGGCGGGCTACAATCTCCTGACAGCCACGCAGTTGTCTTGTCATTTGAGCGGTAGATTCTTGTTCTGAGTGTCGACGATACTGCATGAGTGGTTCATGGATAACCCCAATTTGACCTGCTTTGGCGACATCGACCCAAAATTGAAAATCACTGGCTCCGGATAAGGTGTTGTCGAAAGTAACTCCCTGACGGGTTATCACTGTCTGACGAACCATCGCTCCCGGATTAAGGACATAGTTGTAAAACAGCAGGTAATCGCGGCTCAACTCTTTTTCTTTGCGACGACAATAAAATCTCGAGCTATCAGAAAACTCCTCGTATTCACAGCTCACCGCCGCATAACTCTGCTTTGCCTCAAGAAATGCGACTTGCTTTTCGAGGCGATCCTCACGAGCGATATCATCGGCATCCATCCAGGCAAGATATTTACCTGCTGCTTCGTCTAACAGGCGGTTTCTGGCGCAAATTATGCCCTTATTTTCATCATGTTCGATGACTCTGACCCGGCTATCAGACTGCTCAAAAGCGGCGATAATACTTGCCGTTTTGTCTGCTGAACCATCATTAAGTAACAATACTTCGATATGTTTATACGTTTGAGACAATATTGAGTTGATGGCGGTTTCACCATACGACTCAATGTTGTAACAGGGTATCAATACCGAAACGAGTGGAGCATTCACAGGCTGATAACTTCTATTTCAGAGACTATCCCTAAGTCTGTTGCCATGGCATAAATGTTTTTCGCGATCGCTTCCTTAAACGCGAAGGACGTAATCACAAACCGTCGGGAGCCTGCTTGCAGGGCTGCCTTTAAGCCGCATACCGTTATTTGGTTGATCTCATAATTTCCATTTAATTCGGCATTGCGATCTACCACCCTTTCTACCTCAAAGTTCTGAATACGTGACGCCTCATAAAACTGCTCGAAAAACACGCCGCCACCATACACGGTAAAACGCTGCCAGCCCTGACTCTCAATAAGCGCGATCAGGTTTTCAATATTAAGATGGTTATTATTGAGCAATAAGCCCGCATGTTTAAAATGGAAATCGGGTGAGAGCACAGTAATGATGGCTTGCGGCCAATGTAACTTGCCAATTTGCCAGTGCTCAAAGGCATAAAACGTAGCGTTAGCCGCCTCAACACCGAGCTCCCGAACCACAGCCAGCTGTTCTTCGCTGATGACCGGATAACTCTTATCTGCGCCGAAGTTATCTTCATGGTAAAGATGTTGATATATCCGGGCTTCTTCCAGCGTCGGCATTTTAATAAAGCGGGTTAATATTGACGTCACCGGCTGCAATGATGAAACCGTCATTTTATACTGGGCGAACGTAGCGAAAAACTGCTGCACACCCTGGTAGAAACTATTCACCAGCAATGAGTTTTCCTGAGTAATCTTGCCTAGCACCGGTTCCCCCTGAGTGGTGTAGCCAAGGGTAGTTCCGGTGTCTCCGAGCAGAAAACTCTCAATACACTCCGGCGAACGCGCTAACAGTCTGCGCAAATTATCTCTGTCATTGTGGGCGCCAATAAAGGAGTGATATAAGGTTTCTAACTTGCCGTAAATTCTATTCGTTGAATACATCAACAAATTAGCCGCCGCCGGCGACCCAAGCGCAAGCTCAATATGATTCTGAATGGTACCGCCATTACCCAGGTCAACGGTCACACATTGCCCTATTGGCGCAGCTACCGTATTTTCATAATACGCAAGGAATCGCTGCTTTTGCTCAGCAATTCGTTGCCTGACGCGATCGGCCGCTTTAACCGCGCGTTGACAGATGAGTTTAAATACCGTTTCACTTTCATAAAACACGCCATCTGAGTCTCTGAATTCCAGTGTCGAAAAATGTTCGGTTAACTGATCGGGTGAAATGTCAAAGTCGGAGTAAAAGTCAGCAACGGTATAGCCTCTTCGTCCCAGCAAGATTTTTATAGTGCTATCCAGCCAGTCATCTGAGTCAATATCTATGGAAGGCCAGAATGTCGACTTTCTTGAAGCGTAGAATTTGACCACCTTAACGCCCGGGATATTGCGCTGCTGCAAGCGCATTTCAATCAGCGGAACAAATACTTCACCTTCACGCATCAAACATAAAACGCTTGAAGCTTTCGAGGCCAACACTTTATCGACAACCCAATCGGCAAAGGCTAATAATACAGGCCCCCAAATGAATGCGCCTAACTCAAACGCAGGTACATTGCTGTCAGCCGGTGGCGATAAGGCAGCAATATAGCGGCTTGCGTTACAATCAATGCCACCATTAAAAAGCCTTTGCTCGGCTTCTACTATTCGCTTAAAAGGTAAGGTTGGTGCTGAGTGAACTGTTTCTATGCCATAAAGCGCGGGATTTTTTACATCTGATATCTCATGATCGCCAATGTGTAACCAGCGATTAACGTCCGCATTCTCGGCTTTTTGCACTAATTTAAACATTGCCCCCGACGCTTTATTAACACCGTTCTCGCCAGAAACATAGAGCGGTATGCCGCATAACTCAGGATCTCCTGCAAAGAAGCATTCCCTGATTTGCTGCGTGGAAAGATACATATCCGAAATGAAAGCCACCCGCTTGCCGGATTCGATTAATGCCAAAATAAACGCCTTAATCTGCGTATCTAAAAAGCTATAGTGCTTTTCAGTCTCAAGCTCAGCTTGTAGCAGTCTGCTGCGCTCCGTTTCAGAGGCAGGTAGCATTGAGATAATTTGCTCAAGGCTGACCTCTCTTGTCGGTGTAGACTCCTTGCATTTTTTTTCCGCAAACTGGCGCAATTCCATATATTCTTCGGCAGTAATCCCCAGGCTTAAGTCTTGTATGGCTGTATTATAGGCCTGCGCAAAAATAGTAATCGGCTTGGCAACTCGGCGATAAATCAAGGTATCGAACAAGTCAAACGTAACCAGTTCAATTGATTGTCGCTCGATGATTTGTTGGGCCTGTTTAATTACCTTCGCTGTCATTATTACTGTCCGTTTAAATTCGGGTATTTGGTTAAAATTATCGACAAAGTTTGCTGGTTAGGCACCAGCGTGGGGTTATCCACTGCCCCGTTCCAGCTTTTAACCGGCGTCTGCCAGTCACCGTAATGCTCCTGCAGAAAAATTTCAGGTTGTACAGGGAAACACAGCGGTCCGGCAGTAGTTTGCCTTACCTCAGTGGGTAAAAACCCGGTGGTACTTATCACGTTAGCATTCGGCTCAAACCAGTAGGTTTTCTCGTCCACCTGATAGTGAATGATGTAATCCACCATCACGCCATCTTTGAAAGCCTGTAAAAACGCCGGCAAGCGGCCATGGCTGAATTTAGCCGGTGCCGGTGATGCCCACGTATTGCCATAGCGGGCCTGGAGAAAAGCTTCGGTTTGTGCCGGCACAAAAAACTTCAGTTCGCCAACCTGCAGAACTTCGGGAGCCGCCAGCAAATCAGCATCCAGCCAGTGTTCGCAGTTAAGATCACGCCACATTCCCTTACCTTCAGAAAACGTGAAGTTAAACAGATTCACACGCCAGCCGGACTGCTCAATGGTTAACCCTTTGCCGTGCTCATCTTCACTGCTGACATACCATGAATCCACCTCCCGGAGGGCGGCGCCAAGAGTTACCAGCTCGCTGGCGCTCATCGGCGGAACCAGCAGCGATAACGTATCAATTTCAGAATTCAACTGTCCATCACGGTATAGTGAAAGTAACGTGCCAGTGGTCAGCACATAGTCTATGTTCAACTGTTCGAGGCTTTGGGTAATGGCATGCAAAACTGTCAGGCCTTGTTGCAATGCCTGACTATCACGCGCGCCTACGAAATGTTTACGACATTCAAAACCAGCGGCTCTGAGCACAGGTTCAAGCTCCCACACATTGGCAATCTGATGCTGGTATACGCCAAAATCGATATCTTTATCCCAGGGCAGAAAATCATTATCCCGCACCATGCCGAGCAAAGAACCGCCAATCAGAATAGCTTCAATGCCGGCTTCATCCGACACTGCAAGTGCATCCCGGCACACCTGATGTACATTGGCATACTCTGAATAGATTTTATTGAGTGAATATTGCATTGTTATCTGTCGGTTACCGCGCATTTATGTCTATTTTATCGGTTCAACCTGAGAAATCATTAACGCAGGCGACGTTTTACTACTCTGTGGTGATCAAACCTTTGCTAAGCAGATTGTGCCCCAGCATAGTGGCTACCCACTGTTTATCTTTTACCGGTTGAGAAAGCCAGCGCCCCTGCTCAAACTTAAACTGATATATCTG
>Ga0213838_1000846_pt1 | contig 18360 bp, 20 predicted proteins | sample SWPATP13_FD_160577 | JGI IMG/M metagenome (GOLD analysis project Ga0213838, IMG submission 160577) | Coastal seawater microbial communities from Marineland, Florida, United States - SWPA TP1 #3 | ecosystem: Environmental > Aquatic > Marine > Coastal | place: USA: Florida | collected 2016-08-06 | reverse complement strand
ATTAATTGCGATTTTCAGCATTAATTCCATCGCTCCAACCAAAATTTCGTGCAACAGATAGTAACCGAATCACACACAAAGCGCATTAATTGAGTGACCCCAGTCGCTAAATATAATTTATAGAATTGATGAAGCCTAAACCTCTTAGGTATACATAAAAAGGATGAGTGTGACCTAATTCTACGGCTGTTTCTTACTTAGTTTTTCAACCAAAGGAAAAGGTTATGTCTGGATTCCCAGCCACTCACTTTTGTAAAAAGTGCAATAAAGAGACACCACATAGTGAAGTTCTTGTTCGTCAAACAAGTAGCTATGATACTGACAAGACCTTGTTAGGTAGAATTAAGCTATTTGCAAATTCAATTATTAATGGCGGTCACTACTACAACATGGATCGTTATGTGAAATGTAAAGTCTGTGGCACAAAAGAGTTGGATAATTGGGGTAACGAATTCGAATAATCTAGTCTTTGTAAGCAATAAAAAACCGAGCCAGTGGCTCGGTTTTTTTACGTTTCATTCAAGAGAATAAAATTAAGCGAGAAGCTCTTTCGCTGTGTTTACTACGTTTTCAGTAGTAAAACCGAACATCTTGAATAGCTCGCCTGCTGGTGCAGATTCGCCGAATGTTGTCATACCGATGATCTTGCCACCGAAACCAACGTACTTGTACCAGAAGTCAGCGATGCCAGCTTCTACTGCGATACGAGCAGTAACGTCAGAAGGCAGTACAGACTCACGGTATTCAGCATCTTGCTTGTCGAATGCGTCAGTTGCAGGCATAGATACTACGCGTACAGCTTTACCTTCAGCGGTTAATTGTGCTGCAGCTTCAACCGCTAGCTCAACTTCAGAACCAGTTGCAATGATGATTAGCTCTGGCTTACCAGCACAATCTTTCAGGATGTAACCACCGCGTGCGATGTTTGCAACTTGCTCTGCGTCACGATCTTGTTGTGCAAGGTTTTGACGAGAGAAGATTAGCGATGTAGGGCCATCTTTACGCTCGATTGCCAGTTTCCAAGCCACTGCAGACTCAACTTGGTCACATGGGCGCCATGTGCTCATGTTTGGAGTCAAACGTAGAGAAGCGATCTGCTCAACCGGTTGGTGAGTTGGGCCATCTTCGCCTAGGCCGATAGAATCGTGCGTGTAAACTTGGATGTTCTGAACTTTCATCAGAGCAGCCATACGCATCGCATTACGAGCGTATTCCATGAACATTAGGAAAGTAGCACCGTATGGTACGAAACCACCGTGTAGAGCGATACCGTTCATGATCGCTGTCATACCGAATTCACGTACACCGTAGTGGATGTAGTTACCAGAGAAGTCGTTCGCTTCAAGAGACTTAGAACCAGACCACATAGTTAGGTTAGAAGGCGCTAAGTCAGCAGAGCCGCCCATGAATTCAGGAAGCATTTGACCAAACGCTTCTAGTGCGTTTTGAGACGCTTTACGTGAAGCGATGTTTGCTGGATTCGCTTGAAGGTCAGCAATGATTTCGTTTGCTTTCTCTTCCCACTGCGCTGGAAGCTCACCGTTTAGACGACGCTTAAGCTCTGCTGCTAGCTCAGGATAAGCCGCTGCGTATGCGTCAAATTTTGCGTTCCAAGCCGCTTCTTTCTCTGCGCCCGCTTCTTTCGCATCCCACTCTGCTGCGATATCTGCAGGAATTTCAAATGCGCCGTGTTCCCAGCCCAATGCAGCTTTAGTTGCTGCAATTTCATCAGCACCTAGTGGAGCACCGTGGCAGTCATGCGTACCCGCTTTATTTGGAGAACCAAAACCAATAACCGTCTTAGTACAGATAAGTGTTGGACGAGGATCCGCTTTTGCTGCAACGATCGCCGCGTTGATTGCTTCTGCATCATGACCATCTACAGCAGGGATTACGTGCCAGCCGTACGCTTCAAAACGCTTAGGTGTATCGTCAGAGAACCAACCTTCAACTTCACCATCGATAGAAATGCCATTATCGTCCCAGAAAGCAACCAGCTTACCCAGACCTAACGTACCCGCTAGTGAACATGCTTCGTGAGAGATACCTTCCATCAAACAACCATCACCCATGAATGCATAAGTGAAGTGATCAACGATGTCGTGGCCTTCTTTGTTGAATTGTGCCGCTAACGCTTTTTCAGCCATCGCCATACCAACAGCATTAGTAATACCTTGGCCTAGAGGTCCTGTTGTTGTTTCTACACCAGGAGCGTAACCGTACTCTGGGTGACCTGGAGTTTTAGAATGCAGTTGACGGAAGTTCTTCAGATCTTCAATTGATAGCTCGTAACCCGCTAGGTGAAGCAGAGAATAAATCAGCATAGAACCGTGGCCGTTTGATAGTACGAAACGGTCGCGATCAGCCCACTCTGGGTTTGCTGGGTTGTGGTTCAAATGACCACGCCAAAGAACTTCAGCGATGTCAGCCATACCCATTGGTGCGCCTGGGTGGCCTGAATTTGCTTGTTGAACGCCATCCATGCTGAGTGCGCGAATTGCATTGGCTAGATCTTTACGAGAAGGCATGTCTGCTCCTGAGTACATAAGCGATTTGAAAAAATACATAAACTCGGTATCTAGAACTGATCCGAGGTGCTGTATTCTCTCAAACGCCTATAGTGACTGCAAACGATTTACTTGATGATCTGCTCAAATATCAAACTAAATTTTGCACTAATATAGATAAGGTCAGCAAATCAAAGTGATTTTACGCAAACGATTAGTTATGACATATCCAAAAAAAGAGCTTGTAATTCGAGCGTTGAAAACTAGAATAGACGTCTAGATGTAGAAACACCTACAAAAACACTGTATTTAACGGTGTCGATTATATAAATTCGCCACCTTTATAAGTATTTGCACCCAAACTAAAAAAGTGGAGCTCTCATGGCTAAGCACCTTTTCACTTCTGAGTCTGTTTCAGAAGGCCATCCAGATAAAATTGCAGACCAAATCTCTGATGCTGTTCTAGATGCGATCTTGGAACAAGATAAAAAAGCACGCGTTGCTTGTGAAACCTACGTGAAAACGGGCATGGTCATGGTTGGCGGTGAAGTAACAACTTCAGCATGGGTTGATATCGAAGAAATCACTCGTGAAACCGTTCGTGAAATCGGCTACGTTCACTCTGACATGGGCTTTGATGCTGACTCTTGTGCCGTTCTAAACACTATCGGTAAACAGTCTCCAGACATCAACCAAGGTGTTGATAAAGCCGATCCTAAAGAACAAGGTGCGGGCGACCAAGGTATCATGTTTGGTTACGCAACTAACGAAACTGACATCCTAATGCCAGCTCCAATTACCTACTCTCACCGTCTTGTTGAAAAACAAGCTGAAGTACGTAAGAGCGGCAAACTAGATTTCCTACGTCCAGATGCAAAATCACAAGTAACGTTCCAATACGACCAAGGTAAGATCGTTGGTATCGATGCTGTCGTTCTTTCAACTCAGCACTGTGATTCAATCTCAACTCCAGATCTACGTGAAGCAGTAATGGAAGAGATCATCAAGCCAGTACTACCGTCTGAGTGGATTAACAAAGAAACAAACTTCTTCATCAACCCAACAGGCCGTTTCGTAATCGGTGGCCCAATGGGTGACTGTGGTCTAACGGGTCGTAAGATCATCGTAGATACTTACGGCGGCGCAGCTCGTCACGGTGGCGGTGCATTCTCTGGTAAAGATCCATCAAAAGTAGACCGTTCTGCAGCATACGCAGCACGTTACGTTGCGAAAAACATCGTTGCTGCTGGCATGGCTGACCGTTGTGAAATCCAACTGTCTTACGCTATCGGTGTTGCAGACCCAACGTCTATCATGGTTGAGACTTTCGGTACTGAGAAAGTACCTCATGAAATTATCATCGAAGCGGTTCGTCAAAACTTCGACCTACGCCCATACGGTCTTCAAGAAATGCTGAACCTTCTTCAGCCAATCTACAAGAAGACAGCGGCATACGGTCACTTTGGTCGTGAAGAATTCCCTTGGGAAGCGACAGACAAAGCTGCAATCCTAGCGGACTTTGCTGGTATAAAATAATTTAGCCCAATTAAATAAGTATTATAAAGCCCTTACTTTTTAGTAAGGGCTTTATTTTTATGTATTTTTCTCGAAAGACCTTTCTCTCTGTTCCCTTCTTTCCCCCCTACCAAAGACTAAAATTCAATCTGATAATTTGTATTTTTGAGCAGTACTGACAATAGTTAATAGAGTTCCTAGGAAAAGAAGTTCCTAGTTCGTGGAAGATTCCTCTCTTCTAAGGACTGGCCCCTAGGGACTAGGGATTTTCACCTAGGAACTTTTCAATTAGGGGGAGGGAACCATGCCTCGTACTGCTCAGCAATCAGATTTTACAGATAAAAAACATAAGGTCAGTGACAGTGAATACGCGCGCACCATTCCGTGTAATCAGGTAAGTGTCTCTGCTCCTTTCCACTGGCTTGCGCTTGCGCTGCACGACTTCATAAGAATGCCACTCATCAGTGGGTTTTATGGGCTTTGCTTCATGGCTGCGGCCGTCGCGATCGTACAACTTGTTCAATGGCAAGGTACACATTTAGTTGTGATGCCTAGCCTCATTGTTTATATGCTTATCGGTCCATTTCTCGCGCTTGGTTTGTATGACGCAAGTTGGGAGCGTGAAAAAGGCCATAACGCTAGTCTGCTTCATTCCATGAAAGCCATTACTCGTAATTCGACCTCACAATGGGCATTCGCCGTCGTGCTTGTCGTCGCAATGATTTTCTGGATGAGAATTGCAGCACTCATCCATGCACTCTACCCTGCTGTTCAAGGAGCATCGTTAACAGAGTTTGCACCATTCCTAATTACCGGTTCGGTGGCTGGTTTCATTATTGCTGGCATTATATTCAGTATCTCCGCTTTCTCGATTCCCCTTATGATGGAGCGACGAGTCGATGTCATGACGGCAATCTTCACCAGTTTCAATGCGGTTAAATCCAATATCCCGGCAATGATTGTTTGGGCTGTGATTATTTGCGGCGGTATTTTAGCGGGCTTTGCTTCCTTTGGTTTAGGAATGATCGTAACCATGCCACTACTAGGTTACGGAACATGGCATGCCTACCACGACATCATTAAGAAAAAACATCATCCATAGGTCTCCAACCTTACATATCATAGATGATATTATTCGGCCTTAGTTTTTCCTAAGGCCTTTTTTGGATCCGACATTGACCTACCAACCTCTTCATCATTTAGCTAACAAAGCCCTAGCCCGCTGCATGACAACAGCGCAACAGCACTTTGAACGCCCTTTTCCTATGCCTACGCTAACGTATAAGCTAAAAGGAAAAGCAGCGGGGAAAGCTTACTTACAAACCCAAGAAATCAAACTCAACTCTGTTTTATTTGAAGAGAACGTTGATGCCTTCTTGGAAGAAGTGATTCCACATGAAGTCGCCCACCTCATTACCCATCAGGTATTTGGCCACGTCCGACCACACGGTAAAGAATGGCAATATGTCATGGAATCCGTATTCAAAGTTCCAGCAAAAACCACACACCGCTTTGAAATTACTTCTGTTCAAGGTAAGACTTTCGAATACAAATGTGTCTGTAATACTTACCCACTTTCCATTCGTCGGCACAACAAAGTACTGCGTCAGCAGGCCACTTATCGATGCCAGCAGTGCCATCAGCCCCTCACTTTTACTGGTGTTCAATTAACACACTGAGCCTTAAGAGGCGCTTGGCTACGTAATAACTGAAAGGAAAGGTCGAAAATGAATGCTAGACTGTGAATAATCATACTTTTATCAGTCTTTTTATATGAAGTTACTCACCATCTTTTTCTTAAGCCTACTCGTTTCCTTTTCTGCGTTGTCAGCCCCTCCAAGTTCTTTTTCTAAAGCTAAAAAGGAAGCCGTGAAGATCTACCTTGATCACCCTACCTCTTTCTATTGTGGCTGCGATATCACCTGGAAAAATAATAAAAAAGGCATCCCCGACTTAGAAGGTTGTGGCTACCAAGTTCGGAAGCAGCAAAAGCGCGCCAGTCGAATTGAATGGGAACACGTTGTTCCAGCGTGGCAGTTTGGCCACCAGCGTCAATGCTGGCAAGATGGCGGACGCAAGAACTGCACCCGTAATGACAAAGTGTTTAAATCGATGGAAGCTGACCTGCACAACCTCACTCCAGCGATTGGAGAAGTAAACGGCGACCGCTCTAATTACAATTTCAGCCAGTGGAATGGTTTGGATGGCGTGAGTTATGGGCAATGCGAAATGCAAGTGAACTTCAAGCAACGCAAGGTCATGCCGCCCGATCGAGCTAAAGGCTCAATCGCGCGCACCTACCTTTACATGAGCCAAGAGTATGGTTTTAAGCTATCTAAGCAGCAAGCTAACCTTATGATGGCTTGGAATAAACAATTCCCCGTTGATGAATGGGAATGCGTCCGTGATGAGCGCATTTTCAATATTCAGGGCAATCACAACCCGTTTGTATATCAGAGCTGTAAGTAACAGGTAAATAAGGCTCTTTAACTAAGAGCCTTTGCATTCAATTAGTCTTCTAAGTCTTCTTTATAGCGAGCGTTATCGCCAAAGCCTGAGGCTACGCTTGATGAAAGAAGCGAGCGAGATTCTGCATATGCTTGTGAAATCTGCTGACTCTCACACCACCCAGAGCCCGATGCCAAGACTTCAGGAGCCGCAGGAAGTGATGCTAGTTCTGCTCGAATAGAAGCTTCAGACTTATCTAAAATACCTTGCGCGACAAAGACCGCTCTATCTAGTACACCTTCCTCTGATAATCTAGAGCGTTGCCCCCATAACACTTTCCAGTCATTACAGGTATAGCTCGTCGTTTGAGGGATACTCACAAAAGCAAAATCAGACAACGCACCGTACTTTCTATACATCATATAAGCTTCAAACAGCATCGCCACATCTTCCGCCGGACTCGAATAAGAGTAGAACGCAGCGGCATTATCTGCCTCGAATTCAGCTCCAGCCAGTTCACCCGTTAATTGTCTAACTCTGTCTGTCATCGTTTCACCTCTAAAAGCGATTTGAGCCGCTTCAGTCAGAAGTTCAGATGTCAGGGGGCTACTGGCTGCCAGATCTTCATTCAGTTTCACTAACGGCCAAATATAATTATTTATGGTTCCCGAATCAGGAATTTGGACAAGATCATGAGCCTGTAAGAAATCATTCGCATGCGCTAATTCGTGAGCAAGTAACCTAAATAATCCAGGTGCAATATGCACGGCTGATCTCACGCTATTATAGTATGCACTGTATGTATTCGAGTAGGTCACGTAATTATTTGTATTCTTATCGACATAACGACTCGCCTTATCAAATTGAAACTCGGTTTGAAAATCAGCTCTATAATCTTGCTGCTGGTATATCGAATCCCATTCACTTTTCGTTCGCCATACATATTTAGGATCAATATACATAGACGCAGTCGCAGTCGTGTAAAAGGAAGGACGTACATCATAGCTAATCACTATGGTATTTAATGGTTTAAATAAGTTCAGCAGATCTTGGTCCGCCATTTCTTCCAAAGCAGCAATGAAACTATCAGCCATCCATTGGTGGGATACTACTAGCCGCTCCTCTATCTGCTCAATTGTGACGTCTTGACCATCAACACCAATTGGCTGAATCACCGATAAATCACAGGAATTGTTACTGAGGAATGCCGTTGAACACGCTTCTACATTGTCAGATTGAGCCGTTGTTTGGTATGCAGAAACCGATGATAAGCTAGGAGTTCCGTTGACGTTAGGGGATGCGATACTTGCTGGCACGTCAGATGAAGAATCAGAGCCACCACAACCAGCCAAAAAGACACTAGTTATTACGGATGTTAAAAGAGTTCGAGTATGCATGTGAAACATTGATAAGCCTAAAATAATTATATTTATATTCAATGAGTTGAATTGTATTGATCAAGTTTATAAATCTCAAACATATTCTCAGGAGATTAAGATCTCCCCCCTATTTCGTTCAGCTACTTGTTTTTTCTTCTTTAAGCATCCATGTTAGGCAAAGATAAAATATCCAAATGAACGTATTAATAGGTTTGCCGACATGAGAGTCCCTCGCATACACCACCCAGAATTCATCCACCAATTAGGTGAACTTGCGTTAAGTGAAGACGCTGCTGGCCATATAGGGCGAGTGTTACGCATGAAAGAAGGGCAAGAGGTACTGCTATTTGATGGGAGCGGAGCAGAGTTTCCTGCAACCATTTCTCAAGTATCGAAAAAGAATGTCTCTGTTACGCTGAGCGAGCGTATTGAACGCAGCAGTGAATCGCCGCTTGATCTTCACCTAGGGCAAGTCATTTCCCGCGGTGACAAGATGGAATTTACCATTCAAAAATCGGTTGAACTTGGTGTCAATACGATTACTCCTCTCATCTCAGAACGCTGCGGTGTAAAGTTAGATGCAAAACGTTTTGAGAAAAAACTCGCACAATGGCAGAAAATTGCAATAGCGGCATGTGAGCAATGTGGGCGTAACACGGTCCCTGTCATTCGCCCAATCATGCAACTAGAAGAGTGGTGTAGTGAACCCAGTGAAGCATTAAAGCTAAACTTGCATCCTCGCGCAAAATACTCAATCAACACCCTTCCAGAACCAATCAATAAAGTAAGACTACTGATTGGCCCAGAAGGTGGCTTGTCAGCTGATGAGATCAGCATGACTGAACAATACAAATTTGAAGAGACGCTACTTGGCCCACGTGTATTACGTACCGAAACTGCTGCTCTAACCGCAATTACCGCCTTACAAGTCCGTTTTGGCGACCTAGGCTAGGAGAAAAAAATGATCAAACTTGGCATCGTAATGGATCCGATTTCATCCATTAACATTAAAAAAGACTCTAGCTTTGCCATGATGCTTGAAGCACAACGTCGTGGATATGAAATCCACTATATGGAAATGAATGATCTACACTTAGATCAAGGCGTAGCCATTGCTGATACAAAAGTTGTCGAACTAAATGAAGATCCAAACGGTTGGTATGAATTTAAGTCCGAACAAACTATCGCTCTTTCAGATCTAGACGCGGTATTAATGCGCAAAGATCCTCCGTTCGACACAGAGTATATCTACGCAACATACATTCTTGAGCGTGCGGAAGAAAATGGTGCTTTGATCGTTAACAAACCTCAAAGCTTACGCGACTGTAACGAGAAGCTATTTACGGCTTGGTTCCCAGAGCTCACGCCAACCACTATCGTGACACGTAAAGCGGAAAAGATTAAAGCGTTTAGAGAAGAGCACGGCGACGTTATCCTAAAACCTCTAGATGGCATGGGTGGCGCTTCTATCTTCCGTGTGAAGGAAGGCGATCCAAATGTGTCGGTTATCATTGAAACATTAACGAATCACGGCCAGAACTATGCAATGGCACAAACATTTGTTCCTGATATCAGCAATGGTGACAAGCGTATTTTGGTTGTAGATGGGGAACCAATGCCTTATTGCTTGGCGCGTATTCCAGCAAAAGGCGAAACTCGTGGCAACTTAGCAGCAGGTGGAACAGGTGAAGCTCGCCCTCTAAGCGAAACGGACCTAAAAATTGCCCAAGCGGTTGGACCAACACTAAAAGAAAAAGGCCTAATTTTTGTAGGTCTAGATGTCATTGGCGACAAGCTGACAGAAATTAACGTAACAAGCCCAACTTGTATCCGTGAAATTGAAGCAGCATTCGATATTTCTATAACAGGTAAGCTAATGGATGCGATTGAGCGACGTATCAACGCATAATCTAATTTAGGGCGGCTAATTGGTCGCCCAATACTCCCCCTGTGGGCTGGAGACATTATGAATTTGACCAACCATTTCCTTGTAGCAATGCCCGGTATGAAAGACCCCTACTTTCAGCACTCTGTTATCTATCTTTGTGAACACAATGATGAAGGAGCGATGGGCCTGATGATCAATGCTCCTATCGATGTCACGGTCGGGAAAATGTTAAAGCAAGTTGATGTAGAATCCACACAGCCTCAACTCAACCAAACCAGTTTAGAAAAGCCAGTCCTCAATGGTGGTCCTGTTGCAGAAGACCGCGGGTTCATTCTTCACGAACCGAAAGATAACTACCAATCAAGCATCAACATGACAGACCAAATCTCTGTGACCACCTCTAAAGATATCCTAGCGGTACTGGGCACAGAAGATGAGCCAGAGCACTACATCATTACGTTGGGCTACTCTGGTTGGGAGCCTGGGCAACTAGAAACTGAACTAGCTGAAAACTCTTGGTTAACGATTGAAGCTGACCCAACGGTTATTTTCAATACACCGATAGCCGAGCGTTGGAAAAAAGCCGTTCAGATGTTAGGAATAGATGTCGCGCAGCTGTCTTCAGATGTGGGCCATGCCTAAAGCTCACCCGCACTCTAAGCTTTACAGGCGTGAATAATCCATTAATCTTCACTCCAAAATGACTATTAACACGAGATAACTATGTCACGAACAATCATGGCATTTGACTACGGTACCAAAAGTATCGGCAGTGCGATCGGACAAGAAATTACGGGCACCGCGAGCCCGCTTAAAGCATTCAAAGCGAAAGATGGTATCCCTAACTGGGATGACATAGAAAAACAGATTAAAGAATGGCAACCCGATTTAGTGGTGGTTGGCTTGCCGACTGACTTACACGGTAAAGATCTTGAAACCATCACTCCTAGAGCGAAAAAGTTTGCCAACCGCTTGAAAGGGCGTTTTGGGGTAGACGTAGAGCTTCATGATGAAAGGTTGTCTACGACGGAAGCTCGCGCAGACTTATTTGAGATGGGCGGATATAAAGCCTTGAGTAAAGGTAATGTCGACAACCAATCCGCCGTAGTGATCCTAGAAAGCTGGTTTGAAGCTCAGTGGAGCTAATTACGGCAGCAATGTAAAACCCAAAAAGCTTGGCGAAATGCCAAGCTTTTTTGTACCACATTCATAAGATGAACGATCAATCCATATCGATTTTCACATTCTCCAGTGAACCACCCGAGAAAGAATCACCACGTCGTGTTTTTAGCATCAAACGAAGATCATTTGCCGAGTCTGCGCTATGGAACGCATCCTCTTCGCTGATCTTCCCATCTACAACCAAGTCATAAAGCGATTGGTCGAAGGTCTGCATTCCGATCTCCTTTGACTTCGCCATTGTCGCTTTCAACTCATGCAAATCACCTCTGCGAATCAAATCAGAGATCCGCGGGCTATTTAATAAGATCTCAAAGACGCCATGACGACCCTTTCCGTTCTTGTCTCTGATCAACTGTTGAGCAACCACCCCTTTAAGGTTCATTGAAAGATCAAATAAGAACTGCTCTTTCTGCTCTTTCGGCACTAAATGCAAGATACGTTCTAACGCTTGGTTCGCATTGTTCGCATGCAACGTCGCCATACATAAGTGACCCGTCTCAGCAAACGTCATCGCGTATTCCATCGTTTCACGGCTACGGATCTCACCAATCAAAATCATGTCTGGTGCTTGGCGTAGGGAGTTCTTCAGTGCAATCTCGTAGCTCTCTGTATCAAGCCCAACTTCACGTTGAGTGACGATACATTTTTGATGATCATGGACAAATTCAATCGGATCTTCCACCGTCAGAATGTGTCCAGTTCGATTCGCGTTACGGTAACCCGTCATCGCAGCCATTGAGGTCGATTTACCAGAACCTGTCGCCCCAACAACCAGCACTAAACCACGCTTAGCAATAGAAAGATCTTGAAGTACATCTGGCAACTTGAGCTGATCAAATGTCGGAATGTTGGTTTCAATACGGCGGATAACCGCACCAGGTAACTCACGTTGGAAAAAAGCGCTCACACGAAAACGTCCGCTATCACGGACGATCGCAAAGTTTGACTCTCGGGAAACTCTAAACTCAGAGCGGCGATCTTGATCCATCATGGCATCGAGTAACTGCGCAACCTGCCCTTCCGTTAGCTTCTCTCCCTGCGCGCGCAGTTCACCATCAACTCGGAATAAGATCGGTGCACCGACTGTGATGTACAAGTCTGACGCTTTTTGCGAGATCATCCCTTCTAGGATTTGATTTAATTCCATTTCCACTTTTCCTTAATACACCAACCGCCGACTAGAATGGAGAAGATTCAACTTCAATTTTCTTCTGAACCTCTTCAGGATCCACCACCCCTTGCGCAATCAACTGTTTGGAGTTTTGCTCCATGGTCTGCATACCATGAGCCGCACCGGTTTGAATGATGGAATACATTTGCGCGACTTTATCTTCACGGATCAAGTTACGAATCGCTGGTGTCGCCATCATAATTTCATGGCAAGCAACACGGCCGCCACCGATGCGTTTCAATAATTTTTGAGCGATCACCGAACGTAGAGACTCAGACAACATAGAACGGACCATGTCTTTATCACTGCCCGGGAATACATCAATAATACGGTCGATTGTTTTTGCTGCTGAACTTGTATGCAAGGTACCAAACACTAAATGCCCAGTTTCAGCCGCCGTTAGTGCCAGGCTGATCGTTTCTTGGTCACGCAGCTCCCCGACAAGAATGACATCAGGGTCTTCACGCAGAGCGCTACGTAATGCGGCTTTAAAGCTGTGAGTATCACGATGAACTTCGCGCTGGTTAACCAAACATTTATTATTGGTGTGAACGAATTCGATAGGATCTTCGATGGTTAGGATATGTTTATTGTGATTACGGTTAACGTAATCAACCATGGCCGCCAACGTGGTTGACTTACCAGAGCCTGTTGGCCCCGTGACTAGCACTAGTCCTTTCTCATAGTTAGCAATCTTTTCGAAGATCTCAGGGGCGTCTAGCTGCTCTAATGTCGGAATATCGACTGGGATAGTACGAAATACCGCAGAACATCCACGAGCTTGGTTAAATGCGTTAACACGGAAACGCCCAACGTTTGGCAGTTCAAATGAAAAATCCACTTCTAGCTTTTCTTCGAATTCACTGCGCTGAGAATCATTCATGATCTCAAAAACTAAACGGTGCACCTCTGAATGATTAAAAGCTGGCACTCCAAGCTTTCTTACTTCCCCATCTATACGTACCATTGGAGATACACCTGCAGAAAGATGTAGATCTGATGCATTATGCTTTACACTAAAATCCAGTAACTCAGTGATATCCATTTATTTTCCTTAAGTATTATAGCTATGAGTAGTATTCAACAAAATATTGAACAGATCACCTCACAGATTCAAAGCTCAGAACAAAAGTGTGGTCGACCTCCAGAGTCGGTGCAACTTTTGGCTGTAAGTAAAACTAAACCTGTCGAGGCCATTCTTGAAGCCGCACAAGGCGGGCAAGTCGCATTTGGTGAAAACTATGTGCAAGAAGGTGTCGATAAAGTAAAGCACTTTTCAGAACAACATTCTAATCTAAAATTAGAGTGGCACTTCATCGGGCCAATCCAATCAAACAAAACGCGACCTGTCGCAGAAAGCTTTGAATGGGTTCACACCATTGACCGAAGCAAAATTGCTCAACGCCTAAACGATCAGCGCCCAAGCGACTTACCCCCTCTACAAGTATTGATTCAAGTGAATACGAGTGGTGAAGGTTCCAAGTCTGGGATATCAGAAGCAGAAATTTTTGATCTAGCAGAGTTGATTTCAACGCTTCCCAACCTCACTTTAAGAGGATTGATGTCAATCCCTGCGAACGTTTCAGATTATCAGTCTCAACTGAATGCATTCACTCAATTGGCAGAGTTGAAAGATAAATTAAGCGAGAAATACTCTGGCCTAGATACACTTTCGATGGGAATGAGCGGTGACATGGAAGCCGCGATTGAAGCTGGCAGCACTATGGTTCGCATTGGTACCGCTATTTTTGGCGCCAGAGATTACAGCCAGAAAAACTAACTAGGCCCCCTCGTTTGCAGGCAGCACACAGAATTTAGGATATAAAATACATGGAACATAAGAAAATCGCCTTCATTGGCGCGGGAAACATGGTTCGCTCCATTGTGGCAGGACTCGTGGCAAGTGGTTACCCAGCAAAAAGTATTACCGCTACCGCCCCTTCTGAAACTCGCCGTTTGCCGTTAGAGCAAGATTACGGCATTCAGACCACCAGCGATAACTTAACTGCCGCTCAAGATGCTGACGTTGTCGTTCTTTCCGTGAAACCCCAAATGATGGCGGATGTTTGCAAACCTCTTCAAGGCATTGATTTCTCGAACAAGCTCGTCATTTCTATTGCAGCAGGAATAAACGCTCATCGGTTAGATGAGATGCTGGCAACTCAATTGAACTTAGTCCGAGTTATGCCCAATACACCGTCTTTGCTAGGAAAAGGCATGAGCGGCTTGTATGCGAACTCCCATGTCGTAGCAGAAGACAAAGCATTTGCTGCACAGTTAATGCAAGCGGTTGGTGAAGTTTGCTGGGTGGAAGAAGAGTCCGGTATCAATAGCGTTATCGCCGCTGCTGGCAGTGCTCCTGCGTATTTCTTTTTATTCATGGAAGCGATGCAAGCCGAAGCCGTTAAACAAGGCTTTGATGCCGCAACCGCGCGCCAGCTGGTTCAGCAATCGGCTTTAGGCGCTGCTGCTATGGTCGTTGCAAACCCAGAGACAGAACTATCGACATTACGTGAACAAGTTACCTCAAAAGGCGGCACGACCGCTGAGGCGCTGCGCACATTCAATGAACACCAACTTTCAGACATCGTCTCAAAAGCGATGCAAGCTGCCGTGAGCAGAGCTGAAGAGATGGAAACCTTATTTTAATTTTTCGTGGACACTTCACGAACTACTCCTAAAAAGGACCCTTTATGAATTCAATGAGTTTTCTGATTTCGACCGTATTTGATCTCTATATCATGGTCGTTATTCTGCGTATTTGGTTACAAGCCGCACGCGCGGATTTCTATAACCCATTTTCACAATTTATCGTTAAAGCAACCCAACCGGTTGTCGCGCCGCTACGCCGAATCATTCCTTCCATTGGCAGTATTGATTTAGCAACTGTAATGTTTGCTTATGCACTGTGTGTGCTGAAATTCGTCGCACTCAATCTTGTTATCTCCGGAGGCGCTGCCGTTTTTGATATTAGCTTCCTCATCTTTGGTGGATTATCTCTATTGAAAGCCGCTGGTGGTCTACTGTTCTGGGTACTATTGATTCGTGCAATCCTTAGCTGGGTAAGCCAAGGTCGCAGCCCGATTGAATACGTTTTCCATCAATTAACCGAGCCAATGCTTGCGCCAATTCGTCGCATTCTTCCAGCAATGGGCGGCTTTGATCTCAGCGTGTTAGTGCTGTTTATTGTTCTGCAATTTGCAAACTTCCTGATGGGCGATCTTATTGGTCCAATCTGGTTTCAACTATAATGTCAGTAGCGGCTTGGTATGAGCAGGAAGACCTGATTTTAAGGCTCTATATCCAACCTAAAGCAAGCAGAGACAAAATTATCGGCTTGCATGGTGAAGAGCTTAAAGTCGCAATCACCGCTCCTCCTGTTGATGGCAAAGCCAATGCTCATTTGAGCAAGTTTCTAGCCAAACAGTTCAAAGTCGCGAAAGGCGTAGTTGTGATAGAAAAAGGAGAGCTCGGACGACATAAGCAAATTAGAATATGTTCACCAAGCCAAATCCCAACCGAAATTAAAGCCATCCTATGATGGCTTTTTATTACTTACCTGGAGCCCATTATGCGTAAATGGATGACCGCACTATTGATCAGCTTTGTAGCCTTACCAAGCTGGGCTGGTCAATTCAAAAATATTAAGAATGTTGAAGTGCACTACTCTGCGTTCAACTCCACTTTTCTTACTTCAAAAGTGGCCAAGCAATACCAATTAAAACGAAACGGTTACTCTGCGATTTTAAACATCAGCGTGCTCGATAACTCGTCACTAGGTAAACCGGCTACCACCGCAAAAGTAACCGGTACCGCAAGGAACTTAGTCGGTAATACAAGAACGTTAAGCTTTCGAGAGATTAAAGAAGGCGACGCGATTTATTACTTGGCAGAATTCCCAGTGACACACGAAGAAAACATTACCTTCAACATCGATGTTGATGCGGGGATCAAAGGTGCTGGGCCTTTACGTTTCAACCAAAAATTTTATGTAGAAGATTAACGCTTCTACCGACCAACAGAATTAGAGTTTAAACCAATGAGTAAAATTGTTTTAGCGACGGGCAATCAAGGCAAAGTTCGTGAAATGGCCGACCTACTTTCAGATTTCGGCTTCGATGTGACCGCCCAAAGTGAGTTTAATGTTTCAGAAGTAGCGGAAACTGGCACAACGTTCATAGAAAATGCCATCATCAAAGCGCGTCACGCCGCAAAAGAAACGGGGCTTCCCGCTATCGCCGATGACTCTGGTTTGGAAGTCGACTTTTTGAAAGGTGCACCAGGTATCTATTCTGCTCGCTATGCCGGTGAAGGCGCTTCTGTTCAAGAAAACTTAGAAAAGTTACTTCACTCAATGGAAGGGGTTGAAGAAGCAAAACGTACCGCACGCTTTCACTGCGTGCTGGTTTTAATGAAGCATGAAAATGACCCAACACCTCTAGTTTGCCACGGCAAATGGGAAGGTCGTATCCTTGAAAAAGCACACGGAGAAAACGGTTTCGGTTATGACCCTGTGTTTTTCGTTCCGGAAGACAATTGTGCCTCGGCTGAACTAGAGCCAATCCGAAAAAAGCAATTATCACACCGTGGTAAAGCGCTAAAAGCGCTCTTCGCGGCATTGAAAGAGCAACAAGCATAATGTCGAACAACTCGACTTCAGCTGTGTTAAAGCCACCAGCGTTAAGTCTCTATGTTCACATTCCTTGGTGTGTTCAGAAGTGCCCATATTGCGATTTTAACTCCCATGCCCTGAAAGCGGAGATACCGGAACAAGAGTACATCGCTGCGCTATTAGAAGATTTAGATACCGACATTGATAAATATCGCTTAAATGAAGCTCCGAGGCCTTTGCATTCAATCTTCATTGGCGGTGGCACCCCGAGTTTGTTTTCTCCCGAAGGCATTAAAACTCTACTCGATGGCATTGAGCAACGTATTCCATTTAAGCCCAATATCGAAATCACAATGGAAGCGAACCCGGGCACCATCGAGGCGGAGCGCTTTGGGGGTTATCGTCAAGCGGGTGTCACTCGTATATCCGTCGGTGTTCAAAGCTTCGAACAAGAGAAGTTAGAACACTTGGGCCGAATTCATGGGCAAGAAGAAGCGGTCAAAGCGGCGCAATTAGCACATCAGATTGGCTTGAACAGTTTTAATTTGGATTTGATGCACGGGTTACCAAACCAAAGTATTGAACAAGCGCTCAATGACTTGGAAAAAGCGATTGAACTTAATCCTCCTCACCTATCTTGGTATCAACTGACCATCGAACCTAATACCATGTTTTTCTATAAGCCTCCGACTCTTCCTGATGACGATGACTTGTGGGATATTTTTGATAGAGGACACAAGCTCCTCACCGATGCCGGTTACGTCCAATATGAAATCTCAGGCTACAGTAAGCCTGGCTACCAATGCCAGCATAATTTGAATTACTGGCGTTTCGGAGATTACTTGGGGATAGGATGTGGCTCTCACGGTAAGCTCAGTTTTTCAGACGGACGAATAATCCGCACAACGAAAGTAAAACACCCTAGAGGCTATCTGGCGGCTTTCCAAAACATGGTGAAGCCGTACCTCTCTGATGAGTTTGAAGTCGCGAATAAAGATCGACCATTTGAGTTTTTCATGAATAGATTTCGTCTGATAGAAGCCTGTCCTAAACAAGATTACATTGAGACCACTGGATTAGGTTTAGAGACGATTCAACCCACTATCGACTGGGCGCTTGAAAAACAGTACCTCACTGAAACAGAGAATGAGTGGCAGATCACCGAAAAAGGCAAGCTGTTCCTCAATGATTTACTAGAAGCTTTCATGGCCGAAGAGTAATTGCTGACAACAAAAAATGCCCCATTCATTGGGGCATTTTTGTTTCTCAATTGCGCAGTTAGAAAATAGAACGCCCAATCCTTTCAGATAGAAGCTCTAGCATCTTAGTTCCAGCCAAAGAGTTACCAGAAGGATCTAATTCTGGAGACCAAACGGCAATCGTCATTTCACCTGGGACGATCGCTATAATTCCACCGCCAACCCCAGACTTGCCCGGCATACCCACACGATAAGCAAATTCACCCGCACCATCGTACAAACCACACGTCGCTAGCAATGCATTCAATTGTTTTGTCTGAATCGGTGTGATCACCTGTTTGCCAGTTTGAACCGATGTGCCTTTATTTGCCAGGTAGCTAAATGTCTTCGCAAGATCCACACACGTCATCTTCAACGCACAAGCATGGAAGTAGTTATTCAATACGGGGATGACCTCGT
>Ga0213838_1000844_pt1 | contig 18394 bp, 16 predicted proteins | sample SWPATP13_FD_160577 | JGI IMG/M metagenome (GOLD analysis project Ga0213838, IMG submission 160577) | Coastal seawater microbial communities from Marineland, Florida, United States - SWPA TP1 #3 | ecosystem: Environmental > Aquatic > Marine > Coastal | place: USA: Florida | collected 2016-08-06 | reverse complement strand
AGATTCAACATAAGAAGTGTTATAGTTAATAATTCCCCAATGGTGGAGCAGTTCGTTCTCAGTTCGAGCGCATCCCCGATAATGACGACCAAAACCAGGACCCATCGATGACCACGAAAGACAACGCAACCCGTATCAGTCAGCTCATCCAGCAACACGAGGCAGAGATTGGCTCGCAATGGATTTCCCAGCTCGAAGCGATGATCGTGCGCGGCACCAGCAGCTCGCGCGAGCAGCTGCGCACCCACTGCCAGCAGTTCCTGGCGGCCTTCGCAGTTGCCACCCGCGACGGCGAACTCGAGAACATCGAGCACCGTTCCTGGGACGAGGTGCGCGACCTGTTGACCGACATTTCCTCGACCCGCGCGAAGAGCGGTTCGACCCCGAGCGAGACCGCCAGCTTCGTGTTCTCGCTCAAACAGCCCTTGTTTGCCCAGCTGACCGCCGCCTTCGCCGATGAGCCTGGTACCCTGGCCGCCGCATCGTGGGCGGTGAGCTCGCTGCTCGACAAGTTCGGCCTGTTCACCATCGAAGTGTTCCAGAAAGCACGCGACCAGATCATCGTGCGCCAGCAGCAGGAACTGCTCGAGCTGTCGACCCCGGTCGTCAAACTCTGGGACGGCATCCTGGCGCTGCCGTTGATCGGCACGCTGGACTCGGCCCGCACGCAAGTGGTGATGGAAAACATCCTGCAGAAGATCGTCGACACCGGCGCCGAGATCGCCATCATCGACATCACCGGCGTGCCGATGGTCGATACCCTGGTCGCCCAGCACCTGATGAAGACGATCGCCGCCGCGCGCCTGATGGGCGCCGACTGCATCATCAGCGGCATCCGTCCGCAGATCGCCCAGACCATCGTCCACCTGGGCGTGAACCTGGAAGACGTCGTCACCAAGGCCACCCTGGCCGATGCCTTCCTGGTTGCCCTCGAGCGCACCGGCGCCTCGGTCACCGTCGCCCGCAAGAACTGAGCTAAGGATAAAAAAACACGATGGAACGCATTCCTATCCTGCGGATGGGTGACCTGTTGCTGGTCACTATCCAGGTCGACATGCACGACCGCCTGGCCATGACCTTGCAGGACGACTTGACCGAGCGTATCGTGCGCGATGGCGCCAAGGGCGTGCTGATCGACATCTCCGCGCTCGACCTGGTCGATTCCTTCATCGGGCGTATGATCAGCAACACCGCGGCCATGGCGCGCGTGCTCGACGCCCAGACCGTGGTGGTCGGCATGCAGCCGGCCGTGGCGATCACCCTCGTCGAGCTGGGCCTGACCCTGACCGGGGTGAAGACCGCGCTGAACGTCGAGAAGGGCATGATCATGCTCGGAAAGAATTTCAATAGATGAGCACGGCGACTGATTCCGCAGTTGAATTCGCTACGCACTTGCTGGAACGTAATGCCAAGCAGCGCGTCGAGCGCCTCAGCCTGCGCCTGCGCGGCGACGAAGATGTGGTCGGCCTGCGCAAGCAGGTGCGCGAGCGCGCGGTCGCCATCGGACTGTCGCTGGTCGACCAGACCAAGCTCATCACTGCTGCGAGCGAGCTGGCGCGCAATACGATCAAGTACGGCGGCGGCGGCACGGCGTACCTGGACAAGCTGAGCGACGGCATGCGCCAGGGCGTCGGCATTGTCTTCATCGACAGCGGCCCCGGCATTGCAGACCTCGAACTGGCCCTGCGCGACGGTTACACTACTGGCGGCGGCCTGGGCCTTGGCCTGGGCGGCTCGAAGCGCCTCGTCGACGAATTCGACATCGATACCCGATTTGGAGAAGGGACCGCCATCGCGGTCGTCAAATGGAAACGCTGATCAGCTCACTGAGCACCCAACATGCGTATCCGATCGTGCATGCGAGCGACATCGCGGCGGCACGCCGCGCCGGGCAAAAGCTCGCGCTTGAACTCGGCTTCAACGAAACACGCGCCGGCTCGCTGGCGCTGATCGTCACCGAGGCCGGCACCAACCTGCTCAAGCATGCCGGCGAAGGCATGCTCTACCTGAACGTGGCGCAGTCCGAGGGCGTGCCAGGGGTCGACGTGCTGGCGGTCGACAGCGGTCCCGGCATCGCCGACCTCGACGCCTGCCTGCGCGACGGCATGTCGACCACTGGCACCTCGGGCACTGGCCTGGGCGCCCTGCGCCGCCTGTCCGACGAATTCGACGCCTGGTCCATGCTGGGAAGCGGGGCCTTGTTTTTCATGCGCCTGTGGCGCGACGAAGCCGGGCCGGGCCTGTGCCGGGTCGAGGTCGGCGCGCTGACGGTCCCGCTGGCGGGCGAAGAAGCCTGCGGCGACGGCTGGGGCGTGGCCTGCGATGCGGCCGGCGCGACGCTGCTCGCGGTCGACGGCCTGGGCCACGGGCCGCAGGCGGCGATCGCGGCGCAGGCGGCCCTGGCCCAGCTCGAACGCTTGCCGCACGCGGAGCCCGGTCCGCTGGTCGACGCGGCGCACCTGGCATTGCGCGGCACGCGCGGCGCGGCGCTGGCGGCGGTGCGCATCGATTTCGAGAACGACGTCGTGCGCTTTGCCGGCATCGGCAACATTGGCGCCTATGTGATCGACGGCGATGTCCGGCGTGCGCTGATATCGCACAACGGCATCGTCGGCCACAACATGCGCAAGGTGCAGGAATTCACGGTGCCCTGTCCGCCAGATGCGCTCTGCATCCTGCACTCGGACGGCATCCAGACTCAATGGGACCTGGACAAGTATCCCGGCCTGCTGGCCAGGAGTCCGGCGCTGGTCGCTGCCATGCTGATGCGCGACTTCATTCGTCGCCGCGACGACGCGATGGTGCTGGTGGTGCGACGCAGTGCGGGCCGGTCATGAGCCAGCGCATCCTAACCGTTGCCCTCGAAAGCGACAAGGATGTCGTACTGGTGCGCCAGCGCGCGCGCCAGGTGTCAAGCCTGCTCGGTTTCGCCAAGCAGGACCAGGTGCGCATCGCCACCGCCGTGTCGGAAGTCGCGCGCGGGGCATGCCATGACGGCATCAGCGCGCGCGCCGTGTTCGTGCTGAGCGACCTGCACGACCGCCAGCAGCTGGAGGTGGCGGTCAGCGCGGTGCGCGCCGCCGCGCCGCACAGCGAAGGCGCCGCCTTGCTCGACGCGGCGCTGGTTACCGCGCACCGCCTGATGGAGGACTGCGCGCTCGAAGGCGGCGCCGCCCCGGTCATCCGCATGCACAAGTCGCTGCCGCCGCAACAGCCGGTCAGCGCGGCGCGCCTGGCGCAAATCACCACTGAACTGGCCACCACCCCGATCGGCAACTCCTTCGAGGAAGTGCAGCAGCAGAACCGCGAACTGGTCGAAACCCTGGCCGAACTGCGCGAGCGCCAGGAAGATTTGCTGTCGCTCACGCGCGAGCTGGAGGACACCAACCGCGGCATCGTTGCGCTGTACGCCGAGATCGAAGACAAGGCAGAACACCTGCGCCGCGCCGACGAAATGAAGTCTCGCTTCCTGAGCAATACCAGCCACGAATTGCGCACGCCGCTGTCCTCGATCCGGGCGCTGTCGAAACTCCTGCTCGACCGCATGGACGGCGAGCTCACGCCCGAACAGGAGCACCAGGTCTGGCTCATCGAGCGCACCGCGACCGAGATGTCGGAACTGGTGAACGACCTGCTCGACCTGGCCAAGATCGAGGCCGGACGCGTGGAAGCGCAGCCGGCGCCGGTGGTGGTCGAGAACCTGTTCCGCGCCCTGAAGGGCATGATGCGTCCGCTGGTCGATGCCGAACGCGTCGACCTGGTGTTCGACAACGGCGGGATCGAGGAGGCCTTCGATTCCGACGAGGGCATGCTGTCCCAGATCCTGCGCAACTTCGTCTCGAACGCCCTGAAGTTCACCGAGGACGGCTCGGTGCGCGTGAGCGCGGCCCACGACGTCGAGACCGATTTGCTGACCTTCGCCGTGACCGACACCGGGATCGGGATCGACGCCGACCACCTGCACCTGATCTTCGAAGAATTCACGCAAGTGGAAAATCCGCTCCAGAGCCGCAGCAAGGGCACGGGCCTCGGCCTGCCGCTGTGCCGCCGCCTGGCCGAACTGCTGGGCGGCCGGGTCGACGTCAACAGCCGGCCCGGCGTCGGCTCGACCTTCATGCTGACGCTGCCGCGTCAATTTCCCCATCCGGCGCCTGCCAGCATCCGAGATACCGAATCATGACTGCCAATCCTCCCCTCATTCTCAACGTCGACGACAACGACGGCGCGCGCTACGCGAAGACCCGGATCCTGCAAAGCGCGGGCTTCCGCGTGCTGGAAGCGGCGAACGGCACCGATGCGCTGGCGATGGTGCGCGAAGACGATCCGGCGCTGGTGCTGCTCGACGTGAAGCTCCCCGACATCAACGGCATCGAAGTCTGCCGCCGCATCAAGGCCGATCCCGACACCAATTGCGTGCTGGTGTTGCAGACCTCGGCCGCGCTGACCGGGCGCGCCGACAAGATCCGCGGCCTGGAAGGGGGCGCCGACAACTACCTGGCAGCCCCGATCGAGTCCGACGAGCTGATCGCCAACGTGAATGCGCTGCTGCGCATGCGCCAGACCCAGGACGACCTGCGCGAGAGCGAAGAGCGCTTTCGCCAGCTGACCGACAACGTCGAAGACGTGTTCTGGATGTTCTCGGCGCCGGACGGCGTGCTGGCCTATGTCAGCCCGGCGTATGCGACGATCTGGGGCCGCAGCGTCGACACGCTGCGGCGCCAGCACGCCAGCTGGCTCGATGCCGTGCATCCCGACGACCGCGCGCGCCTGGCGGGGCGCTGGGCCACGCTGGCGACCCAGCCGCACTACGACGAGGAATTCCGCCTGATCCTGCCCGACGGCGCGATGCGCTGGGTACGCGACCGCCTGTTCGCGGTGCGTAACGCGCGCGGCGAGGTCTATCGCGTGGCGCGCGTCACCAGCGACGTCTCGGCGCGCAAGGAAATGGAAGCGCTGCTGCGCGCGGCCGACGCCAACAAGAACCAGTTCCTGGCCACGCTGGCGCACGAGCTGCGCAATCCTCTGTCCCCGATCCGCAACGCCGCGACACTGCTCGGCGTGGGCGGCGAGCAGGCCGGCGAGCGCCATGCCCATGCGCGCGAAGTCATCCTGCGCCAGGTCGACCACCTGGCGCACCTGGTCGACGACCTGCTGGACGTTGCGCGCATTTCGGAAGGCAAGATCGTGCTGCGGCGCGAGGAAGTCAACCTGGGCGCCGTGATCGCGCAGGCGATCGAGACCGCCGGCCCGCTGATCGCGGCGCGCGGCCACAAGCTCGAGGTCGTGGCGGCCCCGTGCGAAGTCTGGGTGGCGGGCGACCCGGTGCGCCTGGCGCAGTCGATGGGCAACCTGCTGCACAACGCGGCCAAATTCACGCCCAAGGGCGGCGAGATCACCCTCGGCGTGTCGCTGCACGGCGACGACGTCCACATCGCGGTACACGATAACGGCATCGGCATCGCCGAGGACAACCTGCCGCGCATCTTCGGCATGTTCGCCCAGGCCGCGGTGCCGCCGGACCGCGCGCCCGAAGGCCTCGGCATCGGCCTGTCGCTGGTGTCGCGCCTGCTGGAGATGCACGGCGGCCAGCTGCATGCCGAAAGTCCGGGCATCGGCATGGGCAGCACCTTCACGGTGGAGCTGCCGGTGCTGCGCACCAGCGCCGCCGAAAGCGCCGCCGGAGGCGCGGCCGAGGAGGGCGGCGCCTCGGCCGGCCTGCGCGTGCTGCTGGTGGACGACAATGTCGACGCCATGGAGATGATGGGCTTCCTGCTGGCCGAAATGGGCCACGAAACCTGGACCACCTCGGACGCTTCGCAGATCGAAGAACTGGCGCTGCGCCACCGGCCGCAGGTGATCGTGCTCGACATCGGCCTGCCGGGCGCGGATGGCTACCAGCTGGCGCGCATGATCAAGACGAATCCGGAGCTGGCCCACATCCGCCTGGTGGCGCATACCGGCTACGGCTCGCCCGAAGATCGGCGCCGCGCGCAGGAAGCGGGTTTCGATGCGCACCTGGTCAAGCCGGCGGAGCTGGATGATCTCGAGAAGGCGCTGCGCGGATAACTTGCTGGCGTAGCGCGTGGAGTCCCCACTCCACGCGTTTTTCGTGCCCACGCAAACCCGACGGCCCATGAAAAATGCCCGCACTTGGCGGGCATCGAACCGGACAACCGGTCTTACTTCTCGCTCACCGTAAACTCCCCGAACGCTTTCAGCTGCTCGCTCACCGCCTTTGGATCGCCTACCACGACGATCGACTGCGACTCCGGCGCGAAATACTTCTTCGACACCTCGCGCACCTGCTGCGGCGTCACCTTCTGGACCAGCGGTACGTACTGGCCGAGGAATTCGGGCGGCAGGCCGATCAGCCAGTTCTGGGCCAGCGTATTGGCGACCGCGCCCTGCAGCTGGTTGCTGATCAGGTAGCCGCCGGCGACATAACGCTTGTTCATCGTCATCTCGTCCGCCGGGACCAATTCGCTGCCGATGCGCTTGTACTCGCTGAAGTATTCGGTCAAGGCCGCGCCGGTGACTTCGTTGCGCACGTCGGCGCCGCCGACGATGGCGCCGCCCACGCGGTTCATGCGCGCGCCGGCCGAGGCGCCGTAGGTATAGCCCTTGGCCTCGCGCAGATTCAGGTTGACCCGGCTCGAGAAGCCGCCGCCGAGGATGGTGCTGGCCAGGCGCAGCGGCACCTGCTCGTCGGCGCTGGCCTGGATGCCGGGGCCGCCCACGCGGATGGTCGACTGCACGCTGTTCGCCCGTTGCAGCACGATGCGCGCAGGCTTGGCCGCGATCGACGGCGGCGCCGTCTCAGGCAGCGCCTCGCCCGTCGCCTTCCAGTCGCCGAAGGCCGCCTTCGCCAGCTTCATCGCTTCCAGCTCGCCAATCCGGCCGGTGATCACCAGCAGCGCCCGGTCCGGACGGAAGCGCTTCGCGTATTCGCTGCGCAGCAGTTCCTGGGTGACCGAATTGATCGCCTCGGCGGTCGGCTGGGTGTGGCCATACGGGTGTTCGCCGTAGACGGCCTGGTTGATCGCGCGCTCGGCGCGGAAGCGCGGCGTCGCTTCGAGCGCGCGCAGGCTTTGCAGCGCGTTCGCCTTGGCCAGGTCGACTTCCTTGGCCGGGAAATTGGCGCTGCGCGCGACTTCTGCCAGCAGCGACATCATCGGGCCGGCTTGCGAGGACAGGGCGTTGGCCTGCACCGAAATGCCGTCCGCGGATGAGCCGGCGGCGATCGAGCCGCCCATGCCCTGGGCCGCTTCGGCGATCGCGCGCGAATCGCGCCTGGCGGTGCCTTCGTTCATCATCCCGGCCAGCAGGTTGGCGAAGCCCGGATGCGCCTTGTCGTCGGCGGCGAAGCCGGCGCCGCGTACCGCCAGCACGTAGTCCACGCGCGGCAGGCCCTTGCGCGGCACGACCCAGACGGTCATGCCGTTGGCGAGCGTCTTCTTGACGATCTTCGGCGTCGGGATCGGCTTGTCGGCGCCATAGGCCGGCATGGCGCCGGCCTTGGTTGTTTCGGCTGCAAACGCGGCCGGGGCGAACATCATCGAGATCGCCAGTGTCAGCATCAGTTTTTTCATCGATGCGCTCCTTATTTTTTATCGCCTGCGGCCGCCGGCTTGGCGACGGGCTTGCGGTCAATGACGGTGCGGTTGGTTTTCACCAGGTAGGTGGACGCGGCGCGCTGGATGTCGCTCGATGTCACGCCTTCGATCCAGCCGGGGATCTTGTTGACGACCTTGGCGTCGCCCCAGATGGTCTGCAATCTGGCCACGGTGTCGGCGCGGTTGATGAAGCTCTCCAGGCCGTTGTTCCAGTCCGCCAGCATGCGCGTCTTGACGCGCTTGAGGGTCGCGGCGTCGACGCCGTCCTTGACGATCTTCGCCACTTCCTCGTCCACCGCGGCCAGGATGGCGTCGGCATTCGTGGTCGGCTTGTACATCGCGTAGATGGTCAGCGGGGTCGGGCCGCCGTATTCCCATGGTCTGACGAGACCGAACAGGACGTCGACGTTGAGCGCCAGTTCGCGGCCCTTGACCAGGCCCTGGTACAGCCTCGACGCGTCGCCGCCGGCCAGCAGTTCGGCCAGCACGGCCATCGGCGCCTGGTCGCGGCTGCCGCGTTCCGGCACTTTCCAGGCCATGGCCACGGCCGGCACCTGGGCCAGTGCATCGCTCTGCTCGATGCGCTTTTCGGCCGTATTCAGGGGCTCGCTGAAGTCGCCGCCTTTCGGCACCGCGCGCGCCGGAATCGTGCCGAAGTATTTCTGGGCCAGCGCGAAGCCCTGGGCCGGGGTGACGTCGCCGGCGATCGCCAGCACCGCGTTGTTCGGGCCGTAGTAGTCGCGGTGGAAGGCGCGCACGTCCTCCAGGCTGGCGCCTTCGAGGTCTTCGAAGCTGCCGTAGCCGTCGTGGTTGTTTTCCCACTTCTGAAAGGCCTGCTGGCTGATGTCGATCCACATGAAGCCGCCGTAGGGCTGGTTCTTCACGTTCACGCGGATCTCTTCCTTGACCACGTCCTGCTGGTTCTTCAGCGTCGCCGGATTGAAGTCGAGTGTTTTCATGCGGTCCGCTTCCAGCCACAGGATGGGCTCGAGCGAGGAGGCCGGCGCGGTCTCGATGTAGTTGGTGAAGTCGGGACGGGTCGAGCCGTTATTGCGCCCGCCGCCGCCGGTGATCGTCTTGTCGAAGGTGCCTTTCGGCGCATTCGGCGTGCCCTGGAACATCAGGTGTTCGAACAGGTGGGCGAAGCCGGTACGGTTCTTCGGCTCGAGCCGCATGCCGACGTGGTACACGACCGAGACGCCGACGGTGGGCGAGCTGTGGTCTTCGGTGACGATGACGGTCAGGCCGTTGTCGAGTTTTTTGGTGTGGATCGGCAGATCCCACTTGTCGCCCGTGGCCGCAAGGGCGGAGACTGACAAGCCGAGCCCGGCCAGCAGGGCAGGGAGTTGGCGCATGCGCATTGATGACCTCAAATAATGGGCTGAGTCGAATGAAAAATCCGCCGCGCAGGGCGCGGAAGGAGCATTTCATCTTAGCGCAAGGAGATGTCAGGAAGGAACTAGTTTTGAATATGTATGTTACCTTCACGCAAGACGCCTGAGCCGCCGATTTGTCGTCTAGCACCGGAAATCTGCAGTCTGTCGCAATCCCGGCCGGGCGCCGCAAGCGGGCCGCTATAGTTGTTCCATTGTCAAACTGGTTGAAAATAGCCTGCAATACGGAGAAGAACATGAGCAAGTTGTTGAAGTTCGGCCTCGCGGCCCTCGGAATGCTGGCGCTGATGCGCCTGGCAACGGCCGCGCCCGAGACCATCACCGAAACCCGCCCGCTGGACGCGCGCGTGGTGCGCATCAAGATCGACGGCGTGGTCGACCTGCGGGTCCGCCAGGGCAACCCGGCCGCGCTGGTCCTCTCGGGCGACCCGCGCTGGATTGCCAGGATGACGACGCTGCAAAGCGGCGACACGATGGTCATCAGCACCGAGGAGCACGAGGTGCGCCTGCAACGCAAGAACGGCGTGCGCGCCGACCTCGTCCTGCCGAACCTGCGCGAAGTCAGTTCCGAAAGCGTCGGCAGCACCGACATCACGGGCTTCAAGGGCGAGGAACTCGAGCTGTCGCTCGACGGCGCCGGCTCGATGAACGTGAACGTGGATTTCCGCATCATCAACGCCAGCCTCGGCGGCGTCGGCAGCATGAAGCTGGCGGGCGTGAACAGCGAACGCATCACGCTCGACCTGCAGGGCGCAGGCTTTGTGACCCTGATGGGGCGCAGCCAGTTCCTCAATGCCGAGCTGGGCGGGCTGGGCAGCCTGGATGCGCGCCAGTTCGCAGCCGATGCCGTTACGCTCGAACTGTCGGGCCTGGGCAATGCGACGATCACGGCGAACCAGAGCGCCAACCTGAACCTGTCGGGCATGGGTTCGGTCACAGTCTACGGCAAGCCGCTCAATCGCCGGGTGAGCGTCGACGGACTGGGCAAGGTCAGCTGGAAATAAGCAGTTCTCAACAAGGTAGGCGAAAGACCGATCACGCACGAGACGATGAAAAAATTTACCGTAGCGATCCTGTTTGCGCTGGGCCTGTGCGGTTCGGCGCAGGCCGGATTCCCCGATGGGGCGAGCGCGTACAACGCGCGCAACTACACGCTGGCCATGCGCGAGATTGCGCCGCTGGCGCGCGCCGGCAATCCCGATGCCCAGCACTTGCTGGGCTTGATGTATTACATGGGCCGCGGTATCAACCGCGACTACAAGCAGGCCTTTGCCTGGCACCTGAAGGCCGCCGAACAGGGCAAGGCCGACGCCCAGTACGTGGTCGGCGCCATGTACTACACCGGCAACGCCGTGCCCCAGGACCAGAAGCACGCCGTTACCTGGTTCCGCAAGGCGGCCGAGCAGGGCCACGGCGAAGCCCAGCATGCGCTCGGGCTGATGTACCGCTACCACGTGGCGGGCGTGCCGGGCGACCCGGTCATCGCCTACATGCTGTGGAACCTGGCCGCGGCCGGCGGCAACCACAATGCCGTGGGCCAGCGCGCGGCGATCGCGAAGACCATGACGCAGGAGCAGATCGAGGAAGCGCAGGCGCTGTCGCGTACCTGGAAGGTGGGCACAAGCTTGCCGACGCAGTCGAAGACTGGGGGAGGCTGATGCGCGCATCGCAGGTAGTTACCCGCCCGCTCATCAAAGGCGATCGGGCGTTGGAGTAGTCCCCTCTCGAGGCGACGCCGGCACAGCGCCGCGAGAAAGGATGCGCGCCGATCCCGGGCCACGCCCATGCTGCCGGTCATGCGCCAGGAATCACAGGTACTTCAACCAGGCCAGGTCGCGCCGCCTCGCCTTGAAGGCGGCGAAGGTCCGCACGGCCGGGTAGAGCAGGACGGCGAGTAGCGCGGTCAGCGCCCAAACCTGCCAGACTGCGTCCATCCGGACTGCGAAACCGGCGCCGGCCATCGAGCGCGCGATCAGCTGCAGCACGTACAGGTGCAGGATGTAAAAGAACATGGGAGCCGCGCCCAGCACGGCCAGTTTCGCGCCGGCGACCGGCAGCCGGCGCTCGAGCAGCGCCAGCAACAGCAAGCCCACGCCCAGGGTCAAGGCCGCAAACAGCAGGGACGGCGGATATTTCGTGACGTTGAAAAAGGCCAGGGCCGTTTCCCCGACGGATGCTGCGGCGCTCCATGGGCGGTCCCCATACCCGTTCAGCGTACGCAGCAAGGCGAAGCCGGCCAGCGACGCCGCTCCCCAGCCCAGCAGGTAGCGTTGCCGCAGCTGCGATGGAAAGCCGGAAGCGAACCATGGCCCGCATGTGTAGCCGAGGCAGATAATGCCGATCCACGGCAGCACCGGGTAGGAGGTGCGCAGGCGCAGCGTGTCGCCGATGTCGAGCCAGCCGCGGTCGTGCAGCACCGCCCAGGCCACATGAAGCGGGTGCCCTGCAGCGAAGTGCAGCGGATCGAGCAGGTTGTGTCCGGCCACGATCAGCAATCCGAGCGCAATGAGCACGCCGCGCGGCAGCCGGGCCAGGAAGGCGAGGGCCAGCATCGACAGGCCGATGGCCCAGATCACCTGCAGATAGATGACGGTCGGCGGGAACCTGGCCGTCCAGGCGAAGTTAATCACGGTCAGCTCGAGCGCGATCAGGAACAGCCCGCGTTTGACGAGGAACGACGTTGCGGCGCCTTTCTCATCCGCCTGGCGCGATGCGTACAGATACGCCGACAGCCCGGTCAGGAAAATGAACACGGGCGCGCACAGGTGGGCGATCAGGCGCGAGACAAACAGGGCGGGTTGGGTGCTGCCCACGTCCATCGGGTCCGTTACCTGCAGGTGCAGCAGGAAGGTTTCGCGCACATGGTCGGCCAGCATGAAGACCATGACCAGGCCGCGCAGGGCGTCAATGCTGAGAATCCGGCGCTGGGCCGGTAGTGGCGCTGGTGGTGGGGGCGTGTGCGGCATGAGGGACTCAGAGCTTGATGTTGAGCGACAGGTAGGCCGCGCGGCCGGGCGCCGCGGAGAACATCGGCTGGGAAGCGTCGGCAGGCCAGAAGAAGTTGTCGTACCAGGCGTAGGCGTAGGCGCGATCAGCCAGGTTCTTCACTTGCAGATCGATGCTGGTGCGCTTCGAAAGGCTGTACTTGACGCTGGCGTCGAACACCACGAAGCCGCCGTACTTGCCCTGTGCGTTCGGGCTGTCGATGAAATAGTCGCCCTGGGCGCGTCCCTGCAGGCTCAGTTTCAGGCGGCCCGATGCCAGGTAGTCGATGCCGGCGTTCGTGATGGTACGCGGCGTCGAAAACACTTCCTTGCCGGCAAGCGAAGCGCCATCGGCCGCAAAAGCGCGCACGACCTCGGCCTTCTGGAGCGAATGCGACAGCCACATGGTGAGCTTGTCGCCCGCCTGGCCCGAGGCCTGGAAGTCGATGCCCTGCCTGCGTGTCTCGCCCAGGCCGACCGTGGTGCCGGTTGCGGGCATGTTGGCGACTTCGCCGGTGGCGTCCTGTCGCCATGCAGCCAGGCGCAGGTCGGCGCCGGGCGTCGGCTTGAATTTGACGCCGATTTCCTTGCCGGTGTTGATGGAGGGCTCGAAGCGGGTCTGGCCGGGGCGCAGGTAGGCCGGCGTCTCCGATCCCGTCAGCACCTGGAAAGTGCGGCCCCAGTTGGCGTAGATGCTGGTCTCGCGCGAAGGGGTGTAAACCATGCTCAGCTTTGGCTGCCTGATCCACCCGTACTCCTGCAGGGGTACGCTGGCCATGTTCAACCGGGTTCGGCTGTCACCCGAGAATTTGTCGACACGGAAGGCCGGGACGATCTTCAGCGCCGTGTCCAGCTTGACGATGGCCTGGAAGTAGGCGCCGACGTTATCGAGGCTGTATGCGTCGTCGTTCTGCGTTTGCGCCGGCTTGCCGAAGTCGGTCGGGCTGGCGTAGGCGTAGCGGTAGCGGCGGTAGCCGTTGTCCTGGTGCTCGGCGTTGATGCCGGCGTCGAGTATCAGTTCCTTGCGCACGGTCCAGGTCAGGCTGCTGAGGACGCCGCGCTGGTTCTCGTCCCACATGCGGCGCTGCCGTGGCGCGGTACCGGCCGGGTTGCTGGTAAAGGTCACGCGGCGGTCGTCGGCGTAGCGGTTGACGTAGAACTTGTTGCTGAGCCAGGCATCCGGCGTGATCTGCCAGTCCAGGTGCAGGCTGGCGTGCCGCATCGTGCGGTCGCTGGCGTCGTTGGCATTCTTGGCGGGCGACTGGCGCCGGTTTTCGCGCAGCTGCGCCGCCGTGAGGAAGCCCGGCTCTCCCGCCTGATGCTGGTAAGTGCGCACGACGAGTCCCGCCCTGACGGTCTTGTCCGCTGAACTCAGGAACCACTTGGCGCCGGCGGAGTATTTATCCGAGCCGGCGCCGCGGTATTCGTCGGAATCCTGTTTGGCGAAAAAATAGTTCTGTGCGAAGGCGCCGCTGTCGCGTCCGATGGCAAGCTGCGCTTCGCGCGTATCGTAACTGCCATAGGTGAGGCGCGCGTCCGTGTAGTTGCCGCCCTGGCGCGTACCGACATTGATGTTTCCACCGATGTTGTGCAGGCCGTAACGCGGATCGTTCGTGCCGCGCACGACTTCGATGTAGTCGATCTCGAGCGGAAATATCATGTCGATGAAGCGCTGGTTGCCGCTGTTGACGTTGCTCGGGATGCCGTCGATCAGCACCTTGATGCCGTTGATGTAACCCTCGCCGTTAAATGCGCGGAAGCTTGCCTTGCCCGATTCGGCGCCCATGCGCGTTTCAGTGAGCTGCACGCCGGGCAGCTGGCCAATCAATTCCCAGCTGTTCATGACGTTCTTGTCCTCGACCTTGTCCGCGCCCAGGACGTCGACCGAGGTCAGGACGCGGCTCGTCAGCAGCGGCCCGCCGTTGCGCTGCGCGCTGACCCGGACCTCGCCCATCACGATGGTGGGATCGTCCGCATACGCGCTGTGACTGACGAGCGGCGCGCAGAGCGCCAGTATTTTTGCGAAAGACTGTTGTTTCATTGGTACCTGCTTGTATTGTATATAGCTGTGCCGGCGCAGGGACGTGCCTGCGCCATGGCGGGGGAGCCTCGAGCGTGACGCACAGGCGCCTTGCATGAGGTGATATGCGGGAATGCGGCGTCAGCGAACGCGCGCGTGGAGAGCCTGATTGCTCATGGCGCCATACGAACCGGGCATGGCCTGCCTACTGGCATATGCATGCCATGAGGGAGGACTGCGTGGTGACGGCGACCTGGCGGCAAACCGGCGGGCGCAGGCTGACGTGTCGGTTCAGGGCGAAGGAGGGGCGCGCGAGCGGAAGGCGAAGCGCAGCGGCGCGGGGGAGGCGTTTTCGCGCGCTTCGACACGCACCAGCCTGGCCGATTCGCGCAGTTCCAGGTGATATCCGGCGCAAGGTGGGGCGGACGCGGAATGGGCGGCGGCGCACAGATCGCAGGCATGCAGCTTGAAGTCGGGAGTGCCGCCTACGCGTTCTTCACCTGCAGCCGAGGCGAGCGCCACGGGCGTCCAGTGCGTGATCGCATGCGACATCGCGACCTGCTGCGTCAGCAGCAGGACGAACATCAGCAGGAGCGTAATCGGTCGGCGCACGGTTTAGCAGGGAACAAAAGGAGCCGTAGTATAAACCAGGCAACTTGATCTCGCCATGGAGTGTAGCGGACTGCGGCGGCCGCCAGCACGTCGTGCTCGACATGTTCGAGGATGCTGCGGCCGGCCAGCAGGTTCGGCGCGTCGGCGGCACGCCCGGCGGCTTCATGATCGAAACGCTGTCGCTTATCTGGAAGGTGGGGGGGGAGGCTAGGCATGGTATGTCTCTCGTGGCAATATCAGGTTTTTTTATTGAACGGGAATACATGAACGTCTCAGCGGAACTCACCCGGCGTGATTTGCTCGTCGTTTCATTCCAGCTGCTGTTGGGGTCTCGGGCCAACCTGTGGTTCATGCTGGTCGTCGGGTGCGGCGTGTTTGCCTGGCAGTGGTTCAAGCGCGAGCCCGATTCCGCAGCGCTCGTCCTGCTTTTATTGCTGGGCTCGGCTATCACTGCCGTGGGCGCGTTGCTTGGGGCCATTTTCGGAAACGTCGTTTGCATGCTGCTTTCGGTGGGCAGGCGGCGTGGCGTGCTGGGCATGCATCGATTTTCGATCTCGCCAGCCGGATTACATGAAGCGACCGAGTTCAACGATTCCCACCATGCGTGGCTGGGGGTAGACGCGATTCTGAAGCTGCGCAATCACGCCGGTATCATGATGAGCCAAGGCACCCATATTCTTCCGAGAAGCGCGTTCGCATCGCATGCCGACTACGAGGATTTTTTCGAACAGGCCAGGACCTGGAAGGATGCTGCCCGTGCTTTGCAGCCTGCCCCGGCCGCGCGCTGACACCGACATGCTTCGAACCATCGCTTCCTCCATTTCGACCCGGCCTGCGCTCGAGGGCGACAAGCCCGCCATCTGGCGTCTCTACGAAGAAGCGCTCAGGCATCACATCGAGACCATCTGGGGCTGGGACGACGCCTGGCAAACGAACAATTTCGCCCAGGCGTTCAACGCCATGCAGACCCGCGTGGTCGAGGTGGACGGACAGTTCGCCGGTTACGTGCAAGTCAACGCCGGCGAGGTCGACGATTACCTGAGCATGCTCATCCTGGCGCCCGCGTACCGCTCGCTTGGCGTCGGCGCGCAGCTGTTATCGACGATCCAGGCTGACAGCCGTAGCAAGCAACGCGGCCTGTACCTGCGCGTGTTCCGCACTAATCACAGCGCCCGGCGCTTCTATGAACGTGCAGGGTGGGAGGTCGTTGCCGACGAAGGAGATTTCCTGATGATGCTCCCCGCGGACGCCTGATTCTCGCGTCAACGAGGGACCTGCGCAATCATGTTGCGACTTAATTCACCGCCTCATCGAGCTTGCGCTGCGCCGGTTTGACCGCAGCTGTCCCCGCCGTCCGGAACAGGCTCAAAGGCACCGCATTGCCCATCGCCTGGTACCCCAGATCGTTCGGATGCAAATGGTCGCCGCTGTCGTACGCCGGCAGGAAGCGGCTTGGGTGCACCGGGTCGCGCGTGGCGAGGTCGAAGTCGATCACGCCGTCGAATTCGTCGCTCGAACGGATCCAGTTGTTCACCGCCTGGCGCACCACGTCCTTCTCGGGCGAGTAGTAGCCGGCCCCTTCGAAGGGCGTGAGCGTCGCGCCGAACACGGCGATGCCTTTGGCATGCGCGCGCGCGATCAGCTGGCGGTAGCCGGCGATCAGGTCGGCCGCCGGGATCGGAGTCGCGTTCGGGCTGTTGCCGATGTCGTTAATCCCGATCATCAGGGTCATGTAGCGCACCCCGGCGCTCGCCAGCACGTCACGGTCGAAGCGCTCGAGGATGCTGCGGCCGGCCAGCGTATTCGGCGCATCGGCCAGCAGGCGGTTGCCGCTGATGCCGCGGTTGACCACGCCCAGGCGCGCGTTGATGCCATTGACGGGATCGCGCACGGTTTGCAGGCGGCGCGCCAGCCAGTCGGGCCAGCGGTTGTTGGTGTCGACCGTGCTGCGGGTGCCGTCGGTGATCGAGTCACCCAGGGCCACGATGGCCGGGCCGGCGGCATCGACGTCGACTTCGGTCAGAAAGGGCCAGTTGGTGATGGTGCGCTGTACCGGCAGCGTGGCGGCCGCCGTGAAGTCGCCCGGCAGCGATACGTAATTGGTCTGCAAGCCCGTATTGTGGACGGTGGTCGCCGCCACGGTGCCCGGCAGGTAGAGGCTGATGGCGAGGTCGCCCAGGGCGGGCACGTTCAGTTCGACCGGATCGGACAGCACCGGCGCCCCGGGCGGAATCGTGATCGCCGTATTGCCGCTGAAGGTGAGCGCGCGGTCGGTGCCGGGCGCGACGTCGGAACCGGTGGCGCGCACGCCGATGCGGGCGGCGCCGATGCGCAGCGGCGTGGCGCCGAACGCGTTGGACACGCGGATGCGCACGCGGTTGCCGCCGATGCTGGTGTGGACGATCAGGCGCAGGGTCTGGTCGGTGAAGGTCTGCAGGTTCGCTGCCGGCGGCGGGCCGGCCGGGGCCGTGCCCCAGGTGCCGGTCCAGCGCTCGCCCGTCCAGGTCTGGGCGCCGGCCGGGTGGCCGGAAAGGGTGAGCGAGAGTGCAAGTGCGACTACGCCCAAGGCAGAGGACAAGCGCATGATCGTGCTCCTTTGATAATCGATCGGATCGCTTCAATCTATGCGGCGTGGATGGGCTCGGCAAGACATTCACGGATGAGTTCGTTGCGCTAGCTCGACAATTCGGTAGAAAGTTGATGCATTAAAGAATTTGTTTGCGCCTGAGCACAACAATGAGCCAAAAACAGAGACGCCGGGGCTGACGTACAATTGTCGTTTTCTCAAGGGAGGCCGAACCATGCGCGCAATCGAAATCACCCAGCCGGGCAAACCCGAGGTCTTGCAGCTGTGCGAGCGGCCCACGCCGGAACTGAAAGCCGGCGAAGTGCTGATCAAGGTCCATGCGGCGGGCATCAACCGGCCCGACGTGTTCCAGCGCCAGGGAAATTATCCGGTGCCGCCGGGCGCCTCCGACTTGCCGGGACTGGAAGTGGCGGGCGAGATCGTCGACGGCGACCTGGAAGGCAGCGGCTTCGCGAAAGGCGACATGGTTTGCGCGCTGGTGCAGGGCGGCGGCTATGCCGAGTATTGCGCGGCGCCCCTGGCGCAATGCCTGCCGGTGCCGAAGGGCCTCTCCATGATCGAGGCGGCCTCGCTGCCGGAAACCTTTTATACCGTTTGGACGAATGTGTTCGACCGCGCGCAACTCTCGGAAGGGGAGACCCTGCTGGTGCAGGGCGGTACCTCGGGCATCGGCGTGACCGCGATCCAGCTGGCCACCGCCATGGGACACCGCGTGTTTGCCACCGCCGGCAGCGCCGACAAATGCCGCGCCTGCGAGGAGCTGGGCGCCGAGCGCGGCATCAATTACCGGGACGAGGATTTCGTCGCGGTGGTGAAGGAGCTTACCGGCGGCAAGGGCGTCGACGTGGTGCTCGACATGGTGGGCGGGGATTATGTGGCGCGCGAAATCGACTGCCTGGCGGACGACGGGCGCATCGCGCTCATCGCGCTGCTCGGCGGGGCGAAATCGACCGTCGACCTGGGGCAGGTGCTGCGCCGGCGTTTAACGATCAGCGGTTCGACCCTGCGGCCACGGCCGGTGGCATTCAAAGGCGCGATCGCGCGCAATCTGCGCGAGCGGGTGTGGCCGCTGCTGGAGGCGGGGCGGATCAAGCCGGTGATCTACAAGGTGTTTCCGCTGGCCGAGGCGGCTGCGGCGCATACCCTCATGGAAAGCAGCACGCACGTCGGCAAGATCGTGTTGC
>Ga0213838_1000840_pt1 | contig 18445 bp, 19 predicted proteins | sample SWPATP13_FD_160577 | JGI IMG/M metagenome (GOLD analysis project Ga0213838, IMG submission 160577) | Coastal seawater microbial communities from Marineland, Florida, United States - SWPA TP1 #3 | ecosystem: Environmental > Aquatic > Marine > Coastal | place: USA: Florida | collected 2016-08-06 | reverse complement strand
TCCAGCAGTTACCTAATGGTGAATGGCTTGCGTTGCTTGGCGAATATGAGATGTCTAGTGTCTTTCAACCTATTTTCACGCATGACCTTAATTTGTATGGGTTTGAAGCTTTATTGAGAGTAAAGGATAAAAATGGCAGCTGGATTCGGCCCGACCTATTTTTATCCAATCAAGAATTTGATGAAGATACTCGACTGTCGGCCGAAATGCTAAGCCGAGTTATCCACCTTCGTAATTTTGCTCAGTTCTATTCTGGGTCCGATATACACATTTTCCTCAACATCATCCCATCGGCTCTAGTCAGTTATAATCGCTACGTTGACTCTATCTCAAACGATAAAACGCATCAGTTACTACGAACTCGCCTTAAAGAACTCAACATCAATATTGATCGTGTGGTTCTAGAAATCGTTGAACAAGATTGTCACGAAACAGAAGAACTGACGAGGCTCATCGCCAAAATACGAACCCGTGGATATCAGTTAGCCATCGATGACTTTGGAGCAGGCAGTTCGAATCACTCTCGCGTAAAACTCGCAGAGCCCGATATTATCAAGATAGATAGAAGTTTATTGGTGAGCTACTCAGAAGGTGACGTTACACCAATGCTCGAAGCGATTGAGATTGCAGTAACGAATAAAGCGTTGGTGCTGATAGAAGGGATAGAAACCGCAGAACAAATGGAATCATTGAACTCACTCCCGATTGCTTATTATCAGGGCTACCATTTAGGCAAACCTGAACATCTAAGCCACTGGTCAGAACGCTACCCCAAACAATAGGGTAAGTTCCAAATATTAAAACAAAAAGGCGCAGATATATATCTGCGCCTTTTCTGTCTATTTAGGCAAGTTTTCGATTTGCGTTGCCATCGACATCAACCTATCGAGTATCCTTTCACCATCTACACCGATTCCATTGTGCTCGTATTCATTGGTAATCCAAGCCTTTGAGTTAGGGATGTTTGACAGCGTTTCGCGGCTGTAATCCATCTCAACATACATATCATCGGCATACACCGCACAAGCGACCGGTACCGTGTTCTTCGACAGTTGCGATCCATCATACAGCGCCGTCCAATCTTCCTTGGTCGCGAGTATGTTAGCAGCCTGCTTCAAAGGTTTAAGTGTTTGCAGTTGATCGAACATCCAAGGGAACACCATTTCACCTGTAAACCAAAATGCATCGCCCTGTTTGTAATTAAACTGAGGGTAATCGCCTCTCACACGATGTGCCGACCAATCTGAAGCAAAGTTCTGGCAGTAAATTGATTCATGTAGGAAAGCATAAATCGGGTTTGTTAGATAACCTTGCTCTTGCTGCATTTGATTTAGGAAGCTGTAGCTTAAACGCTTTGTGCCGTTATGATCTTCAAATGCACTTTCAAGCGTAAAGTACATTGGCATATTCGCACCGCTTCGCCCTAAATTAATGCCGATCAACTGGAACTGTTCTACGGTGAATACTTGTCCATTAGGCAGAAGCACTTCATTTGCTATCAAGTGATCAGCAATTTCCTGACACAAGGTTTGAGCTTTAGGGAATTGAGCAAAGAACGCTTCATTTTTATCGATCACACGTTGGTAAGTCGCTTGATATACATCATCAGCGTGTCGAGTGATCGAAGGGATCCCACCAGTAACGTAACAACGTAACAAGCTATCTGGGAAAAGCGACAAGTAAGTCAGCGTACAGAAACCACCAAAGCTCTGCCCTAGTGTTGCCCACTTTTCAATCCCAAGCTTTTTACGAATGGATTCTGCGTCTCTAACAATGTTGTCTGCACGAAAGTTGACTAAATGGTCGGCTTGCTGCTCTGGGGTAAGGTGTGCAAGTGTCGCGTGATTTACAACCGAGCTATTGCCAGTGCCGCGTTGGTCAAGAAGTAACACACGGTATGATTGCAGAGCCCTCTTTAACCACCCAGATTCACCTGAAGCTCTCGGTGAAGGGAAACCCGGTCCACCTTGGAAGTAAACTAACCAAGGCAGTGATTCATTATCTTTTTCTAAGCTAACCACTTCGCGAGCAAAAACTTCTATTGAGCCTTGCTCGGGTGCTTGATAGTTAACGGGAAGGGTAAATATGTGCTGTTTGTACAGTGTCGTTCCGTCTATAAAACTCGTTTGCACGTAACGTTTCCTTATTCACTTTTAATAACATGCTTTCAATAGCGATGGGGAAATATTAACACTAATAAGGATGGGAATGCGTAGGATTACTGTGTACGAATGTAATAAAAAAGCCCACTACCAATTAGTGAGCTTTCTGATATCAAATACCGAGACAATCTATGCTTTAGAAAAAGTCGATTGAGTTTCTGCCACTTTTCTCATCACGTTGAGGTTGAGATTTTGGCTTATCCGATTTTGTGTTTTTACTTTTCTTTTTCGAGCCTTTATCTGCCGACGCACTCAATGCAGATTTCTTATTTTTAGACGATTTAGACTTCGCTCTTTTATCTTTAGCCGCTCGCTTGTCTTCTGCCTTTACAGCAGGTTTTTCTTGTGGCTCTTCTTGCACAGGGACATCACACACGACGACATAGTATTCTTGGTTAAACTCAAAGAAGTCGCCGTCGTACATTTTACGTCGTTTACGAGTCTCTAGCTCACCGTTTACCGCTACGTAGCCTTCAGAAATGACGTGTTTCGCTTCACCGCCACCACCAACCAGATTCGCGATCTTAAACACTTTATACAATTCGATAGGTTGCGACGACACTTCAACGCCGATCGCCTCAATTTCAATCTCTTCGCCTTCTTCGTAGTCGGCATCTTCGTAATATTCTTGGTCCATCGTGACCTCTAACTTTAAATCTTGAGCGCAGTGTAATGGTAAAGTTTGCAAATAACCATGATCAATATAACTTGGACATTTGCATCTATCAGCTATTTTTAATGATAAGTGCATATAATAACCAAAGCGATGCGTTCACTACTATTAGTCACTCTAATTTCAGCTTTTACGACAAAAGCAGCCAATCTCCCTATTCCGGTGACGGTTTATGCCGATGACGCGTACCCGCCATACAGTTACGTCAGGAATGGAAAACCATTGGGTATCTATGCTGACATTTTCAACCTCGCCTTTTCTCGAATGCCGAATTACCACGTGACTATCGTTCCTGTTCCGTTCAAACGTGGGCTTCGGATGCTCGAAACCGGACGTGGATTTGCGCTTTATCCCCCTTACTACTATGCGAATAAACGTGCTTACCTCGACCCCTACTCCAAGCCCGTTCTTAAAGAGGAAGTGGCTGTGTATTGCGATTCTAAGTATGTTTCAAACTTGGATGAACGAATTGTTTGGCCAGATGACTATTTCGGTTTGACGATTGGGATTAATGAATCTTTTGAAATTGGCGGAGATCAATTTTGGAAAGCCCGTGATGAGGGCAACATCAAGGTTGAGCCTGCGAAAGATAATCGCGAGAATATCTTAAAGCTTCGGGCCGGAAGAACCCATTGCTACGTCAACGATAAGTTGTCTATCTTGTGGGAATTAAAAGAACTGAAAAGATTAGGGCTAATAGAAAAAGACACCGAATTTAAGCTGGCAATCAACGTGAGCAGTGAACACGGTTACCTTGCCTATACGGCGATTTCAAAAGAACGTTATCCCTACAAAGCTGACTTTGTCGAAACTCTAGATAAAATCATTCTAGAGATGCAGAACAACGGTGAAATAGAAATGATTACGCAAAAATATCGAGACTAATCATGATACGCAGCACGGCTTATTAGCGTGCTATGCCACCTGTTGATGTTTGGATATTCGGCCCCAAAGTCCAAAAATAATACACTTTGGACAAACTGGATAAAGACAAAGCCCGTTATATCAACAATCGAGTATTTATCGCCTGCAATAAATGGAGATTCAGCTAATCGGTCTTCTAAGATAGGGAGGAAGTCTTTCACGCGTTGTTTAGATTCATAACCCCACTCAGCGATACATACTTCACGATCTTTATAGACACCACTAATGTTTCTAAACGCTTGAAACGCCGTATACAAACCTTGAAATTCAACAATTCTCTGCCACATTTCGACTTTTGCTTGTTCAGCAGGGCTATGGCCAAATAGGTACAAGTCGTTTGGGTGTAACGCATCTAAATAGCGACAAATAGCCACGCTCTCACAAATGGATGTGCCGTTGTCTAACGCGAGTACCGGCACTTTTCCATTGACACTGATGGCTTGATAAGCAGGAGACAAGTTTTCCCCCTGACGAACATTGACCTGAACCGTTTCAAGCTCCACTCCAATCTCGCGAAGAAAGATCGCCACTCTTCGACTGCTGGGCGAAGGCTTAAACTCAAACAGTTTCATGTATATTCCTCAGGTTATGAAAACAAACCTAAAGTTAGACACTAAAATTTAAACATTCTAAAACAGAAATAGAAAAGTGTGATCTATACGTATCAAGCTGTTCATTTACTGAGTTTTCTGTGACTTATCCGCCTAAAGGTTAAAACGTCGACAGCTCAACCAACTGCTTAGTATAGCGATGGGATGGATTGCTAAAGAGTTCAGCGGTATCGCCTTGTTCTACAATTTCCCCGCCCTTCATCACTATCGTGTAATGGCATAACGATTTCACGACATTCAGGTCATGGCTTATAAACAAATACGTTAATCCATACTTTTCTTGTAAAGATTTGAGCAAATCGAGAACCTGGGCTTGAACAGTACGGTCTAGCGACGAGGTTGGCTCATCTAACAAGATAAACTCCGGTTTGAGTATCAACGCCCGCGCAACTGCGATTCGTTGCCTCTGCCCGCCTGAGAACTCGTTTGGGTAACGATGTCTCGTGTCCGGATCAAGGTCCACTTCGCGCATCACTTCACAGATCATGGTGTCCAGTTCTTCTTCAGAAAACGCCTGATGAACTCTTAACCCTTCCCCGATAACTTGCGCCACAGACATCCTCGGGTTTAGCGCTGAAAATGGGTCTTGAAACACGACCTGCATACGACTGCGATAAGGCAACATCCCTTTTCGGTCTAGCCCCTGAAGCTCATTACCTTGATAGCTAATAGAGCCTTCACTTTGTACCAGCTTTAATATCGCCATACCTGTCGTAGATTTTCCCGAACCACTCTCGCCAACTAAACCGATTGAATGACCAGTTTTGAGTGTGAAGCGCATACCCGTGACGGCTTTTACATGCGCTATCGTTTTTTTAAACAACCCACCAGTAATTGGAAACCAAACTTTAAGCTGGTTTACCGCTAGTAATGGCAAACTGTTTTCTTTGACCGCAACGGGAGAGCCTTTTGGATCTGAGTCAATGAGCTTTTGTGTGTAGGGATGTTGTGGAGAAGAAAAGAGCTGAGTGCACTCGCCCGTTTCAACAAGTTCGCCATCTTTCATCACGCACACACGGTCGGCAATTCGCCTTACAATGCTTAAGTCGTGAGTAATAAATAGCATTGCCATACCCAACTCGCTTTGCAGTTCCTTTAACAAATCTAAGATCTGCGCTTGAACAGAAACATCAAGCGCAGTTGTGGGTTCATCAGCGATCAATAACTCAGGCTCGTTGATCAACGCCATTGCGATCATGACGCGCTGCCTTTCTCCACCCGATAGCTCATGCGGGTACGCGGTGATTTTTTGTGTCGGGTGTCGGATGCCGACCTTCTCCAACCACTCTATCGCAAGCTGTTGGGCTTTGTTTGTACGCATCCCCCTATGAATGGACAAGGTTTCAACGAGCTGTTTACCGATTTTATGTAACGGGTTGAGTGAAACCATCGGCTCTTGGAAAATCATGCCGATTCGCCCTCCTCTGATCCCTCTGAGCTGACGTTCAGAGCAACTTAGGATATCGGTATCGTCAAAAGTAATATGACCGGATAAATAGTGGGAGCTTCCTTTAGGCAGAAGCTTCAGGATTGAATTGGCAGTGACCGACTTTCCGGAACCGCTTTCCCCAACCAAAGCGAGCGTTTCACCTTTGCTGATAGAAAGTGAAACATTATTGGTCACTGGTTCGATGGCGTTCTTTCTACCGAAGCCGACGGATAGGTTCTCAATAGTGAGTACAGTTTTCTGATTCATATGGATACCCTATCGCTGTTGGTGTGGGTCAAACGCATCGCGAACGGCTTCACCTACGAATACCAGCAACGTCAGCATTAAAGAAAGCACGACAAACGCAGAAATACCGAGCCACGGAGCCTGAAGGTTCGCTTTACCTTGTGCCAAGAGTTCCCCTAAAGACGGAGAACCGGCCGGTAAGCCAAAGCCTAGGAAGTCGAGCGACGTTAAGGTCGTGACAGAGCCCGATAGAATAAATGGCATCATAGTCAATGATGCTACCATCGCATTTGGCAGCATATGCCTTAACATGATTCTTTTATCACTCACTCCCATTGCTTGCGCTGCGCGAACATAGTCGAAGTTACGGCAGCGCAAGAACTCTGCACGCACAATACCGACTAAACTCATCCAACTAAACAGCACCATAATCCCCAGCAACCACCAGAAGTTAGGCTCGATAAAACTCGACAAAATGATCAATAAGAAAAGTGTTGGCATACCCGACCAAACTTCAATAAACCTCTGTCCCAACAAATCTAACCAGCCGCCGTAATAGCCCTGTGTAGCGCCAACCGCTACCCCAATCACACTTGAAACGATCGTCAGCACAAAGCCAAACAGCACTGAGATTCGAAACCCATAGATAATACGAGCCAAAACATCTCTGCCTTTGTCGTCTGTCCCCAACCAGTTAACACTATCAGGAGCGGAAGGGACTGCCCCAGAAATATCGAAATTTATCGTGTCGTAACTGAAGCGGATTAGAGGCCAAATGATATAGCCCTGCTCTTCAATGAGCTCTATGACATAAGGATCGGTGTAGTCCGCTTCCGTTTCAAACTCGCCGCCAAATTCGGTTTCACTGTACTCAGCCACCACGGGGTAAAAAAACGAATCTTGATAAGAGACCAATAAAGGCTTGTCGTTGGCAATGATTTCAGCAAACAGGCTAACGACAAACAAAAAGGTGAAGACCCAAAGAGAGAGATAGCCACGCTTGTTCGCTTTAAAACGAAGCCAACGAGCTTGCGCCAATGGGTTGGCAAACATTGAACTGTTATTCACGATTAGCGAGCCTCAAAATCGATACGAGGATCGACCCATGTATAAGTTAAATCTGAAATAATACTTAGAACAAGTCCAAGAAGCGTCATGATATACAAAGAGCTAAAGACGACCGGGTAGTCCCGTTGAATGGTCGATTCAAAGCCAAGTAAGCCGATTCCCTCTAAGGAGAACATCACCTCAATTAACATTGAACCGGTGAAAAATATGCTAATAAAGGCACTAGGGAAACCGGCGATGATGATCAGCATCGCGTTACGAAAAACATGCTTGTATAAAATGCTGTTTTCATCCAAGCCTTTCGCTCTCGCGGTCACCACATACTGTTTATTGATTTCATCAAGGAAAGAGTTTTTGGTAAGCATGCTAAGAGTTGCAAACCCACCAATGACCATCGCAAATATTGGCAATGCCAAGTGCCAAAAATAATCAATTATCTGCTGATACCAATTGAGCTGATCAAAGTTGCTCGACACCAAACCACGCAATGGGAACCAACTAAAATAGTTGCCGCTTGCGAATAAAATAATAAGAATAATTGCGAACAGAAATCCGGGAATAGCATAACCCACGATAACAACGGCGCTAGACCAAATATCGAATCGAGAACCGTGGTGAATTGCTTTCAAAATGCCAAGCGGAATCGAAATCAAATAAATGATCAACGTGCTCCACAAACCGAGAGAAATAGAAACGGGAAGTCGCTCTTTTATCAGATCAATGACGTTTCCGCCTTTAAACAAACTCTCACCGAAGTTAAACATCGCATAGTTTTTCAACATATCGAAGTAACGTTCGTGTATCGGTTTATCGAACCCGAACTGCTTTCGAATCTCCGCCACCACTTCTGGGTCTAAGCCCCGAGAGCCCTTATAACCCGACGAAGTTTGATCGCTATCTCCTAAATCGACCTCCTGACCACCGCCAGAAAAGCGTTCCATGATGCCAGAGTTGTGCCCTTCTAACTGCGCAACAGCTTGTTCAACCGGACCACCAGGTGCAATTTGAATGATAAAGAAATTGATGGTGATGATCGCCCACAACGTTGGAATAACCAAAAGTAGGCGTCGAAAAATATAAGCTGCCATTTAATCTCCTAGCGGCGTTTTTCAGGCAGCAATGCGGCATTCTCATCAGAAATCCACCAAGTATCTACGCCTAATGCGTACTTTGGTAGAATTTCTGGGCGCTGGAATTTATCCCAACTCGCGATTCGGTACTTCCCTACATGCCATTGAGGGATGATATAGAAGTTCCACTGCAACACGCGATCAAGAGAGCGGCCCAATACCAGTAACTTCTCTGGATTTTCTTGGTTTTTCGATATTTCTTCGGTAAGCAGATCCACCACTGGATCTGTTACACCAGCCGTGTTGTACGTCGAATCCAAAAAGTTCGAATTCCATACAATCATTAGGCTTGGACTTGGGTATGGATTTGAAGAGTAGCTTGAAGAAACCATGTCGAAATCACGATCGCGCAAGCGTTTGATGTATTGGGTCGTATCGACGGTGCGAATTTTCATGTCGATTCCCATGCGTTTTAAGTTTTTCTGCACTGGGATAGCAATGCGCTCAGTCGTTGGGCTGTAGATGAGTAATTCAAACGTCATTGGTTCGCCGGTTTCGACGTTAGTCATGACTTTGTTCTTCAGCTCCCAACCAGACTCTTTAAGCAGTTTAAATGCATGGCGCATTTGGTTTCTAATTCGGCCACTGCCATCCGTTACCGGCGGTTGGTATTCTTCGCTAAACACACGCTCTGGAATTTTGCCCTTTAGAGGCGTCAAGATTTCCAATTCCCCCTCAGACGGTAAACCCTTTGCCTCATACTCGGTATTTTGGAAATAGCTGCGCGTTCTTGAGTATTGGTTATAGAACATGTTTTTGTTCATCCACTCGAAGTCCATTGCATAGGTCAACGCTTCACGCACTTTAGGATCGGAGAATGTGTCTATCTTAGTATTGAAAACAAACGCTTGAGTGGTTTCTGGCTTTTCGTGCTCAATCTCTTCTTTGACGATATAGCCTTTATCAAAGTTGGAGCCTGTGTATGAGTTCGCCCAGAATTTTGCTGAGTTCTCTTGCCTAAAGTCGAATTCACCGGCTTTGAAGGCTTCTAACATAACGGTGTCGTCACGGTAATAGTCGTACTGCACTAACTTGAAATTATTACGACCGACATTTACAGGAAGGTCTTTTGCCCAATAGTCTTCGACCAAGCCGTATGTCACACTTTGCCCAGACTTATAATCAACAACTTTGTACGCGCCACTCCCAACCGGAGGCTCATTAAGTGGATCGGATAGCTTTCGGTCTTGCCAAAAATGTTTTGGGAGAATTCGGGTACTTTGAGCAAGCGAGAACAGTTTTTCGCGATTAGGCTTCGACATTTCGATTCGAACTTTCAGGTCACTAATGGCGGTGACTGATTTTACGTCTTGGTAATAAACTCGATATTGAGGTACGCCCTCAGTATTAAACTTCTCAAAAGAAAACGCGACATCATGCGCGGTGATCGGTTTACCATCGTGAAATTTAGCATTGGGATTAATGTCGATTTCAAGCCAGGTGTAATCATCCGAATAGCGAATTTTAGAAGCAATTAACGGGTAATAAGCGTCAATTTCATCACTTGGTGAGAACATCAGCGTATCGTAGAGCTGACCGCTGTATTCGGCCGCCACGCCCCTTGAGCCAAAGCGGTTAAAACTGTCGTAAGTTCCTACGCTTCCATAGGTGACTTTACCTTTCTTTGGCGCATTTGGATTCACATAATCAAAGTGTTTAAAGTCTTGTGGATATTTAGCTTCACCAAAACCCACTAGCTGTGTGGTTTCGATCACGTTAGCCGAATAAGCAACACCCGGAGTCAGTAAAGCTCCGAACAAAGTAACACTGGTGGCAAAAATACGTTGGCGCATTGTCCCCATTTGATTCTCCCTTCAAATAGACAAACATGAATTGTATCGCTGCGTTAATATGCAATCGTGAGAGCGACTTAAAAACAAGTATAGAGAAAAATCTAACATCATGTAATAACTAATAAAATAGTCATTGAGAATAATGTTGGACAGACAGTTAGGAAAATCTATCCGTAACCGATACGTTGCAATCTTAGTTTCTATGTCATTCTCACGACGATATCGGCTATTTAATTTCAATTGGACTACTTATCGACCATAATTCTGTTACCCTGTCGCAATTGTCTTATACGACGCCATAACTATGTCAAACGTCACCTTTACAACGATAAACTTGTTTAATTACCTTGAGCCGCCGAATGCATTTTATGACTTCGAGAATATTTACACGCGTGATGAATGGGCAAAAAAACAGAATTGGTTTAGCGATAGGCTCTCTAAACTTGATACTGACATCGTTGGGTTCCAAGAAGTATTCAGCCCAGACTCACTCAAACAGCTGGTTGCTCAATGTGGCTTTCCCTACTTTGAGGTGATCGATCAACCCAAATCTGAAAGTGAGTATTTGTTCTTTTCCCCTGTGGTCGCCATTGCCTCTAAATACCCCATCACTGCAGCGAAGCCAGTAACAGTGGACGACAACCTTTTAGATTCGTTCGATTTTTCAAATGGTTTCTCTTTCAGCAGACAACCAATACACGCGACGGTCGAGTTACCTCATTTAGGTGAAACCGATATTTATGTGGTGCATTTTAAATCTCAACGATCCACTGAAGTTGACTCCCCTTATTTGCATTCAAAAACACATTTATCAGATCAGAGCTATAAGCCTTCCGAAACACTCAACCTTTTACACGAAGAACAGATGGGTCGATGGTTTTCAACGGTGCAACGCGGACTTGAGGTCAATTTATTGCATCGTTATATTTCAGCTCAGCGTGACAAGACTAGGCAGCCCGTAGTGCTAATGGGGGATTTTAATAAGCCACTATCCAGCGATGAGTTTAATGGTTTGTTGAGCTTCGAGCTGTTTAGAAATGAAGATAGCCGACATTGGTTGAGTGAATTTAGGCTAAGAGATAGCTGGGATTTGTTTCACCAGCTCAACTCCAGTGACTTATTAGAGCAACGACCACCTACCCACTATTATGGGGCAAAGGGATCCACCCTCGATTACATTCTCTTTTCCAATGAATTCGATTGTCAGTGCGACAGAAACATCATGGAAGTGTCCAACTATACGGTCATTGACAAGCACATCGTCAATCCGAGTTTCGAACATGACCAATTTAGCACTGACCACGCCTTAGTGTCAGTGACAACGTCACTCAGGTAAGAGAAAAAAATACCGAAACTCAATATTAAGTTTCGGTATCAATACTTATCTTGTTAGCAGTCTAACATTAGAAACGGTAAGCAACCGCTGCATAGAATGAATCGATGACGATATCTTTGTCGCTATCAAAGGCAGAAGCTGACTCAATCACAAACGCATCCGCTTCGTAGCCAAGTTTGAAGCTTACATTACCGTATTGTGGCGGCGTGTATTCAACACCCATACCGTAGCGAACGCCTTCACCACTGTCATCTTGCAATAGCGGAAGAGATTGGTCTAAATCAATCGACGCTAAACCGATAATACCAAACGGGCGGAAGCCGTTATCGAAAGTATAACCAAGGTTAGCGCTGATAGAGAAAGCGGTTGGCTTCCAAGTGTAAGTGTCTTGCGTTATTGCGTTTTTCGCAACAACATCACCGTATTTAGTGTACTGAGCTTCAACTGCAACAATGCGGTTAAATTGGTAACCAGCGATGACTTTGAATGTCGAGTCGTCAGCATCCACGGTAATTGGCTGAAGAGTGTTGTCGTATAAACCGCCGTCATCAATCCCAGTTGTACCGATGGCACCACCTAAGTAGAAACCATCTACTTCATTTGCCAGAACATTACCCGCAGACATTGCCGTTACTAGTGCCGCTGCTACCATCATTTTGTTTTTCATTGTTACCTTCCGAAACAGGTCGTTGTTGATATGCTCGCTAGGTTAGAAATAAAAAAATCAAAAAAATACACAGCAATATAATCACTTTCTCACAATCGTCCCTGACAGCCTCTCCCTACAGAGCAAAACTTCTATAACCGACTGATTTTAAGATAAATATCTTTAATTTAACGTATGTGATTATGTATCAAAATCGGCTTATTCCATACCGTTCAATACACCAATCGCTTACATTGGCTTACACAATTTCATTTTTAAATACGTAACAATGCACCCCTGTTTTATAGAAGCACCGCCTATTTCGAGATCTAATTGAATGGTGTTTTTAATTTTATTTTGTTGAATGATATGACCCAGATAGTACAGATTTCTAACTTACGTATTGATACTGACAGCCGCGACATTTCAAATTTAGACGGTAATTCAATTGCACTCAGACCACTTTCATTTGAAGTTCTCAATCATTTGATCAAACACGTGGGGAAATGCGTAACAAGAGAAGAATTTTTCTCCGTTTGCTGGAAAGGCGCTATCGTCTCAGATCAAGCGTTAACAAATGTTATCTCCAATATTCGTAATACTTTCACTCGGTTAAAAGCGCTTGGTGTTGAAGTTAAAACGGTGACGAAGATTGGATATAAGTTGTGTGTTGAACCTGGTTCTATACCGCAAATTATGGAAGAGCCGACTCTGACTCCTACCCCTGCAACCCTTAATACAAAAACGTATTCTACGGATCAAATTTGTAACCAAGCTAACGTTGAAGCATTCAAACAAACCGTTCTCCCATCTCCCACTATTACTAGGGTGAAGTCTGGTTTAGACCGATTACTTTCTTCCAAAATGACGTCACTACTATTGATTGCCATGGTCGTCATCGGTGTACTCGTGCATGCTTTAATAGGGCTTAATAATAGTGTTGCGTTTAAAGATACATCGAGCTATCAAAAATTCGTTAACGATAGTCAGACCCTTTTTATCGAAGACAGTTCCAGTGCCAATATCGCGTCAACACTCATTCAAAATGCGCTACTTAATAACCAAATCCATGCTAATCGCTGTGGCATGACATACTTATTACGAGTTTACGATTCTAAGTATGACCAAGGGTCACTCAATTTAAGTGCATTCGCCTTTGATAAACAAAAAGACGACAACAGCAACTACACGCATTTTTCTGTCACAAAACATAACTTGGTCAGTGTGTTAAACGATCTGATTCAAAAGGCCGATGCACTATGCGCCGCTTAAACTCTCTGCTAATCGTGTTGTTATTCGCAATCGGTAGTTTTCTGATGTATTCCCGCCTCACTCCTACGCTTAGCGGAACACAGTGGTCATGCAGTACGAAAAAGAAAGGGTTTACCTCGAGTTCATACAAAAGGTATCGAAAATATGAAGAGTTCAACGTCCTTAACTTTGTCACTGACAAGCAGCTTAACTTTTTCCAAAAAGGCCACTTAATCGACCAACATGGAACGGTGTCTGACTTCGAGCTGATCTACGATATTCGTTACCGTTCAGACAAAGACCACTTATCATTTCATTTTGAACAGGTCGATTGGAATAAGAAAGGCAGTGAAACTTTTGTGAGGGACAAAAATAGTGTTGCTGGCTTAACGTTTGATTATATCTACGAGATCCATGGGAATTCGTTGTTTCTAACCAACATAACCAATGCAGAAGACAGCAACTATGTCTGTTTTAAAGCGGATTAAACGGGGACTATTCGGGCTGGTTTAAACCAAGTTCTTTTTGCTTTGCTTTCGTTAGACCTAAAGAAACCAATCGATACGACTCTTTTAGATAGTACTCGAGCTCTTCGTCATTGTCTGGCGAAGAGTCAATCATCTGAATCCATTTCATTCCACGATTGGCAAAGTAAGGCGCTGGGCGGTAACTTTCATGTTCGCCTAAGAAATCGAAGTTTCTTGGCGACGTTTTAAAGGTAAAGGCTGGTTCTTTATCAGGCCCCCAGCCTCCTACAGCGAATACTTTCCCACCGACTTTCCACACTTGTGAATCACCCCATTGCACAACATGTGTTGTGGCCGGAAGCGACGCACAAAACTCATTAAATTGCTGATAATCCATACTCTAAGCCCTATTAACTGACGACTAGATATTACTTTTCAAGTGTGACGGCAGTGCCATACGCCATGATTTCTGAGGCGCCATCGGTTACGGCGCTGGTCGTGAATCGAATACCCACAATCGCATCAGCATTTAGGTTTGTCGCTTCGCTCACTAAGCGTTCAATCGCAGTATCTCGCGCTTCACTCATCATCTCGGTATATCCGGCTAGCTCACCACCCACGATACTCTTTAGGCCCGCCATAATGTCACGACCGACATGTTTGGATTGCACCACATTGCCCGTGACTACACCGACAACGGATTTAATCTGTTTTCCTGGAACGGTTTCTGTTGTAGTAAAAATCATACTTACACTCCTTTCGTTACTGCCTTTATCTTCACACAGTCAGATACTGAGTGGACCTAATAGTGAAGATACTGTGATAGAGCTCAGGATCTTAGTTTCATAGGATCAAAGACACGCCGATTGATAACATCATGATTCCCACTACAAACTCTAAAACCGTCCATGCTCTAGGCTTTTCAAATATTGGCGCAAGGACACGAGCACCATAACCCAGGCTAAAGAAAAAGATAAACGAGCCACTTATCGCCCCCACTGCAAACTGAAATTGGTTGGGCTGGTATTGCGATGATATAGACCCAAGTAGCACTACGGTATCTAAGTAAACATGTGGGTTTAACCAAGTAAATGCCATGCACATCGCGACCACTTTAACCACCGACGATTCACTCTTCACTGTCGGAGATAATGCATGTCGGTTCACTATCGCAGACTTGATACTCAGAAAAGCATACACAAATAAAAACAAAGCGCCGGCATAGCGCGATATCAATTCGATGGACGGATACTGCTTAATGATCGCACCGAAGCCTGCAACACCGAATGAAATTAGAATGGCGTCGGACAGCGCACACACTAAACAAACAATAAACACATGTTGTCGCTTCAATCCCTGTTTGAGCACGAATGCATTTTGGGAACCGATAGCCAGAATTAAGGAAAGCCCCAGCGTAAAGCCAGCAAGGTAAGTAGCCATTTGTTCTTATTGCCCTCGATACTTAACGTTGCTTCATAAAGGCTACAGCCAAGCCTGAAGTCACAAAGGTTAGACCCGCACCGATATTGAGTCGGTTGACCATCATGGGCTTGTTACGTAACCAAAGAGTGAGTGTTGAAGAAAAAACGCCCATAAGGGAGAAACCGATCGCTGTCAGAACGGCAAACCAAACCCCGTATACGATCATTTGTATTGTCACCGAGCCTAAAAGTGGATCAACAAATTGTGGGATGAACGCGAGAACAAACAAGCCAGGTTTTGGATTGAGCGCGGCTGATAAAAAGCCAGTAGTAAAAATTGTGTTGAGCGATGTTTTCTTTGCCGGCTCTAGCGTAAATAGATTTCTCGATTTCAGTACTTTTATCCCTAACCAGATTAAATAGCCTGCCCCAACCAGTTTGACTATATAGAACGCGACTTCCGATGTTTGAATTAATACCGTCAAACCAAACGTTGCTGCTAATACATGAAACAATATGCCCGTACCCGACGAGAGCCCGGAGACAATGGCGGCAAGTTTACCTTGGCTTAATCCGCGCCCTATCGCTAACAGATTATCGGGCCCGGGGGAAACAACGAGCAGCAGACATGCAAGCGTATACGCAACAACAACCTCTATTGGAAACATTGGTGATCCTTACCTATCAATTTATTAAATCATTAACGCTCAACCATAATCTTTTGCAGCAAAAATGTACAAACCCATATAAATTTTCTCTAAGTAACGTCGCTCAGATACGAGTCACTGGGTTGCATATTCAGTCGATATCAGCATAAAAGTGACTGAGATCACCAAAAAACGCCCCATCGAAACGTTTCGATGATCATCATCACACAACCTGCCTTTCTACCGTGCAATTGATAGATAACGCACTATTATCAACATCGAAACGTTTCGATGGCATTTTCTTGAGCTTTTCTCATCCCATCAAACGAACGTATTTATAGGTAGTGTTATGAAAAAAAGTACTCTAATTAATTCTGATCTTTCGTATTTAGTGGCCACTTTAGGTCATACGGACGAGATCACTATCTGCGACGCTGGACTGCCTATTCCGGATCATGTTCGTCGTATCGATCTAGCATTAACTCACGGTGTCCCAAGCTTTCAGCAAACCGTTCAAACCATACTCGACGAATCTCAAATTGAGGGCGTGGTTATCGCTGATGAGTTTAAAGCCGTTAGCCCTACTCATCACAACGTCCTAATTGAACAAATAAAAGCAGAAGAAATTCGTTGTGATAAACGCATTAACATCACGTACATCAGCCATGAAGAATTCAAACAGCGCACTAACGAAAGCCGTGCGGTTATCCGTACTGGCGAATGCACGCCTTACGCGAATGTCATCTTTCAAGCTGGTGTAACTTTCTAAAGTTACCTAGATATTCTGGCCCCGAGTAAAGGAATCCAAATGACTCAAGCCATTTTAGAATTAAACGAGATTGAAAAAGCTTTCCCCGGCGTAAAAGCCCTGGACAAAGCAAGCCTCAATGTTTATCCCGGGCGCGTTATGGCGCTCATGGGAGAAAACGGAGCAGGCAAATCTACGTTAATGAAAGTCTTAACGGGTATTTATCACTTAGATAGTGGCTCTATCGCCTATCAAAGTAAGCCTGCCGCATTTAAAGGCCCACGCGACTCTCAACAAGCCGGTATTAGTATCATTCACCAAGAGCTGAACTTAATTCCCGAGTTGACCATTGCTGAAAATATTTTCCTTGGTCGTGAAATCACTGGAACAATGGGGCGTATTCTTTGGAATGAAATGTACCTTGAAGCCGATAAGCTTCTTAAACGCCTAAACGTGAAGCACAGTTCCAAAACGCCGCTTGGTCAACTGAGTCTCGGTGAGCAACAAATGGTCGAGATAGCAAAAGCTCTGTCGTTTGAATCTAAAGTCATCATCATGGATGAACCAACAGATGCACTTACCGATACGGAAACAGAGTCACTATTTAAAGTTATTAATGAACTTCGTGATGAAGGCTGCGGCATTGTTTATATATCGCACCGTTTGAAAGAGATTTTTGAAATCTGTGATGACATTACGGTCCTTCGCGACGGCAAATTTATTGGTCAGTGTCAAGTGAAAGACACCGATGAAGATGGCCTGATCGAGATGATGGTTGGCCGTAAATTAGACGAACAATACCCTCGTATTGAACAAAGTCACGGTGAAACTTGCCTAGAAGTCCTAGGCCTGACGGGTTCTGGCGTTCACGATGTTAGCTTTACTCTTAAACGTGGTGAGATCCTTGGTGTTTCCGGCTTAATGGGCGCAGGACGTACCGAACTTATGAAAGTGATTTATGGCGCTCTTCCCAGTGAACGCGGTGTGATAAACCTTGAAAACAAGACCATCAACCCAGTCAGCCCAAAAGACGGACTATCAAACGGAATCGCCTATATCTCGGAAGACCGTAAAGGTGATGGATTAGTTCTTGGGCTATCAGTAAAAGAGAACATGTCTTTGTGCTCTCTCGATTTGCTCACAAATGGCGCGCAAATTCAGCATAAAGACGAAGTGATCGCCGTCGATGACTTCATCAAACTGTTCAATATTAAAACACCAACACGTGAACAAATTATTGGCAACCTTTCCGGTGGTAACCAACAGAAAGTCGCCATCGCGAAAGGCTTAATGACTAAGCCAAAAGTACTGATCCTCGATGAGCCTACCCGCGGTGTTGATGTCGGTGCGAAAAAAGAGATTTACCAACTCGTTAACAAGTTTAAAGCAGATGGTATGAGCATCATTTTGGTGTCTTCAGAAATGGCAGAAGTCTTAGGAATGAGTGACCGCATCATCGTGATGCACGAAGGCCGTATCAGCGGCGAATTTGATGCAAAAGAAGCTAACCAAGAATTACTACTGGCATGTGCGGTCGGTAAAGAGATCAACGAGGACGCAGCATGAGTACCAATACCATGAGCAAAACTAAAGAAGCAGGTTCAACTTCAGAACTCGCACCAGCTAAAAAACCGCTGATCAGCAAGGAATGGCTCATTGAGCAAAAGTCGCTCATCGCCCTTATTTTCTTGATTGTTGTGGTGTCTTTTTTAAACCCTAACTTCTTCACCGTCGACAATATTTTAAACATACTGCGTCAAACCTCAGTGAACGCAATCATCGCGGTTGGTATGACATTGGTTATTCTAACTGCTGGTATCGACTTAAGTGTCGGCTCCGTGCTTGCATTATGTGGTGCATTTGCCGCCAGCTTAATTGCAATGGAAGTGCCTG
>Ga0213838_1000836_pt1 | contig 18529 bp, 16 predicted proteins | sample SWPATP13_FD_160577 | JGI IMG/M metagenome (GOLD analysis project Ga0213838, IMG submission 160577) | Coastal seawater microbial communities from Marineland, Florida, United States - SWPA TP1 #3 | ecosystem: Environmental > Aquatic > Marine > Coastal | place: USA: Florida | collected 2016-08-06 | reverse complement strand
ACCGTGTGTGCAGTTCAAAACTTATGGCTTGCAGCAAGGGCAGAAAATCTGGGATTAGGGTGGGTGAGTATCCTCCACGACTCAACGCTACGTGAGGCTCTAGATATCCCAGAGAATATCGATATCGTGGCGTATTTGTGTATCGGCTACGTTGATCACTTCAAAGACAAACCTGAACTTGAAACCATGGGTTGGCTACCAAGACGAGATGTCAATTCCGCGATTCATGAAGGGAAGTGGAATCCTAAACAGTTAGAGGCTGGCGAAAAGTAACGGCTACGCTAGCAAGAGTGATATTAAGATCTAAAAAAGGGCTCATTGAGCCCTTTTTGATATTTACTCTGGTTCGTTAATTGAACGCTTAAGCGATCTCAATCTTCTCAGCTTGGTTCTGTTCTGCCATAGACAGTGCAAGTGCTTCTGCAACCTTAATACCGTCGATACCAGCAGACAGGATACCACCTGCGTAACCTGCGCCTTCACCTGCTGGGAAGAAGCCCTTTAGGTTGATGCTTTGGAAGTCTTTGCCACGCTTGATACATACTGGAGAAGACGTACGAGTCTCAACACCCGTTAGTAGGCCGTCTGGCGTAGAGAAACCTTTGATCTTCTTCTCGAACGCAGGAATGGCTTCACGAATCGCTTCGATTGCAAAGTCAGGCAGCGCTTTTGAAATGTCCGTTAGGTGGATACCCGGTGTGAATGATGGTTGTACATCACCCAGAGCACTTGGATCGCGACCTTTCAGGAAGTCGCCAATTTTCTGTGCTGGAGCATCGTAGTTCTCGCCACCTAGTACAAACGCGCCGCTTTCTAGTTCACGTTGTAAACGGATACCCGCTAGAGCGTCACCTGGGTAATCGCGTTCTGGATCGATACCAACAACGATTGCGCTGTTTGCGTTACGTTCCGCACGAGAGTATTGGCTCATGCCGTTCGTTACTACGCGGCCTTCTTCAGACGTTGCAGCTACTACAGTACCACCTGGGCACATACAGAAGCTGTATACAGTGCGGCCATTCTTACAGTGGTGAACCAGTTTGTAGTCTGCGGCACCTAGAATTGGGTTGCCTGCGTTCTTACCAAAACGAGCCTCATCAATCATTGACTGTTTGTGTTCGATACGGAAACCAACAGAGAAAGGCTTCGCTTCCATGTAAACGCCACGGTCATGCAGCATTTCAAATGTGTCACGAGCACTGTGACCAACAGCCAGTACAACGTGGCGAGATTTGATCTCTTCACCGTTAGAAAGCGTTAGACCTGTGATTTGGCCATCTTCCATGTGAAGGTCATCTACACGAGTGCTGAAGCGGATTTCGCCGCCTAGCTCGATGATAGATGCACGCATTTTCTCGATCATGGTAACCAGTTTAAAAGTACCGATGTGCGGTTTACTTACGTATAGAATCTCTTCTGGTGCGCCAGCTGCAACAAACTCTTCGATTACTTTACGGCCGTAGTGTTTTGGATCTTTTACTTGGCTGTATAGCTTACCGTCAGAGAATGTACCTGCGCCACCTTCACCAAACTGTACGTTTGATTCAGTGTTCAGTGTACGCTTACGCCAGAAACCAAAGGTATCTTTAGTACGTTCACGAACTTCTTTACCACGTTCAACGATGATTGGATTGAAACCCATTTGAGCAAGCACTAAGCCTGCGAACAGGCCACAAGGGCCAAAGCCGATAACAACAGGGCGCTCAGTTTGGTTCTCAACTGCTTTTGCTACGAATTTGTACTCCATGTCAGGAGTCACTTTCACGTGCGGGTCGCTAATGAAGGCTTCTAATAGTTCAGCTTCGTTTTCAACGAGAACGTCCAGCGTGTAGATAAGCAGGATCTTTGATTTCTTACGAGCATCGTAGCCACGTTTAAAGATATTAAAAGAGATAACCTGATCTGAGTTGATGCCAAGCTTTGCTTCAATCGCTTCTTGAATGGCAGACTCTTCATGGTCCAGTGGAAGTTTAATTTCGGTTAAACGTATCATTTCGATGTCTCGTTTTTATAGGTGTCTTAGCTAGACCGCTTCTTTATACAGAGTTTGCTGTAAACGCTGATGTTTAAAGAAGTGATAAGCTCACAATGGCGCGCATTTTACGAGAAATTGATTTATCTGTCATACTAATTTGGAAGCACGGAGCAAATAGACATGATATTAGAGCCTTATGATGTTGAATTTTGCTTTGGGATGAGTATTATCCCCATTCTTCAATTTTGACTAACTTATAGAGCAGAGCATCATGGCATTTGTCGTAGGCGATAATTGTATTCAATGTAAATACACAGACTGTGTGGCAGTGTGTCCCGCAGATGCGTTCCATGAAGGCCCAAACTTCATGGTAATTAACCCAATCGAATGTATCGATTGTGGTTTATGTGTACCTGAATGTGATGCTCAAGCAATCTTCCAAGAAGATGAACTGCCAGAAGATCAACAGATTTACATTGAGTTGAACGCAGAGCTTGCTGAGATTTGGCCTGTGCAAACAGAAGTGAAGCCGGCAATGGAAGAAGCTGCTAAGTGGAATGGCGTGCCTGACAAACTGGCAATGTTAGCAAAGTAATCGTTGAAAAGAACTTAACTAAAAAAGGCGTATTGATTAAATCAATACGCCTTTTTTAGTCGTTATGTAGCTGGTTGACTGATGCGTTCTAGCTATTCTGACGACGCATGTTATCGAGAATGATGCCCGTCGCCATTGCAACGTTCAAAGACTCTGCGCCACCGAATGCTGGAATCGTAATCTTATCTGTCACGTATTTAGCGGCGTGTTCACGGATGCCGTGAGACTCGCTACCCATCAGCAAAATACCGTTCGCAGTGAATTCAGTCTTATGCACGCTTTCGCCTTCTAAGAAAGCGCCGTAAACCGGCAGGTTCGCTTGCTCTAAATAAGCCGGTAAATCCGTTTGGCTTACGTGTACTCGGCCAAAGCTTCCCATAGTCGCACTGATCGTTTTAGGGTTGTATGGGTCAGCGCAATCGCTGCTCGCAACGATATGTTTAATGCCATACCAGTCTGCTACGCGAATGATCGTACCTAGGTTGCCCGGGTCAGATACGCCATCAAGCGCGATCATCAAACCTGTCGCTTCCGGTAATTCAACCTTTGGAATCTCAACCACGGCAATTGCCGCATTGTTACTGACCAAAGTACTCGCTTTGGTTAGCTCGTCTAGCGAGGCTTCAACACAATCAAACTCAATCAGTGATGCGTGATTTTCAGATAAGAAATCAGCAGTAGCAAAGACGTTCTTCACGACTAGGTCACTATTGAACAGCTCAAGAACGTTCTTTTCACCTTGAACTAGAAATAGGCCGTGGGCTTTGCGTTGTTTCTTTTGGCCCAAAGCACGAAGGAGTTTTAATTGGTTTTTTGAAATCATGTTTTTATCCTAGATATAAGCCCGCGCATTATAGAGCAAAGGTTAGATAACCAAAAGCGTGATAACTCAATGCGATCCATATAAAGGGAAAAAGCAACCCACTTAAAAAACAAAAGCGCACTTAATAGCGCGCTCTTATGGGATTTATTGACCTAAGTTAAGCTAAACCTAGAAGATTGACAGCTTAATACGGCACAGGGTAGCGCTTAAAGACGGTGTTGATATCGGTCAAGATCTCTTCAGACAGCGGTTTGCTGAACGCGGCTATGTTTTCTTTAAGCTGTTCCATGGTGGTGGCACCAATAATAGTTGAGGTAACGCCATCCACTTGATTACACCATGCCAATGCCAGTTGGCTCGGGGTGAACCCGTGAGCATTTGCCACTTCTACGTAACCTTTAACCGCTGCATTGGCTAACTCTGTATCGCGGAAAATGCCATTTCTCTGCATGTATGTCCAGCGCGACCCTTCAGGTCTTGCGCCGTCGATATACTTTCCACTTAACATGCCTGCGGCCAAAGGTGACCATGGCAGGTAAGCGATATCTTCATGCACACAGTTCTCAATCAAATATGGCCAATCTTTAGTGTGCAGCAGGCTGAATTCATTCTGGATAGAGACCATGCGTGGTAAATCATGAGTTTTGGCTAACTTAAGGTAAGTGTTAATGCCCCAAGTGCTGTCGTCGGATAGGCCTACATGGCGGATTTTCCCTGCTTTAATACAACTCGCTAGAGCTTGCAGGATTTCTAACATCCCAGCTTCATGCTGTTGTCGATCGATGTCGCTGAAACGAATCTGATTTGGGAAATGCTTACCAAAGTGTGGCGTTGTGCGATTTGGCCAGTGAAGTTGGTACAGATCGATGTAATCCGTTTGCAAGCGTTTCAACGATGCATCTACAGCGGCGATCACCGCTTCACCAGTGATAGGGCCACCGTTACGAACCCAAGGCAATCCAGGACCAGCAATTTTACTGGCAATGATTAACTCTTGGCGACGCTGTGGATTGCGTGACAACCAGTTACCGATAATCGCTTCGGTTTTGCCATAGGTATCGGGAGAGGGCGGTACTGCGTACATTTCTGCAGTATCAATAAAGTTAATACCTTGGCTGAGTGCGTACTCGATTTGTTGGTCGGCTTGCTGTTGAGTGTTTTGCAACCCCCAAGTCATGCTACCGAGACAGATTCGCGAAACGGAAACGTCACTGCTTCCTAATTTGGAAAATTCCATTCAAAAAATCCTTTTGAGATTGGAGCGCCTGGCACAGAAAAAGTGAGGATAAAGATGGCGACTCGCTTAATTGATGAATAGAAAGTAGTAACACAAAAACAGCTTTCGTGGGAAGTGCTATATCAAGACGCGAGAGAAAGGTATAAGCCCGTTTGATTCGGGCTTATAAAATCAATAGTGGTTACTCGATGAAACCACCATTGTTTTGAGCGTGGTGTACCGCTTGTTGTCTTTTTGCTTCTTTGTCTGACAGCGGCTGATCTGTTTTTTGCTCTAGTTTGTCACAATCCTTTGGAACCAATACGAAGTACTTGTTGATAGTCATAATGAACCCTTACGTGAATTTGGATGCATGATGCGCGAACACTGACTCGTGTTCATCATCCACTTTGTCACTTTATAAGGTGGAGAAAAGAGGGCGTAGAAATTGGACAAAGCTATGATCAGTCATCCGTACGGTGTTAATTATACTGACGTTACTCCTCTGATAACGAGTATAGATAAAGTTATCAAGTTGCATAAAAATGATTTAGAGCAATTACGTAGAAAATGAGCAGCGTAAGATGATTCTCCCTGCCGAACTGCTCATACGCATTATTAATCACAGAAGTAGACCGGTTTTTGTTCCCATTTAAGCGAGATGAATCATGGATAAGCTAGTTGAACGTTTTCTTCGTTATGTCACTTTTGATACTCAATCTGACCCTAGCAATTCTCAATGCCCGAGTTCGTCGGGGCAGCTGACGTTTGCTAACAGCCTCAAGTCAGAACTCAGTGCTATGGGGCTAACCGATGTGAGTTTAGACGGTAATGGTTACTTAATGGCTAAGTTGCCATCTAATGTGGATTACCCGGTTCCCCCAATTGGCTTTATTGCGCATATGGATACCGCGCCAGATGCTTCGGGCGCCAACGTGAAACCACAAGTGATTAAAGATTATCAAGGTGGAACGATTGAATTAGGTGAAAGTGGTGAGTGTTTGAACCCAAGCCAATACCCAGATCTTGACTCTTTACATGGTCACGACCTTATTACGACTGACGGCACAACTCTGCTTGGTGCCGACAACAAAGCGGGCATCGCTGAAATCATCAGTGCGATTGCTTACTTGAAAGCGAATTCAGACATCAAACACGGCGACATCTGCATTGGTTTCACACCGGATGAAGAAATTGGTCGCGGTGCGAATTTATTTGATGTTGAAAAGTTTGGCGCCGAGTGGGCGTACACAATAGATGGTGGCCCGATAGGTGAGTTGGAATATGAAAACTTTAATGCGACCAGCGCAGATGTGATTTGTCATGGTGTGAACGTTCACCCCGGGACAGCAAAAGGCAAAATGGTTAATTCAATGAACATCGCAGCTCAATTTCAATTGTCGATGCCTGCCGAAGAAACGCCAGAATGCACTGAAGGTTACGAAGGGTTTTACCACCTTAAATCGGCTGAAATGGGTGTTGCTCGAACGGAGCTTGGTTATATTATTCGTGATTTTGACCGAGAAGGTGTAGAAGCAAGAAAAGCCTTCATGAAAGCAAAAGTCGATGAGCTCAATACAAAGTTAGACAAAGGCAGTGTAGAACTTGTACTGACAGACAGTTACTTCAACATGAAAGAAATGGTTGAACCGCATCAGCACATTATTGAGTTAGCGAAGCAAGCGATGATGGAATGCGATGTTGAACCAATGATAAAACCAATTCGAGGCGGCACTGATGGCGCGAGATTATCCTTTATGGGATTACCTTGCCCGAACCTATTTACAGGCGGATACAACTTCCATGGTATCCACGAGTTTATTACCGTGCAGGGAATGGAACAGTCTGTAAAAGTCATTGTAACGTTAGCTCAGAAAACCGCCGAACAATACCGAAGCTAACAAGTTGTTAACTATCCCTTTGTAATTCTGAAAGTATTCATTAATACTTCCAGAACGATTAAGGGAGTAAACCATGAATAAATTCGTATTACTTTGCACCCACCTTAGCGTGGGTGCCGTTGGTTTTGGGTTAGGGGTCTACGCGCTACCTATCCTTATTGAACCTGATTCACCATCACTGCAATCTGTAAAAACTGAAATGCAGAATGCTGTGTACACAGGAACTTTTACTAAAGACAGAAAAGACAGCGACTTTCTTCACTGGGGAGAGGGAACTGTTTCAGTGAGCGAAAGCGCGATCGTTTTTGAAGGTGAACTCGCACCAGGGCCAGACTATAAGGTGTATTTGTCGCCTCAATATATAGAAACGGAAGACGCATTTAACGAGTATAAATCCAGTATGCTAAAAGTTGGTGATGTAAAAACGTTTGATCGATTCAATGTGCCATTATCTCAGGATGTCGATTTAAATCAGTACAATACCGTTGTGATTTGGTGTGAAACTTTCGGTCAGTTTATTACTTCTGCAAAGATTCAGTGATACCCTTACGTCAACTAGAAGTCCCGATACGTTGGAGTAAAAATGGAAAAGCTGTGGCTTGTCATTGATTTTTTATTTGCGCATAAATTTCTTTTTAGCGCACTTATCATAAGCGTTATTTTAGTCATTCGACGCCTGACAATTTCAAGCATTCGAGGTGATGTTGCTTTTCTAACGGAAGACCAACGTAAGTGGATGTCACGTACTAAAAATGGCACGTTCACTCTTATTGTCATTACATTATTTATGTTGTGGCAATCGGAAATAAGTGAGTTTGCGTTATCCGTAACCGCCATCGCTGTCGCAATTGTGGTGGCATCCAAAGAAATAATCTTGTGCTTTACTGGATCAATCCAGCGTGCCAGCTCGCGATCATTTCGGATTGGCGATTGGATTGAAGTTGGTAAGTTATGTGGTGAAGTGATCGAGCACAATATGATGGCCACTGTGATTCAAGAAATTGATCTTCACCATGGCCAGTATCATTACACGGGGAAAACCGCGACACTGCCGAATAGCATGTTTTTCACGTACCCGGTGAAGAATCTGAACTTCATGAAACGTTATGTTTACCATAACTTCTCGATTACGGTTAAAGATTTCGTCAATTTGTACCCACTAGTGCCAGATCTGGTGACTAAAATTGAACATCATTGCGAAGACTTTATCGACGTTGCTCGCCGTTATAACAGCGTGATTGAAAAACACGCTGGTGTGGATCTACCTGGCTCCGAGCCACATATCCACATTAATAGTGGTGCGACGGGCGAACAAATCGTTCACTACATGATTTTTTGCCCAACAGAGCAAGCGTCTCACCTAGAGCAAGAAATCAGAAAAGATTTTATGGAAGCCTATGCTTTGGCATTCCCACCAAGTGAAAGTGCAGACGCTTAAGTTTAAGAGATGAACGAATAAAAAAAGCCGAGAGGGATAACTCTCGGCTTTTTTATATTTAATCCAATTCAGATACGGGTAACCAATCAACGGCAACGCCAGCCTGTTCAAACATGCTTTGGCTCACTTTGATTTTATCTCCCCAACGGGACAGGAAATCTTCACTTTGCTCAGGACAATGCACGGATGAAATACCAGTTTGAATAATCTTCGCCGCGCAATTAGGACAAGGGAAGTGGGTAACCCAAATCTCACAACCGTCTAAGTCACGTTTCGCGAATAAGATCGCGTTCTCTTCAGCATGAAGTGTTTTTAGGTATTTCATTTCACGATCATCAGTATCAGCGCTGTCTGAGACACCGTGCGGGTAGCCATTAAATCCAACAGAAACAATGCGATTGTGTTTGGTAATGACGGCACCAACCTGAGTTGAAGGGTCTTTACTCCAAGAGCCGACCAGTTCTGCCATTTGATAGAAACGTTTAGCCCATTTTGAAATCATGCTTGTAACCTTAAATATTGATGAGTGACGTAACGTGAAGTTACCCAATGGTAGGCGATATCAGGCGTTACGAAAACCCCAAACCGTTATTTTGCATGATATTTGTTAGTTTATTGTAAGGAGTTTATAAACACCAAGTTTCATGTTACAGCTTGAAACAATTCCTGTTGTAATAATTGATATTCCTCGGACATTGAGAGGGTTTATGTTACGTAGCTTTTATGCTGTTCTAATACTAAAAAGCGACGGTATATTCATGCGTAAAAAGCTTATCCTGACGGCGATTGCAAGCTCGATTATTCTTGTTGGTTGTGGCGAGGATGCCTCTCAATCTAAACAAGCGCCTTTACCACTTGTGGCAGTACAGGATGTTAATGTCATTCCTCATCAACAAAGTAAGTCTTATATTGGACGAATCGAAGCGGTTGAAGACACTGCGATCACCGCTCAAGTATCTGGCTATTTACAAGGGCGACACTTTGAAGAAGGCCAAATGGTTGAAGAAGGGCAGCTTCTTTACACAATCGAGCCTTCATCCTTTGAAGCGCAAGTCGCTAGCGCAAAAGCAGCAGTTGCCCAAGCGAATGCGGCACTCAAAAAAGCTGAACTAGATTTTAAGCGCGGCGAACGTCTGTTGCCAAAAGGCAGTATCTCTCAATCCGAATTTGATGCCTTAACCGCAACCTTGTTAGGTGGTGAAGCTCAACTAGAAGCAGCAAAGGCTCAGCTGATTTCTGCAGAAGTAAACCTGTCGCACACCCAAATATTAGCGCCTTTTTCTGGACGCATCAGTGACACAAAAGTGAGCCAAGGCGACTTAGTGTCTCCTTCCTCCGGTGTACTCACCACGATTGTTAGCCTCGATCCTATTCATACTTCGTTTAGTATCAGTGAGCGTGAACGCTTAGCACTAGGCATGGATAAAATTGAAGGAAACGGCTCAAGCGAATCAAGCAACGTCGAAGTGCAGATCATTCTAGAAAATGGTGATGCGTTTGAACATTTAGGTGAGTTGGATTTCTTAGGCAACCGTATTGACCTTAATACTGGCACACTTGCGATGCGTGCGGTGGTAAGCAACCCGCATCAGCAGTTACTTCCAGGGCAGCATGTACGAGTCAACCTACGTGAAAAAACACCGATTGAAGTAATGTCTATCCCACGTCGAGCGGTACAAACCGACTTAGAAGGTGATTACGTAATGGTGATGACCGAGGAGAATGTTGTAGAGCGCCGAAATGTAGAGATGGGGGCGCAGGTTGATGGTGGCATTATCATTAAATCAGGGCTTGAGACAAATGATACGGTAATCATTCAGGGGTTACAGCGCATTCGTAATGGTATGCCTGTACGCGTGCAAGAGTCTGCCAGCACTTCTGCTGAGTAAGGAGCGTAGTTATGCTAAGTCGTTTCTTTATCCAGCGGCCGAAATTCGCGCTGGTCATCTCCATTATATTAACGCTGGCGGGAGCTATCTCGCTCGCGATCTTACCTGTTGCTGAATATCCAAAAATCAGCCCTCCTTCTGTAAGTGTGACGGCTTACTACACGGGTGCCAGTGCCGAAGTAGTAGAACAAGCCATTGCCGATCCGATAGAAACCTCAGTCAATGGCGTTGAGGACATGTTGTATATGTCTTCAAAGAGCGCCAACGATGGGTCATATAACCTGAACGTGACGTTTGATGTGGGTACTGATCCCGACATGGCACAGGTCAACGTGCAAAACCGAGTGTCTCAAATTGAATCCAAACTGCCTCAAGAAGTGAGAATGGTAGGGGTTACGGTTAAGAAGCGTTCGCCTGACTTATTGATGGTTCTGAATTTCTATTCTCCTGATGGAAAATACGACGACCAATTCTTGATCAACTATGTCAACTTGAACATTAAAGATCAGCTTGCGCGTGTCGCGGGTATCAGTGAAGTCAATGTATTGGGTGGCGGTGAATATGCAATGCGTGTTTGGCTTGACCCTGAAAAAATGGCGAATCTCAACCTGACAACATCAGACGTTTATGGCGCGCTAGCAGAGCAAAACGTTCAGGTGGCTGCAGGTAGAGTTGGCGCTGCGCCTTACCATAACCCACAAGAGGTGCAATTTAACCTAGTCACTAAAGGACGCTTGGAAACCGCGGAAGAGTTTGAGAATGTCGTTCTTAAAGCGAATAGCGATGGCTCTACTGTCTATTTGAAAGATGTGGCTCGTGTAGAACTAGGCAAGAAGTTTTACGACGGTAACGGCAAATACCGTGGTCAGGATGCTTCAATCGTGACATTGTCACTTCAATCGGATGCAAACGCACTTGAAAGTGGCAAAGCGGTGATGGCGTTGCTTGATAGAATGAGCGCAAACTTCCCTGAAGGCTTTGCTTACGAAACGAGTTATGACACGACCTTGTTCGTTGCCGAGTCGATTAAAGGCGTAGTAAAAACACTGATCGAAGCTATTTTACTGGTTATCGCAGTAACCTATTTATTCTTAGGAAGTGCAAGAGCAACGTTGATCCCAGTTGTCGCGATACCGGTTTCACTCATCGGTACGTTCGCAATCATGCAAACGACTGGATTCACTATCAATACGGTCACTTTGTTCGGCTTAATTTTGGCGATTGGTATCGTGGTGGATGATGCCATTCTTGTCATCGAAAACGTCGATACAACGATGGCCAAAGACCCGACGATCTCTCCTCGTAAAGCGACATTAATCGCAATGAAAGAGGTGACCGGGCCGATCGTTACATCAACATTAGTACTGCTAGCAGTATTTATTCCTGTAGCGATGCTTCCGGGGATTACCGGGATCATGTATCGACAATTTGCATTGACGATTTGTATTGCGGTTGTGATTTCTTCTATCAACGCTCTAACGCTTTCACCAGCGCTATGTTCATTGGTGCTAAAACAAGGTGGTGGTAATACTGCTCGTTGGTACCAAGCATTTAACCGCGGGCTTGATAAAGTGACGGGTAAGTACGGTCAGACTGCTGGATTCTTAGTTAAGAAATCTGTATTACTGATTGCGTTCTTCTTTGTCGCGTTAGCTGCTGTGACCTATTTTGCGAAAACCACGTCGACCGCGTTTGTACCGCAGGAAGACAAAGGTATTTTGCTTGTTAACGTTCAACTTCCTGATGCGGCGTCGTTATCACGCACCGAAGAAGTGACGGAACAGCTACTCGAAATGGTGGAACAAGAGCCTGGTGTTGACGGTGTGACACTGGTTAACGGTTACGCATTCATGACAGGCGCTTCGGCTTCGAATGGCGCGTCGATGTTCATCAAGCTACACGATTGGGAAACGCGTAATGCATTAGATGGTCAGCACTCAGCGCAGGCTATTTCACAGCGTATTAATGGACGAGCAGCTACTGAGTTACCTCAAGCGATTGTATTTGCCATGGGGCCGCCAGCGGTACCTGGCATGGGTGCGGCTTCTGGCTTTGAGTTTGTTCTTGAAGACACATTAGGCCGTAGCCGTACTGACCTTGCGATGGTGATGAACGATGTGATTCAGGAGGCAAACAAGCAACCTGAAATCGCGTACACGTTTAGTACTTTCCGAGCCAATGTTCCGCATTATTACGTGGATATTGATCGTGAAAAAGCTCAGCAGTTAGGCGTGCCGCTTTCGTCTATCTTCCAAACTCTGCAAGGAAACTTGGGCTCGTTATATGTGAATGACTTTACCATGTTTGGTAAGAACTACCGTGTAACCATGCAAGCGGACAGTGAGCACCGCAGTAGCATGGCGGATTTAGAGCGATTCCACGTTCGTTCTTCTGATGGAAAAATGATCCCATTGAGCACGTTGGTAAGTCACGAGCAAATTTTTGAACCTGATGTAGCGTGGCGCTACAACATGTACAGAAGTACCATCATTCAAGGACAACCGGCACCGGGGTACTCAAGTGGTGATGCGATTGCAGCAATGGAACGCGTAGCGGCCGAAGTGCTGCCGCAAGGGTATCAATACGAATGGACAGGTATGGCTTACCAAGAAGTGCTGGCAGGTAACCAAGCGATTTTCGCTTTCGCACTAGCCTTGATCTTCATCTATCTGTTTATGGTGGCTCAGTACGAAAGTTGGACAATACCACTGGCAATTATATTGGTGGTGCCGGTAGCGACATTAGGTTCGTTCCTTGCACTCAACCTGACTGGAACACCACTGAACTTGTACGCTCAAATAGGCTTAGTACTCTTGATAGCGCTGGCCGCGAAGAATGCTATTTTGATTGTAGAATTCGCGAAAGTGGAACGTGAAGACAAAGATGCCCCAATCGACGAAGCGGCAGTTAAAGGGGGAACATTACGTTTCCGAGCCGTAAATATGACGTCTTGGTCGTTCATATTGGGTATCTTCCCACTAATTTTTGCGGCAGGGGCGGGGCATGTGAGTCAAAATTCACTGGGTATTTCCCTAATTGGTGGCCTTCTATGCGTATTGCTCGCGGGTACATTCCTTATCCCAGGTTTCTATGCGTTTGTACAACGCAAACGAGAAAAGGTGCATGGAGGAAATACTAAGCTTGTTCCTCTCGATGACGACTAGAACGTTTAGATACTTGTAACAAGTAAAAGAATAAAAACGTAAAGAGACCATGAACTTATCATGGTCTCTTTTTTGTATGTAGCGCAATTGTTATGAGTTTTAGTAATAAAAATGGTTGCATATATTAATATTTCTTCTAAAAACTTGACCAATTACTCAGTTTTTATAAGTCTAATAAAATAGTGTTTTATTGTTAAGTTTATGAATTTATAGAGTTTAATTGATTCAGCGAACGCCTGTATGCTCGAAAGTGTTTGCAGAATATTGTGAAGTGCTTCAAAATTAGAGAGTTAGGCAAAACAAACTAATGCATTGAGGTTCTTATGAAAGTCGTCGAATTATTTAAACACCGAGGTGATAGCCTGTCTTCGCATCACTCTGAGTTTATGCAATGGATGTCTCCAACTCTAAAAGAGTATTGGGGTGATTTTCGTAATAAGACTCAAAATAGCCAGTTTTTTGCATGGGTGCGTGATCATCACCAAACGCCTGCGGTTAACGAAGAAGCACCAATCGAAAAGCCAATTGAGCTGAAGCCTGAAGCTCAACTTGTTTATAACGAGCTAGTCGAGCAAGTTGGTGAAGTGATTCATACTGGCGATTGGATTAATGTCAGCCAAGAGCGTATCAACCAATTTGGTCAAGTGACTGAAGATATGCAATGGATCCACACCGATCCAGAGAAAGCTGAGTCAGACTCTCCTTTTAAAACCACTATCGCACATGGTTTTTTGACCCTGTCGCTTCTTCCAAAGCTGACCGATAGTGTAGACCCTGATAATTCACAATTTCCAACAGCCAAAATGGTCGTTAATATTGGTATGAATCAAGTTCGCTTCCCGTACCCTGTAAAAGCAGGAAATAACGTAAGAGCGAAAAGTACCTTATTAAAAGTGACACCAATTAGAAAAGGCTTAGAGATTGAACGTGAAATTCGAGTAGAGATCGAAGGAGTTCGTCGTCCTGGTGCTGTTGTAGTTTCCGTTATTCAGCTTCATTTCTAAACAAGCTAAGAATGATTAAAAAGAGAGCCTGATGGCTCTCTTTTTTTATCGTGCTATTTGGTTTTTAGCTTTGTGTATCCGTATTCATCAATCAGTGCTTGCCCTGTTGATGACGTAACAAATTTGATAAAGCTTTTGCTTTCTTCACTTAGGTCGTCTTTTTTATGCAGAAGCAAGAATGGACGAGATAGTTCATAACTACCATTTGAAATGTTGCGTGAAGTCGGATCAACCCCTTCAAATTGAATGGCTTTAATTGAACGATCGACAGAACCGACCGATATAAAGCCAATAGCGTGTGGATTATGGTTCACAATGGTCTTCACCATACTATTGCTGTTTACAACCAAATTGTTGGGGTTGATGTCAGACACTAATCGATCGTTAATGATTTTGGTTAATCCAAGTAAACTTTCAAAGCTATAACGAGAACCTGAAGACGCTTCGCGTGTTACTACCGCGATAGGTTGGTCGGCCCCGCCGATTTCTTTCCAGTTGGTCACTTTCCCTTGGTATACATTGAAAAGCTGCTCACGTGTCACATTCGTCACACCATTTGAGCGGTTTACTACTACGGCTAGGCCATCAAAAGCGATAGGAAATACATTAAGGTTTTCGACTTGTTCGCGCTCTGTTAAGTAACGTGAGCTCATACCAATGTCTGCCACACCTTTGTTAACCATTGTGATACCGGCAGTTGAGCCAATGCCCTGGACCGCTACATAGTTGTCCGGATGGGTTTTATTGTATTCCTCAGCAAGTACATCCATCACACGAGCAACTGATGTAGAGCCAGAGATGTTGGTTTCTTGGGCGAGAGCTGCTGGCGCTATTAAAGTTAAAGAAAGGAGAGAAGCAAGTGCGACTCGTAACATAGATTACTCCATCTGGTTGTTATGATTGGCGCATATGATATGACTTGTAGATGACACTTTTGTGAAGCTGATGAGAGTGAGCGTTACTAATGATGGAGACAAATTACGTATTAATCTGGATTTGTTTGCGAGTTACTTCTAAGCTGATTCTGAATACGTCTACTTTCTAAACCGCTAACTCATATCGAACACTTTAATGAGAAATCTATGTCAGTGATTCAAATGGAGATGAGTCGCTTGGTATTCAATGCTCGGCGGCTTTGCACAAATAGGAATACTAACTTACCTGTGGAGTTAGGAAAGTCGTTGTGCGAACCTTGTGATGACGGTGTGACGTTCTCAAAAGCCCATTACTTACTAGATTCTAGTCACTCTGAGTATGTCAGTTATGTGGCGAAAGTCGTCTTCGAGGAGAATGGGCACCACTGGCTGGTTTATATTCCTTCGAATGAGCAAGATGACTTCAGATGGATACCATATCCTTTCTTACCTAGAACTGAAGACCTTGACGCTATCTTAAGAGAGATAGAGAAAGATCCTCAATCCTATTTCTGGTCATAATTACTTGTAGTTATGTTCTGCGATTCTACTGCGGAACTCCTTTGGAGTGAGCCCCTGAAGCCCTTTGAACGCCGTGCTAAAGTGCGCTGCACTCTTAAAGCCAGATTCATAGGCAATTTGAGTGATGGACTTATTTGTTGCTCTTAATTGTGTTGCAGCATGGTTGATACGTTTAATTTTAAGTAAATTTGAGAAAGACAAATTTTCGGAAGCTAAACGTCGTTTCAATGTCGCGGTAGACATACCCATATAAATAGCAAGTGACTCCAGAGATATGTCGTTTTCAATATTACTTTCGATGTAGTAAATCACTTTCTGAGTTGCACTTAATTGGGCCGCTTTCGCTACGGTGGCCAACAAAGGGGGCTCTTTCTCAACGATGAGCGAGAGCAAAGACATACCTAGCTGAGTTAAGGCAAAGTTATTTTCAGAGTTAGAATCAACTAGGGTGATGATTAAATCTTTGAGGGTGCATATTTCAGCATGGGAGCGATCAAATTTGATGTATTGATTGGTTGGTCTTGGTATCTCTACATCGTCGAACTGGTTTCTATATTCTTGAAAAATTGCTAAATCAAAATCAATCGATAGCGCTGAAAACTGACCATCCTCCGGTTCTATTTCCACATTCTGGATTTCTCCCGAATTGTACAAAGAAAATTCCCCAGCGCTTAAACAGCCTTTAACCCCAGATGGCTGAGTAAAAGAAAGCGTCCCTTTAGATACGAAAAAAATCCCGTTTTTTGAGGCAGGGTAACGTTCTTTCTTCCTGTGAATAAAATTAGAAAAACGAGTAATTTCAATTGATGGCATTTACTTTACTTCTTATGAGTTACAGCTTTGATTGACTGTTTATTTTAGGATAATTACCAATAAAAAAAGGCGCACAGGGCGCCTTTTTATCAGAAGTTAGAAGTCAGTTACTGTTCTTCTTGAGTTTCTACTTTGTCTGCGAAAACCTGAGTAGGCTTCGCGACCAAGTTGCGGTTCTCTTGATTAACTTCAGTTAATACTACTTCTAAAGCGTCGCCTAGTCTGTATACCATTTCTTTATCGATAGAAACAGTGCCAGCATCACCATTGCATTCAATTCTTTCTTTATTATCAAGAATGAGAGAGCCAGGAATGAATGCCGCAGCCCCGTTTTCAAGGAGGCGAATACGCATACCTGCACGATTAATGTCAAAGATTTCCGCTTGGTAGCGAGTTTCTTCTGATGGCGCATTCGCTAGAGTGCGAGCGTACAGCCAATCCCCCACGTTGCGTTCAGCCATACCGTGATGTCTACGGTGTAGCGCTAACTCTTCACCTACCGTTTCATCCGGTGTTTGAATTGGTGCTTTACCAAGAATATGCGCTTTCAGCATACGGTGGTTAATCATGTCGCCATATTTACGGATTGGGGATGTCCACGTCGCGTAGATATCCAGGCCCATAGCGAAATGAGGCAGCGGTTGGCTTGAGATTTCGCTGTAAGCTTGGAATTTACGAATACGATTATCGTAATAAGGCGTATCTAATGTTCCTAGCCAGCGACGCAATGAAGCGAACCCTTCAAGTGAGCTGATTTGCTCTTCGGTGAAAGCGGTTTCGCTTTCTGGGTTGACCAACTCCAACACATCTTTCAGTTTCTCCGTTTTGAAACCTGCGTGACTGTTGAACACGCCTTGGTTGAACGACGATTTTAGGATGCGGCCCGCACAAATGTTGGCAGTGATCATTGCCTCTTCTACGAGTTTGTTAGCACTACGACGCATGTCAGCATGAATCGCCACAACATCGTTATCTTCGCTTAGTTCGAAGCGATAATCTGGGCGGTCTGGGAACACAACGGCGTTGTTTTGACGCCATTCCGAGCGAGCCTGAGAAAACTCAAACAACTCTTTTACAACCGAGGCAATGTGTTCTTCCGGTTGCCAAACATCTGACGAGCCTGTTTCAAGCCAATCTGAAACGTGGTTATACGCTAAACGAGCGTGAGATTTAATGTTAGCGGCGAAGAACTTGATGTCATCGCCAATCACACCGTCTTTAGAGATTGTCACGGTACAACAAAGGGCAGGGCGCTCTTCATTTTCAATCAGTGAGCATAAGTTGTCTGCAAGATCGCGTGGCAGCATTGGAATATTGCGGCCTGGTAGGTAGATAGTGAAGCCGCGCTCACGAGCTACTTTATCCATTGCGTCATCTGGAGAGATGTAAGCCGTCGGATCAGCAATCGCGATTGTCAGTTCGAAATCCCCAGATTCAGTTTTCTTCGCGTAAAGCGCATCATCCATATCTTTTGTGCTTTCGCCATCGATAGTCACAAAAGGGACGTGAGTCATGTCTACACGCTCAAGATCAGCATCATCGTTAATCAGCCAATTGTCGATCCCTTCTGGTTCGCTATTAGGTAGGTCGTTTTGCGCTAGCGTTACCCACCACGGAGCGATCTTGTCATCAGCGTCTGTGATTTTCTCTGAGATCTGAGCTAGGAAGCCGTTATCACCTTTTAGTGGGTGCTGAATAATATGAGCGACAACCCAATCGCCTTCTTTTAATGTCTCTGGATTCAGGCCTTTCTTAGCTTTCGCTTTTAACTGAAGCTTTTTCAGTTGAGGGTGATCTGGAACGACATTCAAACGGCCTTTGAAAAGCTTTACTCTCGCAATGAAACGAGTAAGACCTTGTTCAACCAGCTCCTCTGGCTCAGCAACTTCTTTCTCTTTTTCCGTGCGAATAATAGCGACGACTTTATCGCCATGGATACACTTCTTCATGTACGGAGGCGGGATAAAGTAACTAGTCTTATTATCGACTTCTAAAAAGCCAAACCCTTTTTCGGTGGCTTTGATTGTGCCTTCTTTCTTAGGCAGGGTTTCTTGAATTTGTTGCTTTAGCTGTGCGAGTAACGGGTTATCTTGAAACATCTTACTTTTATCTAACGAGAACAATTGCGGACACTATAATCATTGCAGAGCGTGATTACTACCTAAAGCAATCTGAACCATAGAGAAATGTACGGCCCATAACTCAGCAAAACCAACTGATGGTGGGATAATGATCAAAAATTGTTGATATGATGCTCAGATTCTTGTTCATTAAG
>Ga0213838_1000820_pt1 | contig 18739 bp, 15 predicted proteins | sample SWPATP13_FD_160577 | JGI IMG/M metagenome (GOLD analysis project Ga0213838, IMG submission 160577) | Coastal seawater microbial communities from Marineland, Florida, United States - SWPA TP1 #3 | ecosystem: Environmental > Aquatic > Marine > Coastal | place: USA: Florida | collected 2016-08-06 | reverse complement strand
GCAGAAGGACGAACTGATCTGGCGCCAGACCAATTTCGACGTGCTGACCGGCCTGCCGAACCGGCGCCTGTTCCTCGACCGCCTCGCGCAGGAGCTGAAAAAGACGCACGGGGCCAAGCCCGGCCTCGGCGTGCTGCTGCTTGATCTCGACCGCTTCAAGGACATCAACGACAGCTACGGCCATGCCGCCGGCGACAACGCACTGGTCGAGATGACCCGGCGCCTGGCCGGCTGCCTCCCCGACGACGCCACCATCGCCCGCCTGGGCGGGAACATGTTCGCGCTGGCGGTCAGGGAAGTGGACGGCCAGCGCCACCTCGACACGATCGCCGATGCCGTCATCGGCGCGATTTCCCAGCCGATCGAGGTCGGCGCCGGCTCCCTCGCCTATGTCTCGGCGAGCGTCGGCATCAGCGTCTTCCCGGACGATGGCCAGGACGCGGCCGAGCTGGTGAGGAATGCCGAACAGGCGGTCTACCTGGCCAAAGGCGCCGGGCGCGGGCGCTTCCAGTACTTCACGCCGGCCCTGCAGCAGCAAGCGCGCGAGAAGCTGGCGCTGACCAACGACCTGCGCGCGGCGCTGGCGCGCAAGCAGCTGGAGGTGCATTACCAGCCGATCGTCGAGACGGCCACCGGCCGGATTCGCAAGGCCGAGACCCTGGTGCGCTGGGCCCACCCGGAGCACGGCATGATCAGTCCGGGGCGCTTCATCCCGCTGGCCGAGGAAACGGGCCTGATCCACGAGATCGGCGAATGGGTGCTGCAGGAAGCCATCGCCAGCATCGCGCACTGGCAGCGGGAGTATGGCGTGACGGTCGAACTGTCCGTCAACGTCTCGCCGATCCAGTTCGATGAACGCGCCAAGCTGGCCTGGCTGGCGCGCGTCGTCGACGCCGGCCTGGCGCCGAACAGCATCACGATCGAAATCACCGAAGGCACGCTGGTGAGCGACCCCGACCACGTGATGCGCTGCCTGGACGCCCTGCACGGCGCCGGCGCCCGGGTCTCGATCGACGATTTCGGCACCGGGTTTTCCTCGCTGTCCTACCTGAAGCACTTCGACGTCGACTACCTGAAAATCGACAAGTCCTTCATCGACCACCTGACCGAGGACGGCAGCGACCGGGCCCTGACCGAAGCGATCGTCGACCTCGCGCACCGGCTCGGCATCGAGGCGATCGCCGAAGGCGTCGAGACGGCCGCCCAGCGCGACATCCTGGCCGCGCTCGGCTGCGACTACATCCAGGGTTACTACTATTCGCCGGCGGTGCCGCGCGAGGCGTTCGAGCAGTTCCTGCAGCGCCAGATGGCGCACTGAGAACCCTGCCGGCCCATATCTTGTATGATCGATATGCACACCCATCGACCAAGGGGCCGCGCATGCGCGCCGCATGAGAGCGCGCTTGCGCGTGGCGGCCCTCTACAAGGAGACGACATGAGCATCGAAAGCAACCAGGACGAATCGCGCGACACCCAGTTGCGCTCCGACGCACTCGAATACCACCGCAGCCCGACACGCGGCAAGATCGAGGTAGCCGCGACCAAGCCCTTGTCGAACCAGCGCGACCTGTCGCTGGCCTACTCGCCGGGCGTGGCGTATGCGTGCGAAGAGATCGCGGCGAATCCCGCCATGGCCGCCGAGTACACCTCGCGCGGCAACCTGGTGGCGGTGATCACCAACGGCACCGCCGTCCTCGGCCTGGGCAACATCGGGCCGCTGGCCTCGAAGCCGGTCATGGAAGGCAAGGGCTGCCTGTTCAAGAAATTCGCCGGGGTCGACGTGTTCGACCTCGAGCTCGACGAACTCGATCCGGACAAGCTGGTCGACGCGATCGCGATGCTGGAGCCCACCGTCGGCGGCATCAACCTGGAAGACATCAAGGCGCCCGAATGCTTCTACATCGAGAAGAAGCTGCGCGAGCGGATGAACATCCCGGTCTTCCACGACGACCAGCACGGCACCGCGATCATCTCGAGCGCCGCCCTGCTCAATGCCTTGAAAGTGGTGGGCAAGGACATCGGCCAGGTGAAGCTGGCCGCCAGCGGCGCCGGCGCGGCGGCGATCGCCTGCCTCGACATGATGGTGAGCCTGGGCGTGAAGCGCGAGAACATTTACGTGGCCGACTCGAAGGGCGTGATCTGGGCCGGGCGCGACGCGAAGATGGAAGAGAACAAGGCGCGCTATGCGCAGGCCACCGATGCGCGCAGCCTGGACGACATCGTGCGGGACGCCGACGTCTTCCTCGGCTGCTCGACCGCGGGCGTCCTGTCGGCCGACATGGTCAAGACCATGGCCGACCGTCCCGTGATCCTGGCCCTGGCCAATCCGGAGCCGGAAATCCGTCCTGAGGTGGCGAAGGCGGCGCGGCCCGACTGCATCGTCGCCACCGGCCGTTCGGACTACCCGAACCAGGTCAACAACGTCCTCTGTTTCCCCTACATTTTCCGCGGCGCCCTCGATTGCGGCGCGACGCGCATCACCGAGGAGATGAAGCTGGCCTGCGTCTCGGCGATCGCCGAACTGGCCGAAGCGGAGCCCAACGACGCGGTGGCGGCCGCCTACGCCGGCGAGGACCTGAGCTTCGGCCCCGACTACATCATCCCGAAACCGTTCGATCCGCGCCTGATGGCGGCCATCGCGCCGGCCGTGGCCAAGGCGGCCGCCGAATCCGGGGTCGCCGCACGCCCGATCACCGACATGGCGGCCTATCGCGAGCGCCTGGCCGAAATGATTTATCACACGGGCTTCTTCATGAAGCCGGTGTTCGCCCAGGCCAAGGCCAACCCGCGCCGCGTGGCCTATGCCGAAGCCGACGACGCACGTGTGCTGCGCGCGGTGCAGACGGTGGTCGACAGCGCGCTGGCGCAGCCGGTGCTGATCGGCCGCGCCGCCGAGATTGCCGCCGCGATCAGGCAGAACGGCCTGCGCCTGCGTGAAGGCGTCGACTACACGGTCGCCGAGTCCGAGGGCGACACCACGCTGCAGGGCACGCAAATGCTGGCCTCGGGCGCCGTCGACGCCCTCATTTGCGGCATGCGCGGCAGCTACGACAGCCACCTGAACCACGTGCGCAACGTGATCGGCATGGCGCCCGGCGCCGGCGTGCTGGCGGCGATGAACGCCCTCGTGCTCGACAAGCTGACCCTGTTCATCACCGACACCTATGTCAACGACAGCCCCTCCGCCGAAGAACTGGCGGCGATCACGCGCCTGGCGGCGGCCGAGCTGCGCCAGTTCGGCCTCGAACCCAAGGTCGCCCTGCTCTCGCATTCGATCTTCGGCTCGTCGGAACGCCCTTCCGCACGCAAGATGCGCGACGCGCGCAGCCTGCTGGAGGCGTCCGACCCAGGACTGGCGGTGATCGGCGAAGTGCATGGCGACGCGGCCCTGTCGGAAGACATCCGGCGCCTGTACCAGCCCGGGGGCGGCTTTGCCGGCAGCGCCAACCTGCTGGTGATGCCGTCGCTCGACGCCGCCAACATCACCTTCAATATCCTCAAGGTCTCCTCGGGCAAGGGCGTGACGGTCGGCCCGATCCTGCTGGGAGCGGCGAAGGCGGTGCACATCCTGAGCCCCAGCGCGACGGTGCGCAGGATCGTCAACATGACGGCGCTGGCGGTGGCCGGCGTGCGCTGACGGAAGACCGCGGCGCAGGCAGGCTGTAGAATCCAGCTTTTGCCTGCGCCCATGACCACACAACCCCACCTTCCCGCCGCCGCAGCGCCGGCCTCCGAACTGGTGCTCGGCCTCGAGGATCGTCCGACGCCGCTGATCGGCATGCTGGCCGCCCTCCAGCACCTGCTGGCGATCATCGTCCCGATCGTCACGCCCGGCCTGCTGATCTGCCAGGCCATCGGCGTCTCGGCGCGCGACACCAACCTGATCGTCTCGATGTCGCTGGTGATCTCCGGCATCGCCACCTTTATCCAGTGCCGCCGCGTCGGGCCGCTGGGCGCGGGCCTGCTGATCGTCCAGGGCACCAGCTTCAACTTCGTCGGGCCCCTGATCGCCGGCGGCACGCTGATGGTCAAGGGCGGCACGCCGGTCGAAGGCGTGATGGCCGCCATCTTCGGCGTCGTGGTCGCGGGTTCCTTCGTCGAGATGGGCGTGTCGCGCATCCTGCCTTTTGTAAAGCGCATGATCACGCCGCTCGTCACCGGCATCGTGGTGCTGATGATCGGCCTCACCCTGATCAAGGTCGGTCTGGTGAGCATGGGCGGCGGCTTCGCGGCTATGTCCAACGGCAGCTTCGCGAACGGCGAGAACCTGCTGTTGTCCGGCGTGGTGCTCGGACTGATCGTGCTGCTGAACCGGGTGCGCATCGTCTGGGTGCGCAGCTGCGCGATCGTCATCGCGCTGGGCGTAGGTTATGCGATGGCGGGCTTCATGGGCCGCCTCGATTTCGCCGGCATGCGCGCGGCGCCGTTGTTCCAGGTGCCGATGCCGCTTCACTTCGGGCTCGATTTCTCCTGGTCGCTGTTCATCCCCATGATCGTGATCTACCTCGTCACTTCGCTGGAAGCCATCGGCGACGTCACCGCCACCAGCAAGATTTCGCGCGAGCCAGTCGAAGGGCCGGTCTGGATGCGGCGCATCAAGGGCGGCGTGCTGCTCAATGGCGCCAACTCGCTGCTGGCAGGCGTCTTCAACACCTTCCCGAGTTCGATCTTCGCGCAGAACAATGGCGTGATCCAGCTGACCGGCATCGCCAGCCGCCATATCGGCGTCTGGATCGCGCTGTTCCTGGTGGTGCTCGGCCTGTTCCCGGCCGTGGCCGGGGTGATCCAGGCGGTGCCGGAACCGGTGCTGGGGGGCGCGGCGATGGTGATGTTCGGCGCGGTGGCGGCGGCCGGCATCAACATCCTGGCCAGCATCCACCTCGACCGGCGCGCGCTGCTGGTGATCGCCGTGTCGCTGGCGCTCGGCCTGGGCGTGACCCAGGTGCCGGAATTCCTGGCGCATATGCCGGCGGCGCTGCGCAACGTGCTGGAATCGGGCGTGGCGACCGGCGGCATTTGCGCGGTGCTGCTGAACTGGTTCCTGCCGGCGGGCCATGACCGCTGACGCGGAAAACGACCGTACGCCTGGCGCAGAAATCGTCGAGACCATCGCCGCCCTGGCAGTTGCGTTGCACGCGGGTGGCGATGGGACGATGGCCGATCATCTCCTGAACGCTGTTTACGACTAAGGCTTGCGTGCCTCGTCGATAATTTTATCTTCCTTGGGCAACGGTACAAAAGGCCCTTGCATGCGGCGCTTCAGATAACGTTCGCCATCTGGTGAATTGAATGCTTTCCATGATCTGTAGACTGCATAGACTATCAGCGCCACAGTGATGATCAGGCCAATTGCGCGTACGCTCATTGCTTTCTCCTTGGATGTCGATGTGTGACTAAAGCCGAACAAATCACCAATTGTTGCGAACGGCCCTTTGGGGCACTGCGCCGATCAGCGTTATTGCTTCACCAGCTCCACCCGCCGGTTCTTTTCGCGTCCCGGTTCTGCGTCGTTGGACGCAACCGGCGCATACGAACCGACGCCCTTGGCGCTCAGCCTTTTGGCGTCGATCTTGTAATCCGCAGTGAGTGCCTTGACCACCGATTCGGCGCGTTTCTGCGACAGATCCATGTTGTGCGCGGGTGAGCCCTGGTTGTCGGTGTGGCCGACGATATGCACCTTCAGGTTTTTGTCTTGCTGCAGCAGTTTCGCCATCTCGGCCAGCGACGCCGCTGATTCCGGCTTCACCGCGGTCTTGTCGGAATCGAAATAGACGCCGTACACCGCTATCTTGCCGCTCGATGCAATGCTGCGCGCCATCTCTGCCGCATTCAAGGTGGCGGCGACTTTGCCGGTTTCCATTGGTTTGCCTTCGACGATTTGCAGCGAAATACCGCCCAGGTTATCGCGCAGCGGCGCCGCGACCAACACGGCGACGTGCACCGCGCTGCCGTCGGGCTGCTTGCCCTCGGCCACCAGGTAGCGCGGTTCGGCGAGCCCGGCGTTAAAGGCATTGCGGAAATCGGAACCGTCCATAAAGCCATCGCGCAGCAGATAGCTCGCGTTGTAATACGAAGCCAAAGCGCCGCATGCCTCTTTCTCGCAGGTGTAGATCACCTTCATGCCGGCCTTGGCAATCGCGGCCTGGTAATTGCGAAATACCTCGAGGCCTGAGCGGTCTTTCGCATACACATACGCGATGCGGGTATATTTCCCCTCCGGCTTGAGCAGATTCTCGACGACCAGCTTGTTATCCTTGAAAACCGGCCGGCTCGCGGGCAGTTCCGCCTGCTCGTATTGCTTGACCTGGTAGCCCGCCATTTTCGAGCCCTCGAAACGCGACAGCAGCGCGTGATCCTTCCCTCCTTTTACCTCGCGAACATTCAATTCGGCGAAAGCGGCTTGCGACACGGCGGCACAGCACAAAAAAGCAAGCAATGGTCGGACGCGCATGGGAATCCCGATAAAGTTGAGCGATGCATCGATTCTAAGCGCAAAAATAGCCGGGCACGGTAGTGCAATCGACACCGGAGGCAGGTTCCGACCCGATTCCGCTTATTTTTTTATCGGCGAGCGTGAGTTTGTTCCTGAGGGTAAGATATATCCAGCAAGACAACAATCACTCCAGGAGACGCAATATGTTCAGCCACGTAATGATCGGTTCCAACGACATCGAACGCTCGAAAACGTTTTACGACGCGGTATTGGCAACGCTGGGTGTCGGCGAGCCGGTTCGCAATACCGGGCCTTCCGGCCATACGCGGCTCTTTTACCGCCACGAAGGAAACAGCTTCTGCGTGACCGAACCGATCAACGGCGAAGCGGCGACCTGTGCGAATGGCGGCACGATCGGTTTCAAATGCCATTCGCCAGAGCAGGTGAAGCAATTCCATGACGTGGCGATCGCCCACGGCGGCACCACCAGCGAAGAGCCGCCGGGCCTGCGCGAAGGCAGCATGGGCGCGCTGCACCTGGCGTATGTCCGCGATCCGGACGGGAATAAACTCTGCGCCCTGCACCGCCCGAAATAATCGCCCTGCCGCACGGCGGCCCGCCGTAGTGCACCGCCAGTCGACCGCCATTTGCCGCAACCGGAGATAATTCATGCCCCATCGATCAAGTATCGTAACGCAAGTTTCGCTGCCCGCCCATGCGAGTGTCTCCGGGGTTTATCGTGCCGTGCATCTTGTGGATGCATTTGCCATTGCACTCCCGCCGGAATCGACGCGCGATCCCGAAGTGTTGGCGCGCTTCATTTTCGCGCACCAGCCGGCCTGGATCGGCAAGCTGACGAAGCTGCGCGACGTGATCGTCGCCGGCTTTGGCCTGAAAACCACCGGGGAGCTGGCAAACCTCGGAAAGACCGAACAAGCGCAGCGGCTTGGCATATTCAGGATCTACGACACCAGCGAGAATGAAATCCTGGTCGGCGAGGACGACAAGCACCTCGATTTCAGGCTGTCGGTGCTGTGTATGGGAAAACCGGCGCCGGAATCCGGCGGCGAGCTGATTCTCTCCACCGTCGTCCACTGCCATAACCTGCTGGGACACGCCTATCTGTTCGTGATTGCGCCATTTCACCGCATGGTGGTCAAAGCGAGCCTGCGCCGGGCGGCGCGCATTGGCTGGCCCCAGGCTGGTGCACCTCACGACCGGCTCCGCGGTGTTGCCAGATAATCCTCGCGCTCTTTGCTGCGGGTACAACATCTTGAATCCGGCATGAACAGAATCGCATTTACATCCGCTGGATTTCCAGTGCTGCCATACGAGGATGATGAGCTGAATCCAGGAATCCTCGGGCGCTCCGTCGCCGATTGGATAAAGCATGCTTTATCAGGAACCAGATTCGCGATCAGCGAAGATATCGACGAGGATTTCGGCCACTGCCTCATGGTGCATCGCAAGCCATATTGGTTGTGGGTGGGCTGCGCAGGATCGTCAGCCCACGCATATCCAGAAGGCGATCTGGATGAAGCCGCCGCAGCGGCTTTTCCGCTGGAATCGATTGAGTGGACGATCTGGGTTGCGACCGAATGGGGTTTACTGTCGAGACTACTTGGGCGGGATCACCGCTCGCGTGACAGCAGGGAGCTGTTGGCGCTGCTGAAGGCCAGGTTATCGGCGCTGCCGCACGTCTCATTCAAGTAAAGCGTGAGGCGGCGGCGAGCAGATAAGCTCACCGTTTGCCGCCGCACGCCCTGCTTCCAGCCGGATTTACACCAGTCCGGTCATGTAATACACCGCGATCACGAAGAACACCGCCAGCGTCTTGATGACGGTGACGGCGAAGATCTCGCGGTAGGATTCCTTGTGCGTCAGGCCGGTGACGGCCAGCAGCGTGATCACGGCGCCGTTGTGCGGGAGCGTGTCCATGCCGCCGCTGGCCATGGCGACCACGCGGTGCAGCACCTCCAACGGAATCTGCGCCGCGTTCGCACCCTGGATAAACAGGTCGGACATGGCGGCCAGCGCGATGCTCATGCCGCCCGAAGCAGAACCGGTGATGCCGGCCAGCGAACTGACCGAGACGGCGGCGTTCACCAGCGGGTCGGGAATGCTTTTCAGGGCGTTACCGACGACCACGAAGCCCGGCAGCGCGGCGATCACGCCGCCGAAACCGTATTCGGAGGCGGTGTTCATCGCCGCCAGCAGCGCGCCGCCGACGGCCGCTTTCGAGCCGGCCGCGAAACGGTCCTTGATGCGTCCGAAGGCGGTGAAGACGACCAACAGGATACCCAGCAGCAGCGCGCCCTGCACCGCCCAGATCGCGACCACGGTCTTGATCGGCGTGGTGACCGGGGCTTTCAGGCCCGGCAGGATGTCGGGCGAGACCGTGAAGGAAGCACCGTACCAGTCGGGAATCATGCGCGTCAGCAGGAAGTTGGCGACGCCGACCACGATCAGCGGCAGCAGCGCCAGCATCGGGTTCGGCAGCGAGGTGCTCTGCACGCGTTCCGGTTCGTTCTGCAGCGTCGTGCCATAGCCTTCGCCCTTGGCCATCGCGGCGCGGCGGCGCCATTCGAGGTAGGACAGGCCGACCACGATCATGAAGACCGAGCCGATCGTGCCCAGCATCGGCGCGGCCCAGGAGGTGGTCTTGAAGAAGGTGGTCGGGATGATGTTCTGGATCTGCGGGGTGCCCGGCAGCGAATCCATCGTGAACGAGAAGGCGCCCAGCGCCAGCGCGCCTGGCATCAGGCGCTTCGGAATATTGCTCTGGCGGTAGAGTTCGGCGGCGAACGGATACACCGCGAACACCACCACGAACAGCGACACGCCGCCATAGGTGAGCAAGGCGCACACCGCGACGATGACGGCGTTGGCGCGCGAGCGGCCGATGTAGCGCACGGCGGCGGCCACGATCGATTCGGAAAAGCCGGACAGTTCGATCAGTTTGCCGAACACGGCGCCGAGCATGAAGACCGGGAAGTAGAGCTTGACGAAGCCGACCATCTTTTCCATGAAAATACCGGAAAACACGGGCGCGACGGCCGACGGATCGGTCAGCAGCACCGCGCCGAGGGCGGCGATCGGTGCGAACAGGATGACGCTGTAGCCGCGGTAGGCGGCGAACATCAGGAACGCCAGGGCGGCGAGAACAATCAGAAATGACACGGGTGCTCCTCTTTCTCTTATTGGCCGGTCGCGTGCTGCGGACCGGCGGTTTTGCTTTGCTGTCGACGCACGGCGGCATGCGCAACGTCGAGCCGCGTGATTATTGGGGATCGTTGGCGATTTTGAAATACGTAAAACTACCGTATGAAATGCCGTTACCCGCCCGCCAGCAGCGCGCAGGCCTGTTCGATCCGCGCTTCGAGCGGGCCGCGCAGCACCGTGTAGACAGTACCTGCGGCGCCCAGGCGCGCCAGGTACCAGCGATGCTGGCGTTCCCTGAACGCGGCATCGCGCCGCGTGCCATCCTGAACGAAGGGGAAGTCCGGCGCGCAGACGAAGGTGTGCGCATAGGGCCGGCCTGCAAGCGCGCCGAGAACCGGATCGATCCGCCCGTAATCGGCTTGGCTGTAGCAAGCGGAAGTCAGGGCGCTGCCGTCGCAGATCAGCCAGCGCCGTGCCTGACCGGCGAGGCGCTCTTCCAGCGCGACCTGGTCGGCGGCAATCGTGCGCATGTCCGGGTAGCCGAGGCATCCGCCCTGCTCTTCCCAGCGCGCGCGTCCGACTTCCGGCACCATGACCGTGCCGAGGCGGTCGGCAAGTGCTGTCGCGAGTGTCGTCTTTCCGCTCGACTCGCCGCCAAGCAGGCAGACGCGCTCCACGAAATGCGCGTACACGGCTGGGGCGAGAAACGCCCGGTGTGCGTGCGGGTTGGCGCGGATTGCCGAACCGGAGGTTGGCACCAGGTTGCGCGCACGATCAACGCAGACGTGCGCCACCGGCTCATCGAAGTGCGCCGACATCGCGGCGGCGAAACCGTCGCCGTAGTCTTCACTGGTAAACACGGCATCGACCGTCACGCCGCACACGCTCGCGCACAGCCAGGCGGTGAAGGCTCGCTGCTCCGCGTCCGGCGCGTCGTTCGCCGGAAACGGCAAGGAGTCGATGCCTCGCGCCACGCACAGCAGTGCGAGCGATGCTTCGTCGATGACCAGCCTGTCAACCCCAGGGTAAAGGGCGGCGAGCCAGGCTTCCCTGGCCGATCGTTCGCAGCTGGGAAACCCGGGCAGCGTGTAGCTGATGACGAGGACCTCGCGGCAAAGGTCAAGGGCGGTGTCGATGACCAGCATGTGGCCGCGATGCAGCGGACAGAACTTGCCCACGACCAGGCCGCGCGCGAAGCGCTTGCCCTCGCTCATGCACTCACGCGCTGCGCCTCCGCCAGCGCCTGCGGCTGGCGCGCGAGCCTGCGCCACCAGCGCCAGGCGACGATGGCGTTGACCCAGTAGATGGCGTACAGGACGGCGGTCAGGTACAGCCCGCGGCTCGCGTACAGCGGCACTGCGACCGTGTTCACGGCCAGCCAGAACAGCCAGTTCTCAATGCGGCGCCCCATCAGCAGCAGCTGGGCGATGACGCTGAAAACCAGCACGGCCGAGTCGAGGAAAGGGGCGTAGGCGTCCGTCCAGTAATGCAGCATGGCGCCATACACGGCGCTCGCGGCGAGCCCGGCGGGCAGCGTCCATGCCAGGCTGCGAAAATCGGCCGAGGCCACCTGCAAGGCGCGGCCGCGGTCGCCGCGCAGCCACTGGCGCCAGCCGACCGCGCTCGAGACCACGAAGAACACCTGCAGGACGACGTCGGCATACAGCTTCGCATCCAGGAACAGCACGCAGAACAAAGTACAGCCGAGCATGCCGGTCCACCAGGTATGAATGCTGTTGCGGCCAGCGAGCAGGATAGCGGCGGTGGCGGCCGCGTTGGCGGCGATTTCAAGAGGCCCGATCATGAATGGGCGTCCGCAAAACTGGATGTGTATTGCACGATTTTATCGTCCGCGATGAGGAGTTCGATGTTGACCGTCTGGGCGCCGAACAAGGGCGTCAGGGCCGCACGCGCCGCCTCCGAACAGACCATCGAATCGGCGGCAAGCCTGAGTATGACACTTCCGTCCGCCTTCTGGTGAAAGCCGAAATGCGAGACCGGGAGCGAACGCAGCGCGTGGGTGATGTCGATATTATTCAGCCAGCGACCCTGGGCCAGGAAGCGCACCGGGCGCCGTCCGGACAGGCCGACCAGCACCGGCGCCTCGGCGCCGAAGGCGAGCGAGGCAAAGTCGCCGGTGCGATAGCGCAGCAGCGGCAGGCAGAAATTGAAGCCGCCGGTGACGGTGATTTCGCCCCTCTCCCCAGCAGCGACGGGCCGGCCGGCGGGGTCGAGCAGCTCGACATACAGGTTCGGCTGCAGCAGGACGTGGCCGCCAGCCAGGGGGTCGAACACGCCCACCGGGCCGACCTCGTTGAGGGAATAGATATCGAGCACAGGGCACTTGAAGCGCTCTTCCAGGCGCGCGCGCAGGCCGGCGTGCAGCATCATCGACACGGAAATCAGGGCGCGCGGCGCATGCGTCAAAGGCAGTTTCAGGTATTCGGCAAACGAGATCGGGTCGCCGGCCACCAGTTCCGGCGCCAGCGCGTCGAGATAGCGCGCCCGGTCGGCGCCATCGCGCCAGTCGCTGGGGTGCAGGTTGATCTTGGCCAGGCCCGATTCGTCCATTGCCGGCGTCACCGACACATAGGTGAAGCAGCGTTCCTGGTAGCCGATCAGGACGACGCCGACCTGTCCGCTGCCGTGACGCAGTTCCACGCCCACGCGGCGCAGTGCGCGCTTGTGGAAGGCGGCGTAACGCGCCGCCACAACCGGATGCGAAGCGACCAGCAAGGGGTGGCCGGTGGTGCCGGTGGTGCGGAAGTTGATCATCCTGTCGAGCGGCACATGGTCCGGCACGAAACGCGCGATGTCGAGGGCAAAATCGGCACGCGAGACCGGAGCGATGTCGGTAAAGCGCAGCGGAGGCGAACCGAGCGCGCGATAGTACGGCACCTCGGCGTAAGCCCGGGCGGCGAACGGCGCGACCCAGTCCGGCGCCGTGCCGGGCGCCCAGCCGATGTGCGCCCCGGCGACCGCGCGCTCGAAGTCGCGCAGCGCAGCGATCTCGTGGGCAAGCAGGCGGTTCCCGCTTTCGTTGCGATAGAACGGCGCCCAGGGGTGGTCGCGCATGAAGTCCAGCATGCGCTGGCCGGCTGGGCTCAGGGTCGGAAAACGCTGGTTGTGGCGCGCAGCGTCCGTCACTCGCGCGTCCACTTGTCGGCCGATTCCTCGGCAGCTTTCGCGGCCAGCGCCGCGCGGATCTCGCGTGCGCGCTGCTCCGAGGCGCGGCTGGCGGCGAGCAGCTTGCGGCGCGCAGTGGCGCTGATCGCCGAGAGCCGGTCCGTGGCCTGCTCCAGGGTTTCGCCTTGCGGGCGGTAGTCGAGGGAGCCCAGGATCACGCGCGCCAGTTCCTCGCGCCGGTCGGCATCCGTGACGAATTTATGGGCGCCGGTGCCGACAGCCAGCTCCGCCATCGGACCGGTCAGCAGGGCGACCAGCGTCGCGGGCGCGAGCGCCTTGGCGACGAACCATTCGTCGGCAAGCAGCCAGGCGGCGACCATCACCAGCGCCAGGCGGTTGCGGTCGACATGCGCGGCGGTGCCGGCGAATACGCCGAGCGCCGCCTCCGGCAAGCGTTTTCCATGCATCCGCGCCAGGTCGTTGACGAGGGCCGCGACGACCACCGTCCCCTGGCCGGCGACCACCGGCTCCTCGAGGAAATCGGGCGGCGTCTCGGCCAGGCGCCGGGTCAGGGTTTCGAGGACGGGACCGGAATTGTTCATGGAAGGCTCGCAAATTTGGAAAACACCTGGGTCGACGGGCAATCGGCGCAGACACGCAGCGTGCGCGCCGCACGCGCCCGGGCGAAGCGCACCGCCAGGCCGGCGAGATCATGCGCCGACCGGATCTGCGCCAGGGGCACGCCGAGTTCGGCGGCGGTGAAATGACAGGGGGCGACGCGGTAGGCCTCGTCGATGAAGAGAAAGCGCTCGCCGGGTCCGCAATCGGGGACGGCCAGCGCCTGCCCCTCGGCGCTCGCTTCGATGCGCTGCAGGTAGGCGGGGCTGGCGCACAGCCGCACGCCGCGCGCCAGCAGGCGGGCGCGCAGTTCCGGGACCAAGGCCGTCAAGGCGCGCGTATCGTGCGGCGTAAGGCGGTGCTCGGGGAAGAATTCCGGACGGTCGCGCCCGCCGAGCTGGTTGAAGGTAATCTCGTCGAAGCCCCAGTCCGCCAGCTCCTCGCACAAGCGGGCGAAGTCCGGCAGGTTGTCGTGCATGAGGACGATGTTGGCGCGCAGCCTGCAGGCGCTGCCGACGGCCTGGCGCTCGGCGGCGAGCGTGATCAACGCGCTTTTGAGCCGGCGCCAGCCGCCGCGCCAGCCACGCAGGCTGTCGTGCAGAGGCGCAAAGCCGTCGACACTGACCGTCAGTTCACTGAAACTTGCCAGTACCTGGCGCCGCACCTCGGGCAGGTGCAGGGTCGTGCCGTTGGTGGTGGCGCTGACGCGGATGCCATGGCTTTCTGTCAGCAGGGACGAAAGCGCGAACACCGGGCGCCACAGCAGCGGCTCGCCGCCGATCCAACTGAGCAGCACCGGCTCGCCCGACGCGCGCCGATACGCTCCGAGCACCGCGGCAAAGGCGCGCACCACGTCGCCATCGGCGTCGGTGCGCGGCCCCGGCAGGCGCCGGTCGTAGGCGCAGAACGAACAGGCGAGGTTGCAGCGGTCGGTGACGCGCCAGAGGACGATCACCGGCGCACCTGCTTGCCGTCTCCGGGCGCGTAATGGCGCCGGCTGAAGGCGCGCGCGAAGGCGACCAGGTTCTTCATGTCGGCGATCGCATGGATGTCCCAGCCCTGCTCCTTGCGGGCGCGTTTCAGCACCTCGGCGGTCGTCGCGTGGTACCGCGATTTGACAGTCTCCCAGTCGGGCCGCAGGTTCAGGGCCATGGTGCCGCCCGCCGCCCCGGAGGCCAAGGCGCGTGCCGCCACCTCCCAGCCGCTGTTGCCGCGCTCGTCCTTGTCGAACATGGTGGTGATGCCGTCGTCCGAAATGTGCAGGATGTGGGTGGGGCGGCGCACGCCATGCTCGTAGGTCTGGCGCATCCGGTGGATCGGAAAGCAGGTGCCGCCGCCGTAGTAGCCGGTCAGCACGCGCAGCACACTGTCGCCGTCGCGCACGAAGCCGCGCGTCGTCTGGAACTGGTTCTGGCCGCTCCATAGCGTCACCTGTACCGCGGAACCGGCGCGAAGCGCCGAGAGCGCGACGATGGCGCCGGCCAGCGCCAGCCATGACGTGGCGACCTGCGGGTTCGGCATCGAACCCGAACTGTCCACGTACAGGTCGAGATCGACCGGCAGGGGTTCGGGCTGCGCGCCGGCGTCGATGCTGTAGGCGCGGCGCACGGTGGTCAGCCCCGGCACGGGCATCGTGCTGATGGTCACGCTTTGCAGCCAGTCGATCTCGTCGAGCGCGTCGCCGATCTCCCAGGGCTCGAGCGCCTCCAGTTGCGGCTCGCCGCCCTCGACCGCCCTGCGGCGCGGGAAGGAAACCAGGTGCGGCAGCGCGCGTTCGCGATAATAGCGCACCGCGAGTTCGTGGTCGTCCAGTTCGATGCCGGCCGCCTTCAGGATGGCGCCGTACTCGAAGGGTTCGCGGGCCTGGCCCGATGCGGGCACGGCGGGCCGGTCCGTCTCGTCGGGCCCGGCGGGTGCGTCCTCGCTGCCGGTGATGCGCGGGTCGCAGGCCGGATGGACGGCGCCATGGAGCTCGTCGTCCTCCACCTCCTGCAGCCCCGACGGCAGCGAACCAGCGGCGGCGCTTTTGGTATCGTGCAGCGCCTCGAGGTCATCGAGTCCACCTTTGTCGTCGACCAGGTAGGGCAGGAGCAGCGTCGCAAAGCGCGCCGCCCCGGCCATCTGGTCGTTTGCGTACACCCGGATCAGGCGCGCGCCGAGCCAGGCATCGGACTCGATGCCCTCGATCGCGCTCGCCGCGCCAAGGCTGCCCTTGTCCAGTTGCCACAGCTGTTCGTAGATGCGCATGTACAGCTGCCACACGGCGCCGGGCGCTCTCGCGTCCTTGCCCTGCCGCGCCGCCGCCAGCTTGCGGTAGATGTCGGCCATGCGCAGGCCGGACTGGCGCTGCAGGCGGTCGTTGATGCACAGGTCGGTGTACAGGTTGGCGACCATTGGCGCCTGCGCTTCCAGCGTCGGCAGCGCGCGGCGCATGCGCGCGAGCATGCGGAAGTGGTCGGTCGCGCTGCCCGGCGCCAGTACGTGGTGCCCGATCTCGTGGGCCAGCACTTCGACCGCGTAGTCATCCAGGCCGAGTGCGGCGATCGCCTGCATGTCGACGACGATGCTCTGGTCAGCGATGCGAATCGCCGCGAAACTGCCGGCCAGCCCTTCGGACGCCGCTTCCACGGTCGTCGCGCACAAGCGCGCGTCATGCAGCCTCGTATAGCGGCTCCAGCACGCCAGCGCCTGCGGCCACGCGGCGCGCCATGCGCCGATCAACTCGGAACCGTCGGTTCGCTGGCCGGTCATTGGCGCGGCACCAGGCGAATCGCGTGGGTGAACGGCGAACTGATGGCCAGGGTACCGCCGCTTTCGCACACGGCCAGTCCTACGGCCGGCAAGTCGCATGCGATGCGCCGGCGGCCCACCACGAGCGATTCTGCTTCAACCCTGAATGTGGCGGCGCCAGGCGAGGCATGCGCGTAGTCGCTGGCCTCGGCGCCCGTCAGGATAGCGCCGTAGGCATCGGCCAGCAGCAGGAAGTGGCGTCCGGCCGCACGTACCAGAAAACCTCCCGGCGCTGCGCGCACCTCGGGCGGCGCATCGAACATCCCGCCGAAACCGGAGAAAGCGCCGGTTTCGCGCTCCCCTGCCCCGATGCCATCGTCTGCGCGCCACCAGGGGTCGTCCTCGATGCGCGCGCGCAGCGCAGTCCACGGGCCGGCATCGGGCGCACCGAACGATGCGAGCGCAAGCGCTTCGGGCAGTCCGTCGGCCGCCTTGACGGCGCCGGCGCGGAAGTGCGCCGCGCCGGCGCGCCATGCCAGCACCTGTCCGACTATCCGGAGCTGCGGGCGCGATTCGATGCGCGGAGCCAGCGCCGCCAGCTCCGCGATCCACTGCTCGCCGCGCGCCCCGGGTATCGTCTCGAGGTGCAGGGCCGCATTCGAGACGAGACCGATGACCGCACCCGGCTCGCGTGCAACCAGGTGCGCCAGCCGCGGCAACAGCGCGCGCCAGGCGAGCGCCAGCACGCTGCCGCGCACGGCGCTTCCCACCAGGTGCAGGCCGGTCAGTTCGAGCGCGACGTCGTAGGCGTCGAAGGCGGCACGGAGCGCGCATTCGGGGGCGGCGGCGGCAACGGCCTGGACGACGGGATCGACGCCGTCGACCAGAAAGTGGCGCAGTGCGGCGTGGTCGAAGCCGGGGTGGCGGCGCGCCGCCTCGCCGGTGCGGCGGTTGAACTCGGCGCGGCCGGCCGCCAGCAGTCCGGCGAAGGTGGAGGAGACCATGTTATTGCGAACGCAGCCAGGCGAGGTAGTTGGTATAGCGCTGGTGCAGGTACTTCAGCTTGAGCAGGTCGTCGTACAGGTGTCCGTACAGTTTCCTCCCCTTGACCCGCTCGGCGACCAGCTTTTCGATCTTGACCAGGCGTGCTCGGGTCTCGCGCTCGGAGACGCCGTCCAGGCCGCCCTCGAAGAGACGCGCCATCTCGCCCACGGCGTCGTCGTGTTCGAGGTCGAGGCGCGTGTAGTCGTCATTCGACAGGTCGAACAGGCGCCGCAGCCAGCTGACGCGGTCGGAGCGGTAGGCGGCGTTTTCCGGCAGGCCGAAGAACGGCGCGTCGAGGTCGGGCTGGAGCTTGTCGTGCAGGACGAAAGGCAGCACCTGGCGCAGGTCCTCGAGCGCGACTTCGCCGTTGCCGCGGAAGTAGGCCAGCGCCTTGGCGTACACCAGCAGGGTCGTCAGGTTGCGCACCGAGATGCCGTTCCGACTCTGGCAGCCCAGGTCCTTGAGGCGGTCGCGTCCCGTGTCCGCCGCCGTCACTTCGCTCCACGCGGTCCCGGCCAGGCGCGCGGTATCCTTGGTCATGTACTCGAACTGGCCGCCGGCGGCCTCGCACAGTTCGAACTGGCTGGCGAAAAACTCGAGGCGCCGGCGCACCTGTTCCGGCACGGCGATGGCGCGGATCGCATCGCCCATGGCATCGACTTCCTGCTCCGTGAACACCAGTTCGCGCGGCATCAGTTCCTCGGGCCGGATGTCTTCCTCGATCCGCACCAGCAAGTCGCTCAGAAAGCGCGGATTGAAGGCCAGCGCCTGCACGATCACGTCGATCCGGTCGCGCAGGGCTTCGATCACCTGGAAGGTGCCCCCGCCCTGGTCGTCGTTGGCGGTCAGGTACCAGGCCGACTCGGGGCAATCGAACACCTGGTTCAGCACTTCCGCGTAGTTGTCGCCCATGACCGTGAGCAGGGCGCTCTGGGTGCGCGTCGGTATCCGGTTGTACTCGTCGATAATTTTGACGCGCATCGACAGCCAGGCGCGCCAGGCGATCCGGATCTCGCTCATGCTCTGGGCGTTGACCAGGTCGGCCGGAAGCGGATTGCCGAGCAGGTCTGCGATCGTCATCTGCGGGTGGCCATGCTGCATGGCGCGCCGCACTTCCTTCACCGAAGCACCCGACAGCACGCCCATCAGGATGGCGCTGGCCGTCTTGCCGCGCCCCGGACCGCCGATGAAGAGGCACTTGCGGCGCGTGGCGAAGGTCAGGAGCGGTAGCAGGACGAAGCTGGAATAACTCTGGGCCGAAGGCAGCGTCAGCAGGCGCCGACTGTCGCCAACGTTGAAGTTCTGGGGCGCGCCATCGTTGTATTCGATGTCGTAGTGCGGGCTGATGATCGCCTTGTTCACGATCCAGAAATACGCCTGCCGCAGCTTTTCGTCGAGCGCCCTGTCGCCGGCCGCGGCCTCGCCGGAATCGGCGATCGGCCCGCGGTACAGGTCGCCGACGTCGAATTCGCGTGCTTTCGGGGCGCTGCGCGGATTGGTCGGCGCACGCGAGATCTTCTGGAAAAAGTCGAACTTCATGAAGGCCTTCCTGTCGGGGCAGTAAGGCCTTAATGATACCTACTCAATTTTCTGCGAGCAATTTTTTACGACATAAGCCGGCGTACG
>Ga0213838_1000819_pt1 | contig 18745 bp, 17 predicted proteins | sample SWPATP13_FD_160577 | JGI IMG/M metagenome (GOLD analysis project Ga0213838, IMG submission 160577) | Coastal seawater microbial communities from Marineland, Florida, United States - SWPA TP1 #3 | ecosystem: Environmental > Aquatic > Marine > Coastal | place: USA: Florida | collected 2016-08-06 | reverse complement strand
GACTTTTCCCAACAAACCTTCTTGCTCGATGACTTCCATGGTCGCTAAAGCTGCAGCGCAGCCAATCGGGCTTTTCTCGTGGGTGTAATGACCTAACGAGACTTGTGCGGCAGTGTTGTATTTGTCTTTGGTGATCATTGCGGCAATCGGGACTACGCCGCCGCCAAACCCTTTACCAACGCATAAAATGTCGGGTTCGATATCAAACGCTTGGTGAGTGAACCATTCACCACTGCGCCCCATGCCGTTGGGAATATCGTCAATAATCAGCAATACGTTGTGCTTGTCACAGATCTCTCGAACGCGTTTCCAATAGGCTTTACTCGGCACTTGAACATCAGTGTTGCGCACGGCTTCAGCGATAAACGCACCGATTCCACCTTCTTTCTCAATCACGTATTCCAAATAATCAGCGTAATGCACGTCACATGCGGTTTCAGAATCATTGGCTTTATGTTCATTGAACGGGAAAGCGCCACGGTAAGAAACCGCTGGTGGAATGCGCTCAACTCCGGCCATCAGTGGTCCCATCCCTTCGCGGAAACACGCTTCGCCCCCTACGGAAATCGCGTCTAACGAAGCGCCGTGAAAGGAATCCCATAACGACACGACTTTAAAATTGTTGGTGACATGGCGTGCTAACTTTAAAGCCATACCAATTACTGACGTGCCTCCTGGAGCAAACAGCACTCGGTTCAATTCACCACCACAAATCGAGGTAAGCTTTTCAGCGCATTGAATGGCTGTTTTATTGGTGAAGCGACGTGGAGAAAAAGGCAGCTCAGCCATTTGTTCAGTGACTTTATTAATGACGTGAGGGTGGCCATAACCAAGTTGATGGACGTTGTTGCCATGAAAATCCATGTACTTTTTGCCTGTTGTATCTTGAATATAGATACCGTGAGCGGCTTCTAGTGTATCTAGACAAGGTGTCGACATCGCTTGGTGAAGGAACACATCAGCATCGCGCTTCAATAGCGACTGGGTTGCTTCATCGTTTAAAGAGGCGTTCCACTTTTCACGAGCGGGCGTAGTGTTAACATCGCCTTCACTGCGCAGGTGAGTGGCACATGGCGCTGAGCCTGCCTTTTGTTGCTGTTCAGGTATCAATGGTGAAGTGATGCTCATGATTCAACTTCCCAATACATTGCGTTTTTTATCGCGCCAATGAGTCGTTCAATATCGGCTGGGTACACTTCGCCGATGTTTCCAATGCGAAAACAGTCTGCGTTGGATACTTTTCCTGGATAGATAACAAAACCTTGTTCTTTCAAACGGTCGTAAAACGCTTTGAATTGATAATCGCTGTGAGTAGGCGAGTAAAAGGAAGTAATGATTGGAGAATGAAGTTCATCATTTAATAGTGGTTCGAATCCTAATGACCGCATTCCGGCTACTAATGTTGTCTGGTTAGTGTGATACCGCTGGTATCGAGCTTCAATGCCACCTTCTTGCTCCAATTCGAGCAGCGCTTGGTAGAAAGCGCGCACAGTATGAGTGGGTGATGTAAAACGCCATTTACCATGATTCGCTTCCATGCAATGCCATTGGTCGTACAAATCTAGGCTTAGTGAGCGAGCTTGCCCTTGGCATTTTTCTAATTCACTTTGCTTAGCGATGACGAAACCAAATCCGGGTACGCCTTGAATACACTTGTTGGCAGAGCTGATCATAAAGTCGATGCCAAGCTCGGCGATATCCATAGGTATGCCGCCAAAGCTAGACATTGCATCTAAGATCACGGTTTTATCGTGAGCCTTCGCAAGGCTCGCAATCTCTTGAATAGGGTTAAGCATGCCGGTTGTCGTTTCGCAGTGAACAATCGCCACATGAGAAATACTTGGATCCATCGCCAATGCCGTTTCCATTTCGTTCAAGTCAGGTTGTGATGTTTCACCTGGGGAAACGACATGGCATGGAATCTTTAAGTATTCAGCGATTTGAGCAATGCGAGCACCGTAAGCGCCGTTATCAACCACCAACAATTTACCGTTAGTACCAATAACGCTGCCGATCGTTGCTTCTACAGATGCCGTGCCGCTGCCTTGCATCAATACGCTTGTATAGCCTGAATGAGTGGTTGCGAGTGCAACTAACTTACGGCGAATTACCTCGACAATGTCTTTGTTGTATTCATCATCCCAAGTACACCAGTCTTTGAGCATCGCTTGTCGAACGCTTTCAGAAGTGGATAGAGGGCCTGGGGTCAGCAATAAGTATTCATTTCTCATGTTAATTTCCATTTGGACTATACCAATATTTGAGGCTACTTTAGCAATGGAAATGAATGGAGGTAAATAGCCTCAAATGCATCTTCATAAAAGCTTCATATTGATAGTTAATGGTCGGCCATTCGTTAAATGGATATCTTTGAATTGCCATTTTTTGTTCATTTAACCGTCATAAACATCACTTAGGTTATTACTCGTCAACTGGTACATACCAATTTTAAGGGTGTATCTGATCACTCAAATGCAAAACCAACATTTTGTAGACGAACCGTCTAATTGGAGAAGATGATGAAAAACCGTTTTATGAAAGGATCACTGGCTGCACTTGTATCACTGTTAGCAAGCAATGCATTTGCTGCACAGGAAGTGACGGTTTACACGGCTTTTGAAACCGACATTCTAGCAAAATATAAGAATGCGTTTGAAAACGAAAACCCAGATGTGAAAATCAAATGGGTACGTGACTCAACAGGAATCATGACGGCTAAATTATTGGCAGAGAAAAACAATCCTCGTGCTGAGGTGGTATGGGGTTTAGCTGGTTCATCTATGGCGCTGCTTAAAAATGAAGGTATTTTGAAGCCTTACACACCAAAGGGTGCTGATGAGTTGCGCGCTAATCTCAATGATCCACAATCTGGCCAAGCTTGGTACGGAAATGACGCTTTCTTCAATGCAGTTTGTTTTAACGAAGCGGTAGCGAAGCAGCTTAACCTACCAGCGCCACAATCTTGGGAAGATCTGACTAAGCCAATCTACAAAGGGCACATTGCGATGCCGAACCCAGCTTCATCGGGTACTGGCTACATGCAAGTATCGGCATGGCTGCAAAACATGGGTGAAGACCAAGGTTGGAACTACATGAAGAAGCTGGACAAAAACATCGCGCATTATACTCACTCCGGCTCTAAGCCTTGTGTTCAAGCGGGCATGGGCGAAGTTGCGATTGGTATTTCAATGGCGAGCCGAGGAGCGAAGCTGAAAACACAAGGTGCGCCGTTATCAGTGATCACACCAGAAGGAATTGGCTGGGAATCAGAAGCGGTTGGCCTAGTTAAGCCGTCTGAAGCTGCGCAACGTGTTGTTGATTGGTCTATCTCGAGAGCAGCAAATGAACTGTACATCGAGATGTATCCTGTTGTTGGACACCAAGACGTTACCGCTACGGTGAAAAACTTCCCGAACGTAGAAAAGAACATGGCGAAAATGGACTTTGCGCGTATGGGTAACGAGCGTGCGCAAGTATTAAAAACGTGGTCTGAAAAGTTTGATGCTAAGTCAGAGCCAAAATCGTAATTGATTTGTAGTTCAGTAAAAAGGAAGGCTTAGGCCTTCCTTTCTATGTTTCTATCTTTCTAGCGCAGCTTGATGGCAAACCAACGAGTTACATCGAGCCGTCACATAATTAGCCAACATTGGTTTAGCCACGCTGAACATGACAGGTGCAGTAATATGTCAAAACACTATTCTTATTGGTTCAAGCAAGCCCTTGAATTAGAACAACCAACCCCAGCAACGCCACTTGATAACGATATCCATTGCGACATCGCGATTGTGGGTGGAGGTTATACGGGCCTTTGGACAGCGATCTTAATCAAGCAGCAACAGCCTAACAAACATGTTGTAGTGATTGAAAAAGGGCTGTGTGGCAGCGGGGCATCTGGCGCGAATGGTGGCTGTATGCTGACGTGGTCAACCAAGTATCCAACGCTTAAAAAATTGTATGGTCAAGAACAAGCGAAGTGGTTGGTCAAAGAGTCTGAGAAAGTTGTGTTCGAAATCGAAGCGTTCTGCGAGCAACACAATATTGATGCCCACCTATACCGCAGCGGTACTTATTACACGGCAACAAATGAAGCACAGAAAGGGGGCATGCAACCTGTCGTCAATGAGCTCATTAAACAAGGTATTAACAGCTGGAAAAAATGCGATTCATCCATTGCCGACAAAGCAGGCTCACATCGACACATTGAAGGTTTTTACTCAGAAGCGGCCGGTAGTGTGCAGCCAGCCTTATTGGCGAGAGGCTTACGCAGAGTTGCCATCGAGCTTGGTGTCGAAATCTTTGAGAACACCGCAATGGAATCGATTGATTACGGCAAGCCTGCACGAATTAAGACCAAGAATGCTTCCGTTTATGCAGGTCAAGTGGTGCTCGCGCTCAATGCGTGGATGCTCGACCACTTCAAAGAATTCAAACGCAGCATTGTAGTCGTGTCGTCTGACATGGTAGTGACCAAGCCTATCCCTGAAAAGCTGAAACAGTTCGGCCCTGAAAAAGGCGCAGCTGTCGTTGATTCGCGGATCTTCGTTCATTATTACCGAGATACGCAAGATGGACGCTTAATGTTAGGTAAAGGCGGCAATAAGTTTTCCTTCGCCAATCAAGTTGAGAGCATGTTCAATCAGCCTACGTCGTATTTACCTTTGCTTAATCAGTCTTTCCAAACACTCTTTCCGAAATTGGAACAAACCGATTTTGACTATAACTGGTCTGGTGGTTCTGATCGCTCGGTCACAGGTTTGCCATTTTTCGGCAACCTTAAGGGGCAACCTAATATTTACTATGGTTTGGGGTATTCAGGTAACGGCGTTGCACAAACGCGAATGGGCGGCAAAGTGCTCTCCTCGATGGTACTAGGGCTCGACAATGAATGGACGCGAAGCGGGCTGACTAAAGGGCCGCTTGGTCAATTTCCGCCAGAGCCTATTCGCTGGTTAGGAGCGATGATGGTGCGAGATGCCGTCCGCAGAAAAGAGAATGCTGAAGACGCGGGGCTTAAACCCGTGTGGTTAGATAAGCAGTTAGCAAAATTGGCTGGCGCGGCAGGTAAGGCGGATAAAGTCGAATCGTAGTGCCGGAATCTATCATTGTCTTTAATCTTTCACACTCCATAGGCAAAGTACAATGCAGCTATGGCAAACCTAATTAAGCGAGTAAATGATATGACGACACCGCTGTATATCTTTGATCTGGATGAAACTCTTTTGGATGGCGACAGTGCAATGATTTGGAACGAGTTTCTAGTCGAAAAAGGCTTGGTCGACTCGCCTGATTTCCTTGCTGAGGACAAAAGGCTAATGGCGCTTTATGCCAAAGGTGAATTGGATATGGAAGAGTATCTCAAGTTTGCCATGGCGCCGATTACACACCTCTCAATCGAGCAAGTGGCAGAACTTGTCGAAGAGTGCGTAAAAACTCGAGTTCTCGGACGAATTTTCCCTCAAGCGATGGAATTAATTGGAACACTTAAGTCCCAAGGTCATCCGATGATAATTGTCTCTGCGACCGTCTCTTTTATTGTCGATGTGGTCGCTAAGCAGCTTGGCATTTCTAATTCAATAGGTATTGAACTTATCGAGGAGTCTGGTCACTACACCGCGAAAGTTTTGGGGACGCCAAGCTATCAGCAAGGCAAAGTGATTAGGTTGGAACAGTGGATGACAGAGCAAATAGAGTCGTTTAACCAACTGCATTTCTATACAGACTCGATTAATGATCTACCTTTGTGTGAATACGCCGACCATTCCTACTTGGTGAACCCATGCGAACGCTTACATGCGCATGCGAAGCCAAGAGAGTGGCAGGTACTGCGTTGGAGTCGGTAGGAACTTGGCGTCGATAGAGAACTTAGGTAACACTAGCAGATAAGTTCGGAGCCGCATGGCGCGACTCCGAAAGTGATGGATTCGTATTCGTTAGTCGGTGTTACTTCAATGGGTCATTATCTGGTAATGCTTGGTGCATCCATAACGCCAAACGTTTTTTAATGTTTGGGCCATCCATTTTATCTTCAGGAAGAGGGGTAATCTGATTCACTTCAGCCAGAAACAGATAAGCAGCCTTAGTTTTGATTGGTGCAGATGTAGCGGGTAAATCCATTCCTTGCATCTTGGCTAGTTTAAACGCGACCTCTACCGCCTTCTTTACCAGCTTGTCTTCATTAAGGATCTTCGTGGTTTTCGACATATCATCACCATCTTTAGTATCGATTGAATAATCACTGTATCAATTTGAAAGTACTACAAAATCGCATTAGCCTCAAATTGAACCGTGTTTAATAAGCTATCAATAAATCGCTGTTAGATTATTACTATCTGCAAGTTTTAACTTCTTGCCATGTTTTGCTTCGCATAGAACGAGCGTCTATAACTCTACTTAAATGCCTCTAAATACGTTAACATAGCGCGCTCTTATTTTTGCTTTGAGTCCTTTCTATAATGACGACAGTCACAACGCCTGCCAACTTTTCACAGCTTGGCCTTATTTCACCTCTTTTAGCTCGTTTAACAGAGCTTGAATATCAGCAACCTACGCCAATTCAAGCGGAAGTCATCCCAAGTGTGTTAGCAGGAAAAGATCTCATTGCAGGAGCCAATACTGGTTCAGGTAAAACGGCTGCGTTTGCACTTCCATTGCTTCAACAGCTGCATGAAGAAAAGTCTCAAGGCAAAAGCAGCGCAAGAGGTAACTATGTTGGCGGTCTGATTTTGGTGCCGACCCGTGAGTTAGCAAAACAAGTTGCAGACAGCGTTAAGTCTTACGCGACTCACTTTAATGGTGCGTTGAAAACTGTCGCGGTATTTGGTGGTGTATCGGTGAATACCCAAATGTTGGCGTTACGTGGTGGCGCGGATATTTTGGTCGCGACCCCAGGGCGTTTACTTGATTTAATTTCCAGCAATGCCGTGAAGCTAGACAAAGTGAAAACTTTAGTTCTAGACGAAGCTGACCGCATGTTGAGCCTAGGCTTTACTGAAGAACTAGCAGCGTTGCTGAAGCTAACACCAAAACAAAAACAAACGCTTTTGTTTTCAGCAACTTTCCCAGAGCAAGTTCAAGCATTGACTCGTGAACTACTGAACGACCCAATTGAAGTTCAATTACAAAGTAGCGATGCAAGCACGGTTGTTCAGCGCGTATTTACCGTGAACAAAGGTGAAAAAACAGCAGTTCTTGCTCACTTGGTCAAAAAACACGAATGGCGCCAAGCTTTGATTTTCGTGAACGCGAAGAACAGTTGTGAGCACTTAGCTGACAAGCTATACAAGCGTGGTGTATACGCGGATGTATTCCATGGTGATAAAGGTCAGGGCTCTCGTACTCGTATTCTTGAAGACTTTAAAGCCGGTGAAATAGACGTACTGATCGCAACAGACATTGCTGCGCGTGGTCTAGATATCGAAAAGCTGCCGGTAGTGATTAACTTTGATTTACCTCGCAGCCCTTCAGATTACATGCACCGTATTGGCCGAAGCGGCCGTGCGGGTGAAGTCGGTTTGGCGCTTTCGCTGATTGATCATGAGGACTACCACCACTTCAAAGTGATCGAGAAAAAGAACAAGATTAGGCTCGAACGTGAACAAGTTGAAGGCTTTGAAGTTGATGAAGAAGCCACTAAGGCACTGGTTGAAGCATTAAAGCCCGTTGCTAAACCTGCCGGAACAGGCGGTAAGAAAAAGCGTAAAAAGAAGATGGCAGCAGAAAAAGACATCTGGCTGAAAAACTCATAATCTTTGATTGAGCAAAACCTACAAAAAGAGCTGACAACATGTCAGCTCTTTTTCGTTTGGCATACCAAGAATTATCCAATTGTTTAGTTATGATCCTACGTGCCAGTTTTCTAGTTAATTTATCCAGAATAATTCTAAATTCTAGAGGTTAATAGCTGATGTTTCTTGGTAACCTTATGTTTGTTAATGAAAATTTCCAGTAAAATAGTGCTAACAAAAAACTGGATAGAAAAACTCTGCATTTAAATATAGAAACTTTCTGTCTAATAATGGCTATGCGTATTCGAGGAAAAAAGTTAGTGGACAACAAAACATTTATTATTGAGTTAATTAGTAATGGCGCTTGGCCTGTCGTTGTAGCGTCTTCGATATATGTGTTGAAAGACAAACTATCAACACTATTTTCGGGCGGCGTGAAGTCTGCGAAACACGGAGATACTGAAATTCAGTTCTTTGAAGGAAAACAGGATGTTAAAAAGGAAAGTATTGAGCAACAAGACCTAGAGCATTTGATTCCTGTTGATCCCACAGGACTAAGAGCTGATGTTGAAAGTAAAATTAAAAATCAATTATTAACAGTAGATAGTGATAAAAAAGTTGATGTTCTAATAAAAAACTTGGCTCAGCAACAGCTTACAGCTACATTTGAGAAGATTTATTATAATGTCTATGGCTCTCAAATTAGGTTGTTAGAGTTTCTATCTGTACAGCCATCTGGAAAATCTGAATCATCTGAAGTGTTGAAGTTTTATGAAGATGCTAAAGATGCGAATAAATTAGTATATGGTGGTGTTGAGTTTTCTGACTACATGAACTTTCTCGTTACTTGGGATTTAGTCAAAAGGCAAGATGAAGGTTGGGTAATAACAAAAGCCGGCGGAGCATTCCTTACTTACATAACTGCTGCTCAATATAATAAGAACAAGACACTGTAGTGCGCATAACAAATTACTTAACAGGAACTCTCAACGCTTGGCTACTTTCATTAAAATCGGTTTCAGTGTTTAGGGTACAAATTTCGAGTTGGGTGGTTTAGCATTATCGCCCGATGTTAAGGCGTCATAGCGATTCGGAGAGTATCTTGAAATCTGTATTAAATTTAATTCAAATCCATTGGTTGTTATTTACTATTGTTATAGCCCTGATAATCACGGGTTTGTCCCTATACCCAGTGGAAAGTCTTCCTCCTGTTCCTGGTACAGATAAGACTCACCACTTTATTGCTTATGGGGCTTTGGCATTTCCAATTGCGTTGGCGAGACCCAAAAATTGGTTATTCTTGATAGCAGGCTTATTAGTGTGTAGTGGGGTTATAGAGCTAGTCCAACCATACGTAAATCGCTATGGTGAATGGCTCGATTTAGGTGCAAATGGTTTAGGGCTAGTGGTAGGAACCTTAATTGCGACTGTTGTACGGTCGATGATTCTGAAGGAAAAGTCGCAATAACAAATGACCATGGCGTCAATAGTTAACTTTTGGCGCTATTGTTAACTCACATAATACCGTCCCTCTTCATTGCATTTAATACCATCACTATCTCTCGCCGTTCATCCGTAGCCCTATTAATTGGGTTACATTGGATGGCAGACGCCAATGCTATTTTCCCCATCCTCGGCATGCTTTGTAGTATTTCACTTTTAGCTCTTAATCAATTCGAACTTCTCTGAAAATCGTAGTTGCGTAACATAAATATCCTCCTTTTTTATAGAAATCATCACTGGTCTGATAGAGTGATGATTCAATGTATAAGGAGGGTTTTTAGATGGGAACGATAATAGGCTTAGTCATATTAGCTGCGATAGATTGGCATCTTGTCCGTAAAACCGGGCTTCACATACATCAACTGATTTCTAAAAAGTATGCAGAGCATTTACAAGGCAAAGAAAATCACAAATAGGGGGGGCGACAACAGGCTAACTCTATGTGACGTGTGATTTGTACTATTTAGAGATATTTCTTGAAAATCATCGTTACCTTAACGAAAAGGTTATCTTCTCAATCGACTAACTGTGTATTGCGCGCGTAGTGGAGAAAGAGGATCAAAAATGCCCACTAGTTCAAGCAACTAATGGGCATAGAAAGTGACAATTTCGAGAGAGAATTACTCGTAGTCAGACGCGTATGTATCTTCGTATGAGTGTGAGTAGAACTCGAATAAGTTACCAAACGGGTCTTCTAGGTAAACCATTTGCGCTTGCTTAGAATCATCTTCTGGGTGGTAACGCATGATGTCCATACGAACCTTACCGCCAAACTCTTCAACACGTTTGATTGCTGAAGCAAACTGTTCTTTTGGCAGTTGTAGACAGAAGTGGAAGATACCTAGGCGAGAGAAATCGACCTCGTGGCGCTCTTGGCGTTCTTTCATTTCAAACAGCTCAACACCGATACCGTCAGTTGTTACTAGGTGAGCAATGTTGAAGCCTTTAAATCCTTCACCAAATACGGCAATACACATACGGCCAATCGCAGATTCACGTTCTTCGATTACCTTGGTGTTGTTCATTACAATACGTAAACCTAGCGCTTTAGTGTAGAACTCTACCGCTTTGTCCATATCGCCAACCATGATGCCTACGTGGTTCATTTTCATAACTTGCTCCAAATTCTTTTGAATAATTCGTCGAACTGTTTCGATGGGAGAATATTAAGCAAATGATACCGATATGGGAAATTATCAAAAATTATGTTTTTGATAATTTATTGTTATCAGGAATCCAGAGAGGCCTGAAAATTGATGCTATGTATTAATGGCTAAGATTTCTATTTGATGGCGATTGGTTCTGCAATACAACTGTCATTTAGCTTCTATAAATTTGTCACTCAACTGAAATATTCAAAGTTTAGATTTGGTATATACCATTTAAAGAGTGCTGTAAGATGAGCAATCAACCTTATTTGAATATTGAAAATGTCGTGAAGCAGTTTGGGCAATTCACGGCGTTAAAACAGATCTCCTTGTCGATCGAAAAGGGCGAGTTTGTATGTTTCCTTGGGCCGTCTGGCTGTGGAAAAACCACGTTACTACGTGCGATCGCTGGCCTTGATTTACCTACTTCAGGTTCGATTTTTCAACATGGTGAAGAGACAACGTTTTTACCTCCTGAAAAACGAGATTTCGGCATTGTGTTTCAGTCTTATGCGCTCTTTCCAAATTTGACCGTTCAAGACAATATCGCCATTGGTTTAAAGAACCAAGGAATGTCAAACAGTGATGCTTTAACCAAAGTCGAAACATGGCTTGAGACCATCGGGTTACCGACATCTGGGCACAAATTTCCGAATCAACTTTCTGGTGGGCAGCAACAACGGGTGGCACTTGCAAGAGCATTAGCATTATCTCCGGGGCTTCTACTGCTTGATGAGCCTTTATCAGCATTGGATGCAAAAGTACGCACGCATTTACGTGATGAAATTTGTCAGTTGCAGCGCAAGCTCGGAATTACCACGATCATGGTGACACATGATCAAGATGAAGCTTTAACCATGGCAGACAGAATCGTGGTGATGAACCACGGGGTGATTGAGCAAGTAGGGGCGCCGCAAGATATATATCAAAGGCCTGCTAGCCGTTTCGTCGCGGAGTTTGTTGGAAGCATGAATTTTATCCAAGCCTCCGTGGTCGCAGAGTCGAAAATGAGAGTGGGTGAATCGCTGCTTACATTACCTGAGCTGGATAACTTGTCCCCTATGCTAGGTGATCGTTTTGATATTGCTATCAGGCCGGAGCAAATTCAGTTTGTAGAATATTTTAAAGAGTCATTGCCTGTTCGTATTATTGCGAGTGAGTTTTTGGGGGCGTTTTATCGTGTGGAATGTGAGCTTCAACATGACTCTACGGCTAACGCGATCAGTGTTGATGTACCAGTAAAAACTTTTAATGATTTGAAGTTGCGTCGTGGTGACATTCGCTATATCGCTTTTGATGAGGAAGGCTTGCGTGCCTACCCTTCGCTGAGCTCAAAGAGTGCTCATGATATCAAGCAAGAACAAGCGGCGTGAGGCAGTGATGGAACAAACACAGATGATGCAATCCAAGTTATTCTTGCAGCGCCGCCTCCAACCTTTAGTGGCTCGAATCAGTAAAGACACGGTTATTCTTTTTAGCTTATTAGCGTTTCTATCAGTAGTGATGACGCTATTTATTCTAATGCCGTTGTGGGCGATGCTGAGAAAAAGTGTACAAAACAGCGATGGGGAGTTTGTAGGGCTGGAGAATTTTGCCCTTTATTTTTCTTCGCAGAGTTTATGGCAATCGGTTGGGAACACTTTCACGCTCGGCTTGCTCGTGACTGCCGTTGTCGGGGTATTGGCGTTTGGCTATGCGTACGCACTCACGCGTTCTTGTATGCCGTTCAAAGGTTTATTTCAGGTGTTGGGCTCAGCTCCGATTTTGGCGCCGTCACTATTACCTGCCATTAGTTTGATTTTCTTGTTTGGTAATCAGGGTATCGCTAAAGAGCTACTTGGCGGTCATTCGGTCTATGGCATGATCGGCATCGCAATGGGGCTGATTTTTTGGACGTTTCCACACGCATTAATGATTTTGACTACGTCACTTCGAACGTCCGATTCTCGCTTGTATGAAGCGGCGAGGGCGCTTAATACGTCGTCGTTCAAAACCTTCTTCATGGTGACGTTACCTGCGGCGAAGTATGGCTTGATCAGTACCTTGATCGTTGTATTTACATTAGTGGTGACTGATTTTGGTGTGCCAAAAGTCATTGGTGGTAGCTATAACGTGTTATCTACCGATATCTTCAAACAGGTGGTCGGGCAGCAAAATTTTTCAATGGGAGCGGTGACAAGTATTTTGCTTCTAATGCCTGCTTTATTGGCGTTCATCGCAGACCGTTGGGTGCAAAAAAAGCAAAAGAGCTTGTTTGATACACGCTCTGTCGCCTATCAACCAGAGCCAAATAAATTAAGAGACAGTGCCTGTCTTATTTATTGCTCGCTTATCTCGTTGTCAGTGGTTGCAGTACTAGGTATGGCTGTTTATGGATCAATGGTGACATTTTGGCCTTGGAATAAATCGCTTACGCTAAACAATTACTATTTCTCTGAAATAAGTGCGTACGGTTGGACACCATTTTTTAACTCACTCACCCTCGGAGCCTGGACAGCGGTTATTGGTACGGTTGTAATTTTTCTTGGAGCGTATGGGATCGAAAAAGGCAGAGCATTTGCTCCGGTTAGGCAAGCCATGCAGATGATGTGCGTAGTCCCAATGGCGGTTCCGGGAATGGTGTTGGGTTTGGGATATATATTTTATTTCAATGATTTAAATAACCCTCTTAATTTTCTGTATGGCACGATGACCTTTCTGATTATTAATACTGTCGTGCACTATTACACGGTAGGGCATATGACGGCGCTTACAGCATTGAAGCAACTTCCTGCAGAAATTGAAGCAACCGCAGCGTCTGTGAACTTACCTCAATACAAGTTGTTTTTTAAAGTAACCGTACCGGTTTGCTTACCTGCGATTTTAGATATTGCGACGTATTTGTTTATTAATGCACTGACCACGACATCTGCGGTAGTATTCTTGTATTCTACGGAAACGATTCCCGCTTCTGTGTCCGTATTGAATATGGATGATGCTGGGCAAACGGGAGCCGCAGCAGCAATGGCCGTTATGATCATGGTTTCGGCGGCGACTGCAAAGCTGGTGCATATGGCGGTCGGTAAGCTGTTTGAGAAGCGAACTCAGGCGTGGCGAAAGCGTTAATTTAAAGTAACTCCCGAGTATTGATTGGCCATCAAGTGAAGATTTTATAAAGGACAATAAGTGCAATACGTAAAAATTAAAGATGTCATCGTTGAACAAATTGAGTCAGGTATGTTGTCGCCGAGGCAGAAATTGCCTGCCGAACGTAAATTGGCGGAGTCTTTTGATACGACTCGAGTGACATTACGCGAAGCGCTTTCTTTACTTGAAGCTGAAGGGAAGATTTACCGAGAGGATCGCCGTGGATGGTTTATTTCACCGGCACCTCTACGTTATGACCCGACCCAAACCTTAAACTTTACGAACATGGCGCTGGCACAAAATCGTCAACCGAAGACGGAATTAGTGGCGGCGAAAGCATTACTCGCCACGAAACAGGCCGCTAGTTTACTCAAGCTTCCCCCTTTTTCGGACGTGTATCGAGTGGACCGAGTGCGCTATCTGGAAGATCGCCCAGTGGTATACGTAACCAACTTTATCCGCCCAGAGCTTTTTCCTAATCTGTTGGAGCATGATTTATCGAAGTCATTGACTGATATTTATCGTGAGCATTATGGCGTGGTCTATCAGAAGATTCGGTATCGAGTGAGTACCACGTCATTATTAGGAGACACGGCTCAGGCATTGCGTGCTACATCGGGTTCTCCCGCGATGGTCGTCGAACGTGTGAATTACAATCAAGCAGGCGAGCTTATTGATTGCGATATCGAGTATTGGAGACACGATGCGATTAGCATTGAATCTATCGCTGAATTAGAGCGTTAACCGAGAGTGTTTGGCTTCCTTTCAAAGCTGTGAGCCAAGGGTATTATTTTAAATAGGCTTCTTATCGAGAAGCCTTTTTTATTCTTTTTATTTGGAACTGATTATGGAAATGTCTGCCATTCTCATCGTTATTTTTTCAGCATTGCTTCATGCTGGGTGGAACATTCTAGGGAAATCCAATCAGGGTTCAGGGTCGTCTTTCTTTCTTTCGTCTGGCTTCGCTGCGGCGATGATATTAACCCCTTACCTTATCTGGTACATACACACGGTAGGTTTATCGAATATTCCATCTGGGTTCTGGAAGTTACTTTTTCTCAGTGGAATTTGCCAGATAGTGTATTTGATTGGGCTAGGGGTAGCATACAAACAAGCTGACATCGGGGTCATTTATCCGATGGCGAGAGCGTTGCCCGTACTCATGGTTGGCGTCGGTACGATGGCGTTGGGGTATGCTCTCTCAATAAACCAGTGGCTTGGGTTTGGCTTGATTACTTTCGGCTGTTTATTGGTTCCCTTAAAGCATTTTCATGACTTGCGATTAAAAGCCTATTTGAACCTAGGCGTACTTTGGGCGCTGATTGCTGCAGTTGGAACGACGGGTTACTCAATCATAGATAAAGAGTCTTTATTGCTTCTCGAAGTCATGAGCACTCCCGTTATCACTAACAAGCATTCATCCATTTTTTATTTGGGGATGCAATTTTGGGCGATTGTGACGCCTTTGGCACTGTGGCTTCTACTAACAAACCAAGGTGTAGAGTTTAAAAACGCATGGTTATTACGTAAAAAAGCCACCGCCGCAGGGATGATGATGGCGGCCACCTATGGGTTAGTGTTGTTTGCGATGACCATGACCGAAAATGTCAGCCTAGTCGTGGCACTTCGTCAGGTAAGTATCATCTTTGGGGTTGTGATGGGGATCTATTTTTTGAATGAAAAATGGCACATCACGCGCGGCGTAGGTGTCACTTTGATTTTATCGGGTTTAGTTATCTCTTTGATTTAAAATACTTAAAAACAAGTATGCCGTCCTGTTTTCGTGACTTTGCTCACGCTTAATCTTTATTGATAGTTCTATTCCCATCTATGTTAAAGATGTGATCTCTCTCATAGACAGTTATCTAAAGTTACCGGTAACATTCACCTCAACGTTACCGGTAACATATAACAACAAACCGGACTCTGTGAAACTCATAAGGATACCCCGATGAAAGCTATGACTAAAACGCTAATCGCTGCCACGATTACTGGCCTATTTTCAGCATCAGCACTTGCTGCAGACTTTAAACTTAAAATTCAATCTTCAGATCCTTCTGGTGATTTGAACTATAAAGTTCAGCAAAACTGGGCTGAGCGCGTTGAGAAAATGTCTAATGGTCGTATCGACATCGACTTACTACCTGTAGGTGCAGTGGTTAAGCACACCGAAACGCTAGGCGCTATCAAGATGGGCATCCTAGATGGTCACGTAACAGCAACGGGTTACTTCTCTGGTAAAGATCCAGCGTTCGGTTTAATTGGTAACATGGTTGGTGCTTGGTCTGACACGACAGAGCTACTTCAATATATGAACTACGGTGGCGGTAACGAGCTAATGACGGAGCTTTACGCACCATACGGCGTAAAATTCATCGGCGCATCAACGACTGGTGTAGAAGCATTCATTTCTAAAAAGCCAATTGATTCAGTTGAAGATCTAAAAGGTCTGAAACTGCGTGCACCAGAAGGCCTAGTTCAACAAGTATTCGCAGCAGCAGGCGCGACTCCAGTAAACCTACCAGGTTCTGAAGTATTTACTGGCCTAAGCAAAGGCGTAATTGACGCCGCGGACTACACGGTATTTTCTACCAACCAAAAAGCGGGCATGAACGATGTTGCTCATCACCCAATTCACCCTGGTTTCCACTCACTGCCACTGATCGATATTTCAATCAGCCAGAAGAAGTGGGACAAGATGCCTGAAGATCTACAGGTTATGCTGCAAACGTCGGTTCGTGATTTCTCTTACGACATGACTACACAGCTTAAGATTGCAGACCAAGCTGCGGTAAAAGAAGCGCAAGCTAACCCAGAAATTACGATTCACGACTGGTCTCAAGAAGAGCGTAAGAAGTTCCGTGAAATCGCAAAAGGCCAATGGAAAGTATTTGCTGAGCGTTCACCAAGCGCGAAGAAAGTTTACGACTCTGTGACTAACTTCCTAGAAGCTAACGGCCTACTTTAAGTTTTACTATCAACACAACATGGTTATCTCGAAGCTTTAAATAATAACTAAGATAGAGATACGACTAAGAGGGCGGCTTTCGCCCTCTATTTCCTTTGGGATATTAGCGGTATGAATGACAACACTCCCCACGCTCCTGTCGAGCCAGAAGAGCAACCTAGGAATCTACTCGACAAGTGGATTTTGAAGTTGGGCAATGCTCTTAGCTTACTTTTTATCATCACAGTTGTGATTTCGTTTTACGAAGTGTTAATGCGCTACGTATTTGACTCTCCTACTACTTGGGTTCACGAAACAGCATCTTTCATAGGAGGAGCACTGTTTGTCTTTGGCGGTATTTATTCTTTTGCGAACAATAAGCACGTGCGTGTTGTTCTTATCTACGATTACGTTTCTAACCGTACTCGTCGTTACTTAAACCTTGTTCACCACGTCGTTGGATTGGCTTTTGCGGGCATGATGGCTTACGCAGCGTATGTTATGGCGGAAGGGGCATGGTTTACCCCGTGGGGTGAGTTTAGGCTTGAAACATCAGGCTCGTCATTAAACCCTCCTTTCCCTGCATTATTGAAAGGCATTATTTTCGTTACGCTTTGCGTACTCGTGGTTCAATTTATTTTACATCTTATCCAAGAAATTCAAGGCCTAAGGAAGAATAACGATGTTTGATTTATCTTCAATGGGAATCGCATGGGGTAGTTTACTCATGCTGGCTATGATGATCGGTTTACTGTTAACCGGCATGCAATTAGCCTTTGTAACTGGCTTTGTTGCCATCTTCTTTACGCTTGGTTGGTTTGGTGTTGATGCACTGCCACTTATCGCGAGCCGTATGTACAGTTTCTCTTCGGGCTACATTTTCCTCGCTATCCCGATGTTTGTTTTAATGGCGGCATTACTTGACCGCTCTGGTATTGCACGTGACTTGTTTGACGCCATGAAATCGGTGGGTCGCCGAGTTCGCGGTGGCGTAGCGGTGCAAACGCTTTTGGTTGCGGTATTGCTAGCGTCGATGTCTGGTGTTATCGGCGGTGAAACCGTTCTACTGGGTATTCTTGCTCTGCCACAAATGCTGCGCTTAGGCTACGACCGTAAGCTGGCTATCGGTACAACGTGTGCGGGTGGCGCGCTAGGTACCATGCTGCCGCCAAGTATTGTTTTGATTATCTACGGTATGACGGCAAGTGTTTCAATTGGTGACTTATTTAAAGCCTCGTTCTTACCAGCGTTTATCCTGGCGGGCTGTTACATCGCGTACGTATTAATCCGCTGTAAGCTAAACCCAGCTTTAGCGCCGCTTCCTAGCGATGATGAGCTAGAAGAAGATCTTGCTAATCAACCGAGCTACTTTAAAGCGTTGTTCTTCCCGCTACTTTCTGTTGCAACCGTTCTGGGCAGTATCTATACCGGTGTCGCCTCTGTAACTGAAGCGTCAGCACTGGGTGTTGTGGGCATCATGATCAGTGCGGTGATTCGTAAAGAAATGTCTTGGTCGATGCTAAAAGACAGCGCCGTAGCCACCATGAAAACTTGTGGCATGATCATGTGGATCGGTATTGGTGCAAGTGCATTGGTTGGCATTTACAACCTAATGGGCGGTATTGATTTTGTTGAAGAAACCATTCTTGCATTAAGTGGCGGCAGCGCATTAGCGACTCTGCTCATCATGATGGTGATTCTACTGGTATTAGGTATGTTCCTTGATTGGGTCGGTGTAGCACTGCTAACCATGCCTATCTTTGTACCAATCATTATTAGCTTAGGTTACGACCCAATTTGGTTCGGTGTGGTGTTCTGCTTGAACATGCAGGTGTCTTTCTTGTCACCGCCATTTGGCCCTGCGGCTTTCTACCTAAAATCGGTAGCGCCAAAAGACATCAGCTTAGGTGAAATCTTTACTTCACTATTGCCATTCATCGGCTTACAAGTTTTGGTTCTTTCTTTAGTCATCATGTTCCCGCAGCTAGCCCTTTGGTGGCAATAGGCGTGCAGGAGAAGTAACGACTCCCAGTTACTGAGTTAGACCATATACACTATAGATTGTCAGCCCCAGTGAAAGTTGGGGCTAAGGAAAGTCTCGTCTTATGAAAAGTAAAAAAATATTAGTAATGGGCGTATCAGGCTGCGGTAAAAGCTTGATTGGTAGCCGTATCGCTAAAGCATTAGACCTTCAGTTTTTTGATGGTGATGATTTTCACCCAGAAACAAACGTAGAAAAGATGCGTCAAGGCATCCCTTTGACAGACGAAGATCGTCAGGGTTGGTTGGAAACATTG
>Ga0213838_1000814_pt1 | contig 18892 bp, 22 predicted proteins | sample SWPATP13_FD_160577 | JGI IMG/M metagenome (GOLD analysis project Ga0213838, IMG submission 160577) | Coastal seawater microbial communities from Marineland, Florida, United States - SWPA TP1 #3 | ecosystem: Environmental > Aquatic > Marine > Coastal | place: USA: Florida | collected 2016-08-06 | reverse complement strand
CGCACACACACTGACTTACACGCTACGTGACTGGGTAAATTAATCCGAGTTTACCTCACAGTAAGCACACGCAAAGGCGACCATTAAGGTCGCCTTTTTGCTGCTTCTCGCCCATAAAAATACTGTCTAACATTTAGATTAGGCTAGATATTACTCACTTAAACGTTTTTCTGTCGTTTTTATTGCTCACCGCGAAATTTCTTACCTCTCTAAGCGGTCTCCTGCCTACATATTATAAAAATGATGTTACGCTTATGTGTATACGTAATTTATTGAAACTATTGTCAATAGTTAAAATGATAAGTTTGTTCATTAAGTTACCAACTCGTAAAGTAACCAAATTTCGTAACCAGCATGATGCTGCTCCTAACCTATCGAATGGAACACACTATGAAAAAACTGCTTTGTTTACTGGGCTTATTTTTGAGCTCAAATTCAATCGCCCAGGCCGATGATTGGTCTCAAGTCGAAGAGAAGGCACAGGGACAAACTGTCTACTTTCACGCTTGGGGCGGAAGCCAAGAAATCAATAACTACATCCAATGGGCGGCTAAGCAAATAAAGCAGCAACACGGCGTTGTACTGAAGCATGTAAAAGTGACCGATATTGCGGAAACTACACCTCGCTTGATTGCAGAGAAAGCTGCAGGTAAAGCAACGGGAGGTAGCGTTGATATGGTCTGGATTAACGGTGAAAACTTTAAGTCCATGAAAGACAACCAACTCCTTCACGGCCCTTTTGTTGAGCAATTACCTAACTGGCAATACGTAGATAAGTCTTTGCCGGTGACGATGGACTTTTCTGAACCAACCAATGGATTAGAAGCACCGTGGGGGCTAGGTCAGTTAGTGTTTATTCACGATGAAAAGACACTCAACAACCCACCTCAAACCTTTAAAGAAATGTTGAGCTACGCGAAAGCCTTTCCAAACCGCTTGAGCTACCCTCGCCCACCCGAATTCCATGGCACGAGCTTTCTAAAAGCGTTGGTACTTGAACTCACCAACCGAGATGCTGCGCTTTATCAACCCGTCAACGACGAGAATTTCGCTGTCGTCACTGCACCACTATGGGATTATTTGGATGAATTCCATAAAGTCGCTTGGCGTAACGGACAGCAATTCCCGGCAGGTACAGCGGAAACCATTCAGCTTTTGGATGATGGCCAACTAGACCTTGCTATTACTTTCAACCCGAATGCCGTGTATTCTTCTCAAGTGAGTGGCAAACTTGCTGAAACAACAAAAGCTTACGCAATGGAAACCGGTGCCCTTTCTAATATTCACTTCCTTGCCATTCCTTGGAATGCTGCAGGTCGTGAAGGTGCGATGGTCGCGATTAACTTCCTGCTCAGCCCAGAGGCACAATCACGTAAAGGCGATCTGAATATTTGGGGAGACCCTTCAGTATTAAGCAGCAAATACCTAGTTGGCACGGCGAAAAACACGCAGCAATTCAAATCCGTTGACGAGCCGCATCCAAGTTGGCAATCCGCTCTTGAGAAAGAGTGGCTAAAACGCTACGGAAATTAATAAAAGACCCAGTAAAAGATGTTACGACTGTTTTATATTTGTGTGCTAGTTGTCTGTGTTCTTCCGATGATTCCGGGAGTCGCAGGAGTGTTACTTTCTGCATTTGGCTACATTCCTCCGATTGGGCTCACACAGCTCTCTTTAACTGGGTTTTACAACGTTTTTGATTGGAACGGAGTATGGCTATCTATTGGTCTTACTCTATTCACTTCGTTATTCTCTAGTTATCTTGCCTGTTTCATTACATTCGCAGTCCTCCAGCGCTGCTGGCAACGACAAGGATGGAAGCGTATTGAATGGTTGCTATCTCCCTTACTCGCTATGCCTCATGTGGCTTTTGCTATCGGGTTCGCGTTTCTGTTCTCGCCGACAGGAATGGGCGCTCGAATGTTAAGTGCTGCCTTTGGTAATGATTGGTTGACCCATGGTTCAGAACTTAGCTGGTTAGTTAAGGATCCATACGGGTTAGGGCTCGCGTTGGCATTAGCGGTCAAAGAAGTCCCGTTTTTACTGTTGATGAGCATTCCAATTCTCAGCCAGTTGAAAATAGACCAAATAACAAAAGTCAGTGCCTCACTCGGGTACAGCCCGCAGCAGATGTGGTGGAAGTGCATTTTTCCGCAATGGTTTTCTAAAATGCGCTTCCCGATGCTCGCAGTGATTGCGTACAGCCTATCGGTGGTTGATGTGGCATTGATCATCGGCCCCACTAATCCACCCACCTTTTCGGTTCTGGTTTGGCAGTGGTTTAATGAACCAGACTTAAATCAACTGCCTCGTGCGGCGGCGGGCGCTGTTATCTTGCTCATGATCGCCAGCGCCCTCATCGCGCTTGCTCGATTTATTGAGTTTGGGATAACTAGCGATGGCGTACGTGGCAATACTCAGGCAGATACGGACTTCAGCTACCCGGAATGGGGTTATTTGCCACCGTGTTGAGCATTAGTACCCTCATCATTCCTATTATGGTGCTTTGGAGCTTCGCACAACGATGGCGCTTTCCGGACTTAATGCCTAGTACATTCAGCCTACGTTTTTGGTCACTCGAGTGGTCAAATGTCATTCCCACTATTAACGATAGCATTTTGATCGCTGTCGTTTCAGCATCCGTTGCTCTGCTACTTGCGGTGATTGGCCATGAATATCGAATGAAGTATCGCGTTCAAGTGCCGGGTTACATCATCGCGTTACCTATGCTCATTCCGCAGCTATCAATATTGTTCGGATTACAAGTGATGACCCTATTTTTATCGAGTGACAGCTATTTGCTGTGGGTCATCTGGTCCCATGTGTTTTTTGCGTTTCCTTTTGTCTACCTAGCACTCGATGGCCCGTGGCGAAGCTACGATGAAGGCTACATGAGAACGGCCCTGAGTTTAGGAAAATCCCCGATACGTGCGTGGGCTACGGTTAAGCTTCCCATTTTGTTTTCAGCGATTACTTTCGCTTGGGCAGTCGGTGCCAGTGTCAGCCTAACTCAATACTTACCAACATTAATGCTAGGCGCTGGACGTATTTCAACGATCACGACAGAAGCTGTTGCCTTATCTAGCGGCTTCGATCGAAGGGTAACGGCGATTTACGCCATCTGGCAAACCTTATTACCATTGGTTTTCTTTGGATTAGCGATACTAATATCACGCTATAAAAGACGACCTTCGATGTCTCTACTCAATAATTCAGGTTCCAATGAGTCTTTGTCTAAAAAACCTCGTCATCCATAAAAACAATGGCGACCGCCTATTTAATACAATTAACTTCTCCATTGAAAAAGGAGAAGTGCTTACGGTTATGGGCCCAAGTGGATGTGGTAAATCCACCTTGTTAAATGTGATTGCGGGGCATCTGTCACCAGAGTTCCGCTATCAAGGGGACATTACACTTGAAGGTAAATGTATTAATGACATACCACCTCATCTAAGGGGTGTTGGGATTTTGTTTCAAGAAGATATGCTTTTCCCCCACTTGTGCGTATGGGAAAACCTAGCATTTGCTTTGCCAAACAACATCGCGAAAAAAGAGCGAAAGCAAGTAGCTTTAGATGCGCTAGCAACCCTATCGCTTTTAAAAATTGCAGACTCCTACCCAGATCAAATCTCAGGGGGGCAGCGAGCGAGAGTAAGCCTAACGCGAATGCTATTGGCAAAACCAAAACTGGTGCTACTCGATGAGCCGTTTAGCAAGCTTGATAAAGATCTTCGGAGCCAGTTTAGAGACTGGGTGTTCGAGCAAGTTTCATCGGCAAATATACCAGCGTTGATGGTTACTCATGATGAAACAGACATCCCAAATAACTCAACAATCCTGACATGGCCGTGGACTGATTAATATGTTGGATAAATACGCGATAAAAATCATTAAATGGCCGCTTGCTCAGACAGCAAAAGGGCTTAACCGATTCGGTATTACTGCCAATCAAACCACCGTTTTTGGCTTTGCACTTGGGTGCTTGGCATTTCCATCATTAGCGTTTCAGCAGTATGACTTGGCCTTGCTGTTTATTATTTTGAACCGAGTTTGTGATGGGCTAGATGGGGCGCTGGCGCGCATTCAGGGGATTTCAGATGCTGGTGGATTTTTAGATATTAGCTTGGATTTTCTATTTTACTCTCTGATCCCATTTGGCTTTGTTATTGCCGCACCGGAGCAAAATGCGATTGCCGGTGCTTTCCTGATTTTCTCATTTATCGGAACAGGCAGTAGCTTCCTGGCGTTTGCTGTTATGGCGGGGAAACAAGGCATAGAGAACCCAGTCTACAAACACAAATCTCTCTACTATATGTCAGGGTTAACAGAAGGGACGGAAACCATTGGCTGCTTCATTCTATTTTGCTTGTTCCCTGCTCATTTCGCCATTATCGCTTATGCTTTCGGTGCGGCTTGTTGGCTCACCACTTTTATGAGGATCTTTTTTGGTTTTAGGACGCTACGCAACACTTAGTTACTGAAGTCGGAGCGGCTAAAATAGAGTGTCATTCAGCAAATGCGTATTAAGCTCACTCAGCATAGCCAAGTGAGCTTAACTCGATAGAGTACAGCCGCTTACTGAATATCGACTCTTCTGTTTTGCGCTCGGCCTTTCGCTGATGAATTGTCTGCGATAGGCTCCAATTCACCTTTTGACGTCGCCTGAAGTTGCGCCTCTTTCACCCCATTTTTAGCTAAGTATGCTTCAACCGCTTTCGAGCGTTTCAAACCTAACGCAAAGTTGTACGCCTTATCTCCAACCTCATCGGTATGGCCCTCTAATACCAAGTCTTTACCGTTGCGCTTTACTAATTCCATCACATTGTTCAAAACGTACTTAGACTTATCCGTTAATGTCGCTTTATCAAAATCAAAATACACCCTTGCTAGAATGTCTTGCTCACTCGTAACCTGCAAAGTGCCGTTACTGAGCAGAAACTCCGAACACTTTTCATCAACACCTGTGCTTACAATCTGTTTGTCGATAAAGTACAAGGTGGGCTCAAACGCTTCTTTCTGCTCAATTTGATAGAATGGCCCTTCATTCAAAGTCACCCGTGTGGCATTCCCCACTGAAATTTGTTTTTCAAATTCAACGTTTTCACCGCCGCAGTAATAACTCAGCGCATGACTATCGACATTACGAGCATTCACCGATGAAGAAATGAGTGCCATTAAAATCAATGGCAAAATGTTCCTTAAATTCATATTGATTACCTGTTTATTTAGCAGACGAGCGAACTAATTGCTCTAAGTAGACGCTAGGGTTATGGTGAGTGATGTCGCCTTTATCGTTGACTTCAACAAACGCGGGGATCTGGTGAGGCATGAACTCCGATAGAAGTCGCCCTTCTTTATCATGAATGTAAATAAGCTCACCAAGAAAGTTCAAAGGTTCATCTGATATATCAACCAGCATGATTTCTTGACTCGAATTACCTAAATTTAATAGGTAACTATTTACCTGATTAGCGAGTAATTTATGCTGCTCTGAATGACTGTTTATAAAGAGATAAGCGTCACGGGCATGCAGCATATTGGAATAGACAAATCCTATAAGACAAAAAATTAACACATGGATTGTTCTCATTTTAAGTGTCCGATTTCTTCTGTAATGAGTTCGAGAATGTTATTTAAAATCTCGTCTCTGTCTTGCGCACGGTATACATTATTGGCTCCAACGCATTCCTTTAATGCCACATTTGAGTTCACATCATAATCAAACCCAACAACGGCAATTTTGGCGTTAATTTGCCTGCCATCACTCGTGTAATCGCTCCCTAATACACGTAATACTTCGTCACACATCCCATGATTTATGATGAGGTTTTCACTGATTTGTTTATATGAAGGTCGGCCCCATTTAGGTTTCCCATACACAGGCGTGAAGTTTGGTTCATCCTTGCCGTCTGACAACACGATCAGTAATCGTCGAGGGTTCTTCCCTTGCTTCAGCATCTGGGCTCCTCGAATAATCCCTTGGTAAGAAGCGGTTCCACTATCTGGGCTAAAAGAAAACGTCTTATTATTTACTTTGTTAAATTGATCGGTTAACGCTAAGTCGTTAAATGAACTCGAGTCTGAATTTCTCACACACCGCGTTTTCGTCTCAAATAGCTTTCTGATCGTTTGAGGGTAATTGACTCTGTTGTTTCTCACGGCCAGTTGATCAACATAACAATATCGTCCGTTCCTTTTGTAACTACGAGTAAAAAAGTTAAATGGTGCAATGCCTATCATGTTGACTTGTGCATTCTTGAGATCATTAAATTTCTGTAGTTCTTCCGAGACTTCCTTTATTACACTGACCAGATCTTTATATTTGGCTTGGTTACCGCCACTCCACCCTTTTTTCATTGAACCCGAAAAATCGGCAGCAAAAATCACGTCTACTGCGTCATTCTGATACTTACGCGCAACCGCACTTCCCGCTACATCAAAGGTTTCTCCAAAGCCCTCTATGGCATTATTGCCAGGGAACCACGAATTATGCTCAGTACTTGCGATGACTTGATATTGGAAGAATCTGGGTTCGCCTCGCTGAAGTCCCGCTGCACATTCAGGCACCTCTTCGCAAGTTAAACGATAGATCTGCAGGTCGGTAATTCTTTGCATATCTTGCATATAAGCATCTAAAAAACTGGTTGCTATCTGCCTATTCACTTGGCTGCCACTACCAATCCCATTGCTGTCTGTGTTATCTGCATTGTGGGCAGACACCGCTAGCGTTGCCACTTCGGTTGCGTCATCAATACGTGCGTTAGCTTGCAATGCCCTAGCCCCATCGGACGCGAGCGTAAACAAGCCAAATAAAGCAGGGATTATCATGGCGAACAATAACGCCGCATGACCAGATTGTTGTTTCATGGTTTTCACAACACTATCTCCCAATCATCACTGAAGAAGAGCTCACCGTTGTAAAGTTTTCACCTAACAAGTCGCCAATCCAATTATTGGTTTCATAGCAAAAGGTCACTCGATACAAGGTTGCTTGCCTCCCCCAAGAAGTCACCACAGATAAATTCGTTAACTGCGCTAACGAAGCCTCAACCGCGCAGGTACGAGTGCCTACATTAAAGGTATTCAAAGGGTTAGGTTGGCCAATATCGCGAAACGTCTGCTCCTCGACAAACGCCCCAAAGCGACCCGATTCATAACTAGATAATGTTCTTACCAATGAATTTTGAGCAATGTTATAGAGTGCTCTTGCCTCACCGCTCGTGATTTCATAGTCCTCGCCGTATAACTGAGTTCTTTCCTTCAGTACATTAACCAACGAGTACGAAAGCCTATCTAGCTTCCCTTTTACGGATAGCTTAACGATGACATCACCACTAAAAACCAGCAAAAAGCTGAACACAATGCCAATGACCGCAAATTCCACCGTGAAATTTCCGCGTTGCTTAGCTCTGAATTTAGATTTCAAATGCATCACGTTCATATTCCTGAATTACAATAACTTCACGGCTTAACAACGAAGAACCGTCTAAAAAGAATGTAAAAATAGAGTTGAACTCATAGTCCACCCGATAAATGGCAATGGCACTATTTCTTGCCGCACCACATTCCGCAACGTTTGAGCTATCCGGAATTTCACAAGGATCGACTAACCCTTCTAAACTATTAACATCATTCAAATATTGGATAGACAAACGAAACTGGCTGTTATCAACCACGCCCGCCCATATTGAGCCGGATTCGTTAATAACAGACTGAAAAGCCTGCATATAGTCACTATCATGCGTTTTAGAATCCCTTGCGGCTTCTGCAATCGCTAGATCGCCAATTGCCGACACGTAAGACATATAACTCATTTCAACCCAAGCCATACACATTAACCAAAACGCCATGAACCCAATAACAAACTCGATCGAAGCCACACCTCTTTGTAAGCGTCTACGGCTGGGATGGATTTTCATCTGTGTCAGCCTTCATGTGCTTAATTGCTAAGTTTTCCGAAGTCGGCTCTACAACTTTTGCATTTTTCAATGCTGCAAACCGTTCAATCGCTTCTTCGTGGGTATAACTAGATCCAAGTATTGATTTTACATATTCAAAATTGCCTAACTTTGCCATCGCGAGCGTTAAATTCGCGATAACTTGATCGTCGGCTTGCTCGTTCAAATAAATCGGCAATAACCTTTGAACGGCTTTTTTATAATCATTTTCTACCATGTCGATCACTGCGAGGTTATTCTTCACTTTGATGTCGTCGAATAAATGCTCTCTAGAAAGGTTGAAATAATGTTTCGCCAGTGAGTATTGACCTTGTCCTGCATAAATCACCCCTGCCAAGTTCTCACCTTCCGCCGTTAATTTACCTGCAGACTCTAACCGCTTAATCGTTTCTACCGCTCTTGCCAAGTCACCTAATTCATACTGACTGTGCGCCTGTATCATTAATGCAGAGACAAGCACTTCAGAGCTCTGCGTGATTGGCGCGATATAAAACAACGCCGATTCTGCGTCTCCCGCTTTCAGATACGCATCCGACAGTTTTATCCTCAATGCTTTTGACTCTTGAGTTCTTAACTCTTCTTTGTATAAATTCACTAGCTGAGGATAGTTATTGGTTTGTATTAGCAAACTTTCTTTCGAAGAAAATTCAGAGTTTGCAGAAGGGCCTGTCGCGCAGCCAGATAAAGCCATCAGGCTTAACATTAAAATGAGTGATTTAAACACCTGACATCATCCTCATTATTCCTGGAGCGGCGATCAAAATGACAATGGGAACCATGATAAATAGAATGAGAGGCACCGACATTTTTGCCGCCAGTTTCCCAATTTTTTCTTCAATCTCTAACATTTTTACTTCTCTAATATCGGCAGCTAACGTGGTCAATACTTGATAAATTGAAGTTCCGTACTGCAAGCTTTGCTTAAGCGTCATCACAAAACTTCTCATTTCGTTCGATGGAATTTGTTCATACAACTCGTCTAATGCCGTGGTTAACCCCACGACGCGAGCTCGATCATTGGTTTTGTTCAGCAGGTGCGCCAAATGCTTGTCAAACCCCGCCATTTCTTTTGCTAAATACCCCAAAGAGGACTCAATCGTCATACCGGTTTGCACACACACTGCCATCAAGTCCAATAAATAGGGCAATTGACCAGACACCTTTGCTTGAAGCGCTTTGGCACGTGAATCGAGTATGGCATCAGGTACTATGATGGAAAAAACAAGCCATCCGCACACGAAAGCGATGACAGTTAGCGACTCCAAACCTTTCCATGTAGAAAGCCAATAAATGCCTGCACCACCAGCCAATAAAACTAGGTATTTTAGAGGCATGTATAAGTTGGCGTACTTAAAGTCATAAAACCCAGCGATATAGAATTTTTTGGCAATGGTTTCGCTGCCGCCCGCAACAGCGGGTAGTTTTTTATCGATCAACTCAAAGAAGCTCACAGAGCCAGAGTTTTCTGCCTCTAACGAAAATCGACCAACCGCTGATTTTCGCTTGGTTTCATTAAATATGAGGAAACCTACTGCGACCACGCCCACTAGTGTGCAGACAAGAAACAGAAAAGTTTGAACGTGTTCAGTAACCACTATTTCACTCCTTTCATCAGTGACCACACAATCGTGATCCCAATAAACTCACTAATCAATACGTAATAAAGGATGGGCTTCCCTTGCGGAGCAAACATGACGAATTCATAGTTCTCAGGGCTTAAATACTTAAGAATGAACAGAAAGAAAAATGGAATGGCCGCCACTATTTTTGCAGAGGTTCTTGCTTCAGACGTAAGAGCGAATTTCTTCTTTTCGATAGCTCGAGCATCGAACATCAATCGGTTCAGTCGGCTAATGACTTCTTTCAACTGACCACCCCTTTGCATATTGGCGCGGAGCGTAATGACAAAGAATTGAAACGACGGATACGGGAAACGCTGACAAGATTTTCTAAATACCGAGTCGGGAGATTCGCCCAATTGCAGACGCTCCCCCATCAACTTAAACTCTTTGCCAACTTCACCATCCAACGAGCGCCCAACAAACATAATCGCATGCATAATACTTTCGCCTGCGCTCACGGCACTTGCGAGCATATTCAACGCGTCTGGGAATGACTCTTCAAATTGATTTTTTGCTCTTTTTTGAAGCCAAAAATACCCGAAAATGATTGCCGCTACTTCAAACAGTAGTGTCACCATCAACCAACTCGAGCGAATAAAATTTTGATTGATATAGGTCGCTAACGCCATAACAACCACCAGAAAAGCACCGACCTTAATAAAGGCCAAACTACCTAATTGGTTGTGTACATTGTGCCAAGCATGCAATGCTCTTTGTTTTAGCGTTTTCGAAGAAAGGCTACTTAAATTGACGGCTTGCTGATCTGTGTCCATCGATTCAATCAAAATGGTTTTATTCATTTCCTCTAGGAACTGAATCGACGAGCCTTTTTTCTTTTTTGGCAAACAAATTGCCAGTAAAATCACGCCACCGGCGATGAGCGATACCCAATGCATCATGCAGGTTCACCTATCTTAAACGCCGAATTAAGTTGTTGTTCCAAACCAAAGAACCTTGCTTTCTCCACCAACACAGAGCGCTGCATAAGTCCGGCAGTCACAAAGTTTCCGAGCACTTTCCCCTCATCATTTTGCTGGGATGAAGGCTGGAATCGAAAGATTTCCTCTAGCACAACATTACTGCCTTCAAGCCCAATGACTTCAGAAATGCTCATCACTTTACGGCTGCCATCATGCAAACGACTGATCTGAATAACAATATCAACGGCGCTGACAATGGTTCTTCTAATGGCTTCCAATGGCAGGTTGCTTGTTGCCATCATGACCATTGCTTCCACCCTTGCCAGCGCATCTCTCGGGGTGTTGGCATGTAATGTGGACATTGAACCATCGTGCCCGGTATTCATGGCTTGTAGCATCTCAAATGCCTCGCCACCACGGCACTCACCCACAATGATCCTATCTGGCCTCATTCGCAGTGAGTTAATGACAAGGTCTCTTTGATCAATAGCGCCAGTCCCTTCAATTCCGGAAGTCCGAGTTTCAAGGCGCACTACATGCGGCTGCTGCAATTTCAATTCAGCAGCATCTTCTATTGTCACAATTCGCTCTTTTTCAGAGACGTATTGAGACAAGGCATTCAACATCGTGGTTTTGCCCGATCCTGTACCACCGGAAATTAATATATTTAGTCGACACCGAGACGCGATCATCAGTAACTTGGCCATCTCGGGGCTCATCGCACCAAAATCAGCCAATTGTTCGAGCCCAATGGAGCTCTTCTTAAATTTTCGGATCGAGATGGATGTCCCATCAATAGCTATCGGAGGGATAACAATATTAACGCGGCTACCATCTGCCAAGCGCGCATCACAAGTCGGCTGAGACTCGTCCACGCGTCTTCCCACTCGCGTCGCAATCCGTTTTGCAATCTGAATCAATTGAGTTTCATCAATAAAACTCACATTTGCTTTCTCAACAACACCATTTCTTTCTATGAATATGTTTTGGCAGCCATTGATCATAATGTCACTAATAGACTCGTCATCCATCAATGCCTGAAGTGGCCCTAAGCCATGTAGCTCATCGACCAAACTGCGAACAAAGTCAGCCCTTACCACGGACGCGACCGAGTAAGACTCTCTTTCTATTAGAAGGTCTATAGCGCTTGCCAGTTGTTTGGACAACTGCTCTTTCGATAACGAGTTGACCGCTTCAGCCTCAATCGCTTCGAAAATTTGTTTACGTAAAGAGACGTATATAGGTTTAGACAGATCCACAACTAGGCCCTTTTCAGCAAGCGTTTAATTAGCGGAGCTTTCGAAGGCTCAACCGCCTCACCCAGTAGCAGTGCCGTTAGTTTATTTAAGCTTTGGCTAATCGGGTAATCTTGTTGATAGAGATGCTTGCCATCCAAAATCATTCGACCTAGCTTAGGTTCGTGAGGGCATACCACGTTGACACTTTGACGCAGGTACTTTTCTACATCGTGCTGCGTTACCGTAGAGGACTTTTGACAGAGCGTATGGTTCAAGACAATTAGAATTCTCATGGTCGAGTCTAGGTCCTCTAACCGGCGCATTGTTCTTGCCGCCTCTCTTAAACTCGACACCGTCGGTTCAATAACCATGACCATTGCATCACACTCTTTCGCGACATACTTAAGGTCTGAACAACTGTTAGCCGAGCTAGAGAGATCTTCGATGATGAAATTGTTTTGAGAAGCCAAGTATTTAGATAGAGTACGAACGTATTCTTTCATCTGAACTTCATCGAGATCGTCAGATTCAATCGCCAGTACAGATAACATCTTGCTGACCTTTTTGGTCATGCTTAATGCGTAAGCCGCATCCAAATTTGAGGTAAGCGAACCGGGTTTCACCGATCGTTTCTCAAATTGATTAACGCCCATCAAGATATCGAGGTTTCCCCCCGAAAAGTTATGATCGATAATCAAACATGAACTGTTTTTGTTGGTAGATAGTTCAAATGCAATCTCGGCGGTCAGCATAGTCGCGCCTACCCCACCTTTAGATCCCCACACCGCGATTCGTTTCGCCACGCGGTGCTTACCCAAGCCGCTGTTCCTTTCACGGTTGTCATTAACATTCTGGACAAAATCTATGAGTTCTACTTTTGATACTGGCCAGAAAAGGTAATAAAAACCCATCTCTTTCAGATTACGAATGGTAGAGATTGCGTCTTCACTTCCAATGACAATCACCGAAGCGTGATTTGGCAATAGGTGGCTAATCCGCTTCATATCTTCCGTTACGTTTTTGCTGAGATTCAGTTCAACAATGACGATCTCAATTGTCGCTTCACGAACATGTTGACGAATGTCTTCATCCGTATTCTGAAGGATCGCAGGGAGTGTGACCCCTTCAAAACGAAATGCTTCTTCTACAAGCCCCTTACATTGTTCGCTCTGGTGGAATAACACGGAAGTGATCTTCTGTTGTTCAACTTCTTGTTTTTCCGTCTTTTTTAAAATATCAACGAGATCCAACATATGACCTACTTATTCACGTTTTCCGCTTGTAATGACTGATTCAGCATATTTTCTGGGTTCACCATCGATTGCCAACGTGCATTTTCTGTGTAGCAACCATGTGTTGGTCCTCCGTACTCACCGATACTTGCGTAATCACATATCGACACGACAGATTTGTGTACCGTGGTTCTAAATTCAAAATCAAACCGCTCATTAAAGCCTGCTTTCTCTTGAACAACCGAAATATAGTCATCGTAAATACCTTGGCTAAGTAACGTTTTTCGAGTTTTTAAAGCCCAACGTTTCCCCAACTTTGTTCGCCAAACAAGCTCAACCTGTTGGTTAACAATAAGATTCCAATGCTCTTGAATAAAACGATCTAACTCTTCTTGCGCCAAGTGCACCTTTTTCGGATTAACCTTCAACGCGATTGAATATGTCACAGGCACCACGTCAATTTGAGTACCTCTTCTTTCACCAATACGTTCAGTGCAACCGGTAAAAACTGACAACATCACCATCACTGTGCATAACATTCTGATCATTTTTTGAACCCTCCTGTCGCGAGTACTTCTCCCGCCCACTTTTCGCTGGCTCTTGTATAGCCGCTTTCAACCGCAAAATAGCGCTGAAGAGTGCTTGTTTTTTGCATAGTTGGTAGCTGTATTTGGGAAGGATGTACGGGTTGAACCAAATTCACCGTCGCAACGATAATCAGCTCGGTTTTACTACGCTCCGTACCACTATTACGGAAAAGAGCTCCCAACACCGGAATATCACCGACATAAGGAATTTTTCGTAATGACTCTTTATCTTCAGTACTTAATAACCCACCCAATACAAAACTTTGTCCGTCACCTAACTCGACCGTTGTACGTGCACGTCGAGTTTTCAGCGCGGGAAGGTTGTATGTCTCATTGGCATATTGGGTATCAAGAGAACTCACCTCAGGCATGAGAGATAATTTGATTTTCTGATCGTTTAGAACCTTGGCCATAAGCTCAAGACGCACGCCAAATTCTTTGTATAAAACATTGGTTCCGCCATCAATGATGGTCACAACAGGTAGCTCACCACCCACAAGGAAACTGGCACTCTCACCAGAAATCACCGATAAGTTAGGCTCTGCTAAAATTTGTCCTACGGTATCGTCGCCGATAGCGGTAATAACCGAGATAATGTCTGATGCACTGAAACTCGTTAGTTGATCGACAAATACCCCTGGCGATGTCCCTCGCGTTCCATACTGAACACCGACTTTTTCAAGAAACGATTGAGATACTTCGGCAATGGATAATTTAACGTTTACCTGCTTGGTTGTTGAAACTTCAATATTATTTACAATTCCGTCGAAATGTCGGCGCCTCATAAATTCCATTTCGTAATTATTTTCGCCAAGATCCCACTCAATTTGATAGTGTTGCGATTTTTTATTTAACAGTTCGCCGACCAAAACATTGATTTCATCTTTCTCTTGCTCAGTAGCAACTAATCCACTTAGAACAACTTGTTCACCTAAGTTATAAATTGTTACCTCTGCATTTGGGTATTTAAGCTGAATCTGCTGTTGGATATGAACCAGACTTTTATTAATCACAAGCTTTCTGCTTGCAATAGTGTTACCTTCAGCATCAAAAATAAGCAAAGAAGTACTACCGAGGCTCTTACCAAATACAACAATTTTGTTTTTTTCGATAACTTGATAATCAGCAACTTCAGGGTTTGATATAAATACGGAAGATATCTCTTTGTCTGTATTTATGGTTCTAGCATCCCCTTCAGACAAATTCATTAAACGCTGAGCATAAACATTCAAAGAGGTTAACAGCGAAATAAAAACTATAGATAAAACAAAAAATAACCGAGACATAATTCCCCTACATTATTTAATTACTGTTTCGCCAGCACGAAATTCAGTTATTGATCTAAAGTCAGAAAGTACATCACCTGCATCAGCTTGAAGCTCTGAAGGCTTATACTTCCCAATGGATTTATGTACTTCTATTTCGGAAATACGTTTTGCAACTGTTAACGTTGCAACTTGTTTTCGGGTCAACTCCAATATTAAATTGAATTCTTCTTTAATCGGGTTAGTTCGAGTAGCTTCAATAATCTTGCTATTTACTTGAAGAACTTTTATCCCCATTAATACCGGTGTAACCGACATCTTTGCATGACGCCCATTACCCGATGAGCTGACGTCAACGGACATACGTTCTAAAGGCAGCGTTAGCGCTAATATGTCCACTAGAGTGCCACTTTTAATTAGCCCACCCACTACAGAGTTAGGCTCGACTTGGATAGGATAAGGCACTTTGTTCTCACCAATAATGAGATCTACAAACCCTTCATCTTCTGGGTTGGAAATAGAAAATTGCTGAACAAGGCTCCCGGAATCCGTGTCTTCTGAGTATACTGCACCGGGTCTCAAGGTCAGTTCTACATCTCCAATAATGCCTATCGCGTGAGCTTCTGATTCCGGCAACATGTCGATAACCATGTCTGCACGTGATACTCGCTGACCACGCTTGACATCATTTAACGCTCGCCACGTTCTAACTTTTTTTTCAACCACTTTAACCACTTGCTTAGGCTCAGCTTTGGGGCTAGATAAGGTTCCAGCTAAACCATATAATCCGAATAATATTGTGACTGCTGCGAGCACGAAAATTAATTTTGTTTTCACAAAAGCTTCCTATAGTGAGGCTGCGATCCCAAGTAAACTACCGACACTTATCGGTACGCCAAATGGAACCCCTTCATTCTTGATATATCGGTCTCCATAAAGCAATTTCATGACCAGATATAAAACACCGATAAGCCCACCGATAAAGATAATAACCAGAAAGGTAAACGTTAGAAATTCAGGTTTAATTGCAATTGAAAAAGCGGCCATCAGTTTTATATCGCCAGCGGCAATGATATTTAACCGAGTTAATACAAAACCAAAAAACAATATGAGCATGGTTGGTAACAGATCTGGAAACACACCAGAAACAACGGATAGCATTCCAGACATGAATAACACTGAAAGGCATATATTATTCGATATCTTACGTTTCGTTATATCTTCAAAGCATACCCATATCGATAAGGCGGCTAAAACTAGCCACCCTAGAAACGGCCACATAATAACTATAGATTATTTGCCGCAGTAATATTTGTCGTAATTTGCGTCATCGCATTTTCCAATGCTGCAGAAAGGTCTCCGTTGAAAACCGCTAGAACAATTGCAGATACAGCAACACCAATAATTGCATACTCAATGGCTGTAACACCACGTTGGTCATTTTTAAATTCAGCTAGAGCTAATTTTGCGTTGCCTAATAATTTAGTAAACATATTAAATCCCATTTATTCAACAAAGTGACGGAATAGTGACCCGTCGTAAAGTTGACGCAATGGTAAACTGGTCGAAAAATTTAGACAAATTTAAAAATCATGTTGAAACTTTTAGATTCGCTATTTATTTGTATTCATAAATAACAAAATATACATTTACATAACAATGTAATAGTCATTATGAAGCTATCTATAGAGAAAGCTGAGAAGTGTAAGTTAATTTGTAAGTCGTGTAAGTCGTAACCCGTCATTTGAGCATAAATTAGCCACCTCAACCAAATGGCAATAATGTGATATAGATCACACCTAAATCATAGCTGAGCTAAATAGAAAAGTCGTAAGTATGATTCTGATAGGATCAAAAAAGCGAGCCTATTTACATAGACTCGCTCGATATCATGAGGAAATTCAATACACTTTAGTTACTAATCTTGAATCGCAATACTTTTAAACTCGATTCCAAATCCACATCGACAAACTCTGGTGGATTATCCAAACGTTCTACATAAGTCACTTGAGGTGCTTCTTCTGCCATCGTTTCAATGAGAAAGTTAGGAGAAACCGCAGGTGAGTTCACGCATGCAATCACTTCCCCATTTTCTGTTAGTAATTCTGGTAAGCGTCTCAGGATCTTTTTGTAGTCTTTAGTGAGCGCAAAGCTTCCTTTTTGGAATGAAGGTGGGTCAATGATCACAAGCTCATAAGGGCCACTTTTCTTGATTTTTCCCCACGATTTAAAAATATCGTACCCCAGGAAATTGACTGAACGCATGTCGTGCTCATTCAAACGGTGGTTTTCTCGTCCTTTGTTTAATGCCCCTCGAGACATATCGACATTCATGACTTTTTTTGCACCGCCCGCTATTGCGGCAACCGAAAAACCACAAGTGTAGGCGAAGAGATTGAGGACATTTTTACCTTCGGCATTATTTTGCACCCACTCTCGACCATTTCGCATATCGAGGAAAAGGCCAAAGTTCTGGTTGCGGCCGATGTCCAATTGATACTTCAGCCCATGCTCTTTAACGACAGGGTTTGGATCTAACTCACCAAAGAGAACTTCCGACGGAGCCCCGTCCGTGTAACGATGCTGTAGAACTAAAGCTGAACCCTTTTTGTTCGCCCACAAGTCTGTTTTCGTTAGGTTTAACAACCCTTCAACTAACGCAGATAAAAAGTCTTGTTCCACCGGTTTAAAGAGATTCACAAGTAATTGACCATCAACCCAATCTGCGGTGATTTGCTCTAAACCTGGCCAAAACTTTCCGCGACCATGAAAGACTCTTCGCACTTCTTCCGGTGCGGCTTGAATTTGTTGTTCTAGGTGCTCAAAGAAAGTTGGTAAAGCTGATACTTGCATTGATTTACTCACTTAATATTTAACGTCGGCCACTTTAATAGCCAAGGTTGGATCCATTGTTCCAAATTTTGTGCGGTTTCGCCTGCATTCCATTTATTCCCCATATTAGAGGCATTTCTCGGATCGCAAACGAATTCAAATAATTGCTTCTGGTATTCAAATCGGATCGCAAAGGCATGTAAATACCCGCGATCAGAGTGGTTTGATGCGTTGTAAATTGGGTCACCGACGATTGCAGAGCCGATAGACTTCATCGCGACACGAATTTGATGAGTCCGCCCTGTGTAGGGCTTGCACAACAAAAGCCGTTCGCCAGGCTCACTGGCCAAAGACATAAATTGCGTAACCGCTGGGTTAGACTGACTTGGTAATAGCTTCCAACTAGAGCGACGAGAGCGCTCCATATCTCCACAGATCAATCCCTGCTTCTTCTTTGGTTTTTTGCTGCCCAAGGCTAAATAGTATTTCTCGATACTACGGTTTGCAAACAACTGAGACAGCTCACTCGCGGCTTGATGATTACGCCCTAGAATTAGAATTCCAGATGTCATTTTATCTAAGCGGTGAACGAGATAAAGCTTATGGTCACCAGAAACTTTGGCCACTTCTTGCAATAGCATGGTATCGCCATCGTCTTTGTGGACACTAATTCCCGGGTATTTATTGATTATGAGGAAATCAGGATGGTTGAAAAGAATATCGAACATGGAAGGCTGGCTCCTATTTGAAGCAAGAGTATACCGCTTCTAATCAAGGAAACCAGCCTTTAAAACGCTGTCAAAAAGTAGGCGCAATCTACGCCCAACCGATTTAACTCAGTTTAAACTGACCTATTAACGCTTCAAGCTCACCGACTTTATTTCTCAGGCTCATCACATTCTGTGAGCTTGAATTAGCCTGCTGCAATGACTGCTCAGAAATATCACTGATCGCAGTAATGTCAGAAGCAATCTCTTTGGTCACTGCAGTTTGCTCTTCTGCCGCGGTAGCTATTGAGTTGATCATATTTTGAACATTAGACGCCCCTTCCACGATCTCCTCGAGCGCATTCACAGCGCCTGAACTTTGGTTCACACCAATATCAACCAATCGGCAGTTTTCTTCAGTGAAGTTCACCGCTTCTAATGTGCCAGATTGAATCGCTTGAATGATTCCAGCTACTTCACGCGTCGCTTTCGTCGTCCTTTCGGCAAGCGCTCTCACTTCATCGGCAACAA
>Ga0213838_1000812_pt1 | contig 18899 bp, 19 predicted proteins | sample SWPATP13_FD_160577 | JGI IMG/M metagenome (GOLD analysis project Ga0213838, IMG submission 160577) | Coastal seawater microbial communities from Marineland, Florida, United States - SWPA TP1 #3 | ecosystem: Environmental > Aquatic > Marine > Coastal | place: USA: Florida | collected 2016-08-06 | reverse complement strand
GTGTGCATAATTCGATTGGCTTATTTAGCATTGGTGTGGGTGAGTGGGCGATCATTTTTAAAGCCAGCAATGATAGCGAATTTATCAAGCAGCAATTCGTCCGTTTCGCTGATGCTATTGAGCACATTAACTTTGAGCCTTACGGTTTGTCCGATGTTGATTATTTGTCAGTGTCTTTATGTGGCGGACTAGCTAGTCGATGTGATTTTATGGACGACAATGGGGATGAGTTGTTACTCAAAGCGATTGAAGCGCGCCGTTATGGCGTGAGGAATAACACGCACATCACCAATGCAAAAGATATCCAAGTGACGGAGGAAGATCGCAAAGAGCAGCTAGGTTGGCTGTCTTGCGTGAGTCGCGCAATCTTAGACCAAAATATTGTCACTTACAGCCAGCCAATTGTGGCAGCGCATACTCATGAACAAGTCGCGGAAGAATGTTTAGTCCGTATTGTCGAAGCTGACGGTTCTATCATTCCCCCAGGGCAGTTTTTACCGATCATTGAAGATACGCATTTGTATACACGCTTAAGTCGCCACATGATCAAAAATACGTTGGCGCATATGTCGGACAAACAAGGTGCATTCTCGATAAACCTTTCGCCTCAGGATCTGATGAGTGACAAGACCTTGGAGATTTTGGAATCTTCGATTGCGTTGTTGAATGATTCAAGTCGATTAGGGCTAGAAGTGCTGGAGTCTGAACAAATTAAAGATTACGGGCGCATGATTGAAGTGTGTAATCACTTCCGCTCATTAGGGGCACGTATCATCGTTGATGATTTTGGCTCAGGCTACTCCAACATCGATGAAATCATTAAACTCGAACCACAAATCATCAAGCTCGATGGTAGCTTGATCCGTAATGTGGATAAAGACTTAAAGCAGCGTAAGATAGCATCGCAACTGATCCGTCTGTGCGGAGTATTCAATGCTAAAACGGTGGCTGAATTCGTTCACAATCAGCAGGTGTGTGAGATTGTAGAAGATATGGGGGTTAATTATTTGCAGGGGTATTATTTAGGGGAACCTAAACGCTTATTTTAATGGCTGTATTTTATAGAATCCAGATGCATACTAGTAAAAAGCGGCGTTTACCAAGCTCACATTATTCACAGGCTTAGCGAGCAAATACGTGCAAAGTGTGCAGATTACGAGCACTATATCTCGTCATTAGCCTTCAGCGATTAATGTCACGATGCAGTCAACGTCCATATTGGTTCAGGATCTTTACTTATTGGAACTCGAGTTAAATCGAGTAGAGTTTCATCGCCAAGAACGCTTACTGATACAGCTTTTCTCTTCATATTCAAGAGAGCAGGTATCAGATGCCAGTCGAGTGATCAGTGCTCGCTTTCCTCGTGCTGTTCTGATTGGTAGCAGCGCGAATCACTTCATTAGCCGAGGTGATGTTGAGCAGAACGGTCTCTTCCTCGTTATCACGCAGTTTGATTCCGTTGGACTAACGAGCGCTGTAGTTCAGTATAGTGATGACTTAAGCCACGACAGCACCCATCTATTTACCCAACTCGATTGTACCCAATCGACTCAAGCGATCATTTGCTTTGCGGACAGATTAACGCTGAGTCAAAAATCGCTTTTTTCGGCATTTAATCAAAGTGATCTGAATATTCCGATTTCGGGAGGTGCATCCACCATTACCAACCATGGCCGTTGGGTAATGCTTAATGGTCAGTGTTATGAAAATGCTTATGTTGCCGTAGCACTCAATAGTGATGAATTGTCTGTATGGACGCGCTATTACACGGAATGGAACCCTATCGGTAAGACATTTCGTGTGACGAGTGCAGACGGTAACATCATCCATAGCCTAGATAACACGCCGATTCGGAAAATATACAATCGTTATTTAGCCGATGGCAATGACACTCCTTTAGAGCAGCTCCATAACTTTCCATTGATGGAAGGTGACCCTCAACAGCAAAAGATTTACCTCCCGATTAAAGTGCACAGCCAAGATTCTATTGAATTTGATGGGGAAATCGTTGTCGGCGATGAAGTGAGGTTTTGTTACGATCATCCTTCACTAACCCTTGAACAATTGCGTTTGGGAATTCAGCAAATTGCTCCTCTATCCCCTGAAGAGTTCTTTGTTTATAACTGCACATCTCGGATCGATTTTATCGAAGGGAATCAAGAAGTCTCGGTGATCCAAGAGCTGGCTGACTGCTACGGCACTTATTGCATGGGAGAGCTTTTTCATGATGATGGCGAGCAAAAAATTCTTCATCATAGTCTGACTTATTTGGTGATGCGTGAAGGAAAGCCGAGTCAAGACAGTGTTAAACTTCCCAGTCATAGTTCAAATGCCATTTCTCCATTGTTCTCATTGATACGTAATGCATTGGTCGATGTGGATGAAATGAATAAGAGCATGGCAAACAAAATTCAGCGACAAGCGAGTGATTTAACAGAAAGCTATCGTATTGATCGAAGAACGCTGCTGTCGAATCGTAGCGTATTACGTGAAAAGCTGGTGAAGATGAATGCAGCCAGTCACTTGTTGAGCTTGAAGGTGACGAACTTTAGTCAAATCAATGAAAAGTATGGTTACCCGGTGGGTGATCAATTACTTAGAGATTTAAGTGACTATTTTAAATCCATTTTGCGTCGACAGTTTATCGATGGCTGCCAGCTGTACAGCATTGGCGTCGGAGAGTGGGCGATTGTGTTTGAAAGTTCCGCCAGCGATGACTATATCCAGCAGCGCTTCTCGCAGTTTGCCGATCAAATCGAGCATGTGAATTTTGAGCCGTTTGGTTTGCCTGATATTGAGTACCTTTCGGTGTCGGTGTGCGGTGGGTTAGTTAGTCGCTGCGATTTCCCTGACGAATCTATCGATGACTTACTCTTGAAGTCTATCGAAGCGCGTCGTGCTGCGGTGAATCATAATAAGCACTTGATGAATGCTCGCTCTTTGAAACAATTGGAACAAAACCGTCAAGAGCAACTTGGGTGGCTGTCCTGTGTGAGCCGTGCGGTATTGCATCAAAATGTGATCGCATTTGCTCAGCCGATCGTTGCGGCTGGCACCCATCAAACAGAAAGCCTAGAGTGTCTGGTTAGAATCGAAGAAGATGGTGTTGTGATCCCTCCGGGTAAGTTTTTGCCCATTATCGAAGGCACCCACCTTTACACGCGTCTAAGCCGGCAGATGATCTCTCGTACATTTGAACACATGAGTCAGACGACGGACTCCTTTTCAATTAACTTGTCCCCTCAAGATTTGATTAACGAAAAAACGTTACTGCACTTAGAAGATTCAATCAGAAAGATCAGCCACCCTCAGCGAATAGGCTTAGAGGTGTTGGAAACGGAACAAATCAAAGACTATGGGCGTATGATCGAAGTGTGTAATCACTTTCGAGATCTAGGGGTCAGCATTATTGTGGATGACTTTGGCTCTGGTTACTCAAACATTGATGAAATTATTAAGTTAGAACCGCAAGTGATTAAGCTTGATGGCAGTTTGATTCGGAATATCGACCATGATGTCAAGCAGCGCAAAATCGCTCAGCAACTTGTGAGCTTGTGCCAAATACTGAATGCCAAAACGGTGGCGGAATTTGTCCATAACCGAGAAATTTGCCAGATCGCTGAAGATATGGGAGTTGACTACCTGCAAGGCTTCTATTTTGGGCAGCCACAACGTTTATTCTAACTGTTTGAAGTTGATAGGTTTCACGTGAAACCAAATAAAAAACGACGGTGTTGACCGTCGTTTTTTTATTTAGTGTTTAAGGGCGTGCCCACTTTTATCGGCTTGAAACACGGCCATATAAAGTTCGAAGTATTGTGAAAGTAAATTTGCTTGAGCGGCTTGCCCGGTACCTTCCAATATTTGGCTTGCAACCTCGCAAGTGCATAGGTGGCCATCTTCTTGGTTTCGTCTAAGTTGATAGCCAGAGCGCTGACTCACATCTAAATGGATACAAGGCAGCGCTTTAAGCCAATCACTTTTATTGATCATCTTCTTCGCTTCTTGCCAAGTACCATCCAAAATGATGAAAAGAGCAGGGGGAACCTTATTGCTTTTGGGAAATGAAATTTCTGTGAGTGACACGCTATGTTCGCTCGGGTAGACCAGGAATGGTTGAACCTGTTTGTTATGGATTTGGTCGAGCAACTTTTGAGGTGGGGTTTTACGCTGCCACTCGATGACTTCGCAATGTTCTAGCGTTTGCATCATTAGCTTCCCGGTATTGGTTTCTCGAGCGAGTTCATTACTGTGCGTCAGTAAAGCGAAATGCGCCGAGTTTTGAATACTAGGGATATGCTCACATATACATTGGTGAACAAAACCACAACGACTACAACCTTCCATCTACAGCTTTACTCCACTTGTTTGGGGAGAAACTTGGTCACTAAATAATGTCACAGCGCCATGTTCAGGAACGGAAGTGAGGCTAGGGTGAGATGGGTAACTGATGCCTGAATAAGACAGCTTGTATTGTCTATCTTGGTCATGGTTGATACTGAAGAGTAGATCGTGCCAGCCATGTTGCTGCATCGAACCTAGAGTAAGGGCGCTGTTTACTTCAGGTATGCGGCTATTGAAGCGCCATTGATCGTTGTGGTTTTCAAAAATAAGTAAGGTACACCCATCTTCAGTACACCAATCGATTTGTGCTAACAGCTCTTCTTTTCCATCACCATTAAGGTCATGGGTTAACCACCGATATTGAGTATTACTCGGCTCGGTTTTATGCATCGCAAAGTAGTCGCGGATTGCTTTGTCTACTTGTGGGTTGAATTGATCACGAGACTCTATGTTTTTGGCTGATTGAACCGTGTCAGGCTTCGTGTGATTTTGGGGTGCGAAATGAGTTTGTTCTGGCATTGATTTAAACAGTGTGAGGCCGCCATTGGCGATTGGGTATACCACATTGCCGACTTTCTCTTTTTCTGCGACGAGCTGGTAACCGTCTCTTTTAAATATCCGCTCTGATACTAAGTATTGTTGTTGATGGCGAGTCATTACCACTTGGATCTGATTGTTGTTCAGTTGCTGCCAAAAGCCTTGCTCTACGGTTGGAAGGTCTTCACCAGTATAACGATACGTGGTAGTTGCGCTGTGATCAGGGTTGAGTTGAAGTTCTACTGAAAACCCAACGTTTTTTGTTGAGCTGGCAAAATAAAGTCCAGACCACTCTGTCGTGGAATCTTGATTCGACAGAGTCGCACACCCAGAGTAGTGGGTGTCACCCAGATCCAATGTACTTGTCCATCCATAGATGGAGTCACTCATGTTGTCGCTACAAGCCCCTTGCTCTAGCGTCAGTTCGCCATCATTAAATTGATAATGACGACGTGTGTTGGTCACGCGGCTGCTTTCAATGTTAAGTTGCTGTTTGTCTTGCCCCATACGAGAGAACTCTAGTTGGTCTTTTTTAAAGTTGATAGACCATGCTGGCTCAGTACCGAATGCACGAGTTGAACGTACGTCTTGGTCACAGCGATTAGGATTTTCGGCGGTGAGAATGTTCACTTGTTTTACAATAAAGCGCGCAGCGTAATCGGCGTTGTAACCGGTTTGACTTGGTGCGGCCAGATATCCGATGAACTCGCCATACATTGGCTGATAAGGTTGTCTCGCTAACTGAAGTGCTTGTTGAGTTTGTTCTGGAGACATATCTAACCAGAACTGTTGCTGGCTGCCACAGGGGGTAAAGGTGCGAGTTTCATGGCCTACGACCGCTTGTCCTCGAATAATAAATGTTTGAGGCTGGATACTTTGAGGGACATCTAAACTTGCGATTGGATCTAAAGCGACGTTTTCCGGCGTAGTGGTTGCAGTACTACAGCCTTGTAGCGCGAGAATAGCCAACCAGGTGGCTGGGTTTTTGAGAGCCTTCATGCTATATGTTCCTCGGAGACAAACGGTAAATTGGAATTATTATGGCATATTGGTTATTCAAAACTGAACCCGACACTTTCTCAATTAACACTCTGCGGACACAAAAGTCGTCGTGCTGGGAGGGAGTACGCAACTACCAAGCAAGAAATATGATGCGAGATCAGGTCAAAGAGGGCGACTTGGTTATGATTTATCATTCATCTTGCAAAAAAGTGGGTGTGGCTGGTATTGCGAAAGTGACACGGGAAGCGTACCCAGACCATTTTCAGTTTGACCCAGAAAGCGATTACTTTGATCCAAAGTCAGATCCAGAAAATCCTCGTTGGATAATGGTTGATGTGGAGTTTGTTCGAAAAACAGAACGCATCATTCCACTGGCGACCATGAAAGCGATGCCAGAACTGGAAAATATGCCATTGGTGAAGCGTGGGAATCGGTTGTCGATTATGCCGGTGTCTGAGCAAGAGTGGGAAGCCATTCTCACTAAAGAAAAGTTATAGTGTCAGTTCAGGCAGCGTACGACTGCCTGAGCGGATTCATCATCGGCTTAAAGTAGGTGCTGTTGGAGGTAATGAGCAACCGCATCCTCTGCGTTGCTTCCGATGACTTCATTGTGCGGCAAGGCTTTCATCACTTTTTCGTGAGAGGTGCCCATGATCAGACCTTTACCGGCCATTTCTAACATCTCTACATCGTTCATGCCATCGCCAAAAGCGATGCAGTTGTCGAGCGTTAAGCCATTGGCTTCAGCCACCGCTTTTAATGCCTCGCCTTTAGACACTTCGGCCGCCATGACCTCTAAACACCAAGGGGTAGAGAAAGCAACATTGAGAGTATCGCCAAATCGTTCGTTCAATTTGGTTTCAAATTGAACTAAGTGTTCATGATCCATATCGGGATGAGTGAAGAAGATTTTTGCAATACCATCCGTCGGCGCTTGTTCTGCTTTAAACAGTTGATAAGTAAATCCAGATTCTTTGTGAAAATCTTTGAGGGCTTTATCTTCACGATCAAGCAGCCAAGCATCGTTTTGATAGAGGTGAATGAAAATCTCAGAATCTTCTCTAAGAACGTCAATGACAGGTTGAACCAAATCTTCGGGAACATTCTTTGAGTACATGAGTTGATCGCTTTGGTCATGAACGCGCGCACCGTTCGATGTGATCATGTAAGCAGGGATACCTGTCAATTCACGGATTCCTGACACATCAACATGGTGGCGACCCGTCGCAAAGATAAACGTATAATCCTGCTGGTGGAGCTCTTTCAGCATTTGCTTCGTGTAATCACTGAGCTGGTGGTTAGGCGCCAGTAGCGTGCCGTCTAGATCCGAAGCGACGATTTTGATGCTGTCTTTGTTTAGTGCTGATTTGGTCATGTAGCCCTCATAGTTTGCTGCTTGTGGTCCTTAATTGGACCACTAAATTGTATTCGAATTTGGCTGACAAAAAGAGGGTAAAGCTGCTTTAGTTCTTTTCCTCTTTAAGCAAAAACTGGCAGATCGCATCTAAGCTTTGATTCCTATATTGGTCTTGTTCAAACAGCAACTCATGCTGTGACCCGTTTATGGCTTTGAACTCACAATGAGGATTGGTTTTTGAGAGTTTTTTGATGAAGCGAACCTGAGCTTGGTTACTGACAATGCGGTCTTGGCTCGCTTGTAGCAATAACAATGGAACCGTGATCTGCCTAGTGAGCAAAATACACTGTTTCGCTGCCATTAACCCCTGCCATACCCATTGAGTGCTTGCTCCGCCGACTTTCAGTTTTGGATTATCTTCATAGAGCTTTCTAAACCATTCATAGCGAACGAGGCTTTGGCTCAATGGATTGTCTTCAAAAGGTTTTGCGTAGTATGCCTGTTGCCCTGGCGCGTATGTCGGCTTAGGGTAAAATGCGGTCAGAATTTGGCTAAGAAGCGGAGCAACAAGCTGTAAATGCCATGCTACATTAACGCCGTACATTGGGGCGCTCAGCGCTGCTTTCTTAAATGGGTGATCTGGGTGAGTTTGCAGGTAACGAGTGGCAATGGTTCCGCCCATCGAGTGCGCTAACAAATAGCAAGATTCAGCCTCACTTAGCTGAAAGAAACTCACCATTTGCGCCATGTCAGAGACATAATCACCAAACTCTCCGATGTGCCCGATATCAGAATCGTTAACGAGCCTATCTGAGAGCCCTTGACCTTGATGGTCGTAGGAGTAGACGTTAAACCCCTGCTGATACAAATCAAAAAATAGCTCTTGGTATTTCCAACAAGATTCAATTCGACCGTTCACAACCAAAATGGATTTTTTGTGGCTCGGGTTAGTCAATTTGCACCAAAATAATCGCTTTTTCTGAGACGTTTTAAAATAGCCTTCCTCTCTTTGTTGCCACTGTTGAGCTATCACCGATTTAATCGCTTGCTCGAAGCTTGGCTCTTGAGTATAAGTGAGATTCGTGTCGCTAGTTTTCGCCATTTTGGGATTACCTAAAAAGTAAAGCTGGTTTAGAACTTAAACCCTATTAATGATCGTTAGATTAAAGAACTAATAAGGAAATGCAATGGATACTCATGTTTGGCTAGCATATGTCGTGACTGCAATTGTATTTAGTTTAGCGCCCGGTTCAGGCACTGTGAACTCAATCAGCAACGGCTTAAGTTACGGAACTCGAAAGTCACTCGCATCCATAGTGGGTTTACAGCTGGGCTTGATGATCCACATTACGCTCGTGGGAGCCGGGATAGGGGCATTGGTTGCTCAATCGGCTTTGGCATTTAGCATAATCAAATGGGTTGGGGTGGTGTACCTAGTATGGTTAGGGATTCAAAAATGGCGTGATCGTTCTAGTATGGTGGCTCAACAAAATGTCACCGATATGTCTGGCTGGACGTTGATGCGCAAAGCGGTGCTTATTAATTTGACCAATCCGAAGTCAATTGTGTTTTTAGTGGCACTGTTCCCACAATTTTTGAACCCAAGTGAGCCGCAAATGCCACAACTTTTGGTTCTAGGGATTACCACAGTAATTATTGATGGTATCGTTATGTTAGGCTACACCTCATTGGCTGCACAAATGGGACGATTTATTCGTTCTGATCGCGTCATGGGAAGAATCAATAAAGTTTTTGGTGGTATGTTCATGGGGTGTGGAGCTCTATTGGCGGCAGCTAAAGCTTAAACACTCTTAGCATTTTGAATTGAGTTACACACGATGACTACAACTTACGTTGCTCGGCAACCTATCTTTAATCGGAAGAAGCATACCTTAGGTTATGAATTGCTTTTCCGTGATGGAGAGAGCAACGCCTATCCTGCTCATATTGATTCAAATCGCGCTACCTATCGCCTTATTGTGGAAAACTTTCTGTCGGTGGGGACAAACCCATCGATCCCGTCTTCGCGCTGTTTCATCAATTTCCCTTACCAAAGCCTGATTCGCAAGCTGCCTTTAAGCTTGCCTAAAGACAAAGTCGTGGTAGAAGTGTTGGAAACGTGCCAACCCACCGACGAACTGCTTGAAGCCATTCGAGACTTGTACCAACAAGGGTATATGATTGCACTGGATGATTTCACGCTCACAGATGAGTGGAAGCGTTTCTTGCAGTATGTCCACATTGTGAAGCTCGACATTATGCAGATGGGCCTAGAGCCAGCGTGTGAGCTAGTGAAAGAGCATCAGGGGAAAAAATACCAATTCTTGGCTGAAAGGGTCGAAACGGAAGCGGAGTTTGAGCAAGCCAAAGAAGCTGGATTTAAGTTTTTCCAAGGGTACTTTTTTAGTAAGCCAGAAATTGTAAAGACGAAGTATATCAGCCCAGAGCAAGTGATTGCGATGGAGCTTTTCCAAGAGGTTTGCCAACCTGAAGTGAACTTCAAGAGAGTGGAAGAAATAGTCGCGAAAGACGTGGCACTTTCTTACAAGCTATTACGCTTTGTAAACAGTAAATCTCCACGCTTAGAAGTGACCATCTCTTCGTTTAGGCAAGCATTGGTTTATCTAGGCCAAGATAAGCTGAAAATGTTTGTGTCATTGGCGGTGGCGTCGTACGTGTCTGATAAAAAGCCACAAGAGCTCTACAATTTATCTTTGCAACGCGCTCAATTCTGTCAATTGATGTCTCGCTATCATCCGTTTAAGGATTATACAGAGCAAGCTTTCATGATAGGGCTGTTCTCCATTCTTGATGCGTTGCTGGACTTATCGCTAGAAACCTTAGTGGAGCAATTACCACTCAGTAAAATGATTAAAGTCGCTTTGCTGCGTCGTGAAGGCCCTTACGGTGTGCTTCTCGCATTGGAGGAGCGTTTTGAGATTGCTGATTGGCAAGGGATTGAACATTGCTGCGCACAGTTAGGACTCCGAGTGGAAGATGTACGTTGCGAGCTGATCGAAGCGCAACGTTGGAGCCAGACGATGGCAAGCTGCTAACCGGATATGTCATCCGATATGAAGCTTTTGTGACAATTGAAGCACGCCTGTTGACGCGTGCTTTTTTATAACTCAATATATATGCATATCCATATATGAGTATGTAGTTATGCTTCCTCACCAATTTTTTAAATTACTGTCTGATGAAACGCGAGTGCGTTGCTTAATGTTGATTGTGCGCCAAGAGTGCCTTTCTGTTGGTGAGTTGACTCAGGCGCTACAAGAAAGTCAGCCGAAAATTTCACGCCACCTGGCGCAGTTGCGTTCAAACGGCATTTTGACTGACGTTCGCCAAGGGCAATGGGTGTTCTATCGCCTTGCCAATGATTTACCGGGTTGGATGCTAAAGTTAATTGATGACCTTATCGCATCGAACTGTTTGAAAACTGAATACCAACAAGACATTGAGCGCCTAGAAGCGATGACTTCACGCCCTCAATGTTGCGTTTAATCGAATATTTTTAGATTCACCACTAACTGAGAAACATTAAAATGACAGTCAAAGTAGGTATTAATGGTTTTGGTCGTATCGGCCGTCTAGCACTTCGCGCAGCATTCGATTGGGATGAGCTAGAGTTTGTACAAATTAATGATGTAGCGGGTGATACTGCAACGCTAGCACATCTTCTAGAGTTCGATTCAGTTCAAGGTCGCTTCCACCACGAAGTAACCGCAGAAGGCGACGAGATCATCATCAATGGTCAACGCATTAAAACCACACAAGAGCGCGATATCGATGCGATCGATTGGTCTGGCTGTGATGTGGTGATTGAAGCGACCGGTGTTCACCGTAAGACTTCTTTCCTAAACAAATACCTAGAGCAAGGCGTGAAGCGTGTTGTGGTTTCTGCACCAGTGAAAGAAGAAGGCATCGCAAACATCGTGGTTGGTGTGAACGACAACATTTTTGACCCAGCAGTACACAAAATTGTGACGGCAGCGTCTTGTACCACTAACTGTATTGCGCCAGTAGTGAAAGTGATCAATGAGAAGCTAGGTATCGAGAACGCGTCATTCACAACGATTCACGATCTAACTAACACGCAGACTATTCTAGATGCGCCGCATAAAGATCTACGTCGTGCACGAGCATGTGGTATGAGCTTAATCCCAACCACGACTGGCTCAGCAAAGGCGATTGTTGAGATTTTCCCTGAGTTAGAAAATCGTATCAACGGCCACGCAGTGCGTGTACCGCTAGCGAACGCGTCTCTGACCGACATCATCTTCGAAGTGAAGCAAGACACGACAGCTGAAGAAGTTAATGCGATGCTGAAAGAAGCGTCTGAGAATGAACTGAAAGGCATTCTTGGCTTTGAAGAACGTCCATTGGTTTCTATCGATTACAAAGGCGACCAACGTTCAACCATCGTAGATGCACTATCAACTATGTTAGTGGGTAAGCGCATGGTTAAGATCTACGCTTGGTACGACAACGAGATGGGTTACGCGACTCGTACCGCTGAGTTAGTTCGTACCGTTGGTTTAGCTTAATACTCTTCATACTTGAAGCTGCAGCGTTGTTAACTGCGTAAGTTCACCGGATCGCCGGCCGCCCTAATCACATAGGCCTACTATGCTCATAGGGCTGAACTTCATTCCTTTGTAGGGAAAAGGTTGCCTAGCTGCAACTCCAATTATTTTGAGTATTGGTTCTATAAGAATTTAAGAGATAACACTATGACACATCCAACATGGCAACTAGACCTTGAGCAAGGTGCACTGATTCTGACTCCTTGCCCAGGTACTAAAGATGCTGACCTTGATGCATCTCTCACGCAACTGAAAGAGCTGGGCGTTGAAGCTATCGTGACCGCACTTGATGATGCCGAGCTTGCAAGCAAAGACGTGGCAGCACTTGGCGAGAAAACCCGTGCGCTAGGCATGCAGTGGTTCCAAATTGAAATCGAAGACGATTGTGCACCGGGGGCTGAGTTTGCGCAAAAGTGGCAAGCAGCAAGTCCAACGCTACACAAAATCGTTGATAGCGGTGCGAAAGTCGCTATGCATTGCATGGGTGGTTCAGGCCGTACCGGTTTGTTCGCGGCTCACCTGCTGTTAGAGAAAGGCTGGGACCTCGACAAAATCGTTCAAGAAGTCCAAGCACTGCGTCCGGGTGCTTTTACTAAACCTATCCAGGTTGAGTACATTCATGGCGTTGCTTCTGCGTAGCTCTTCATACTTGAATCTGCAGCGTTGTTAACTGCGCAAGTTCACCCTAATCACATAGAACACCTATGCTCATAGGGCTGAACTTGCTTGTTGCCTAGCTGCAAATCCAATTATTTTGAGTATAAGTTAAGTGGAAAGTAAGGAATTAGAGCTTTTGGACATCTATGATCTAAAAGCTCTTTTTGTTTTGATTGCAGAGATAGCATTATGTTTTCAAATCTAAGTAAGAGTGTTCGCCAATACATGTTGGTGACCTTCAACTACTGGAACTTCACCATTACTGATGGTGCACTTCGCATGCTGGTGGTTCTGTATTTTTACGACCTTGGCTACAGTTCGTTAGAAATCGCCTCACTGTTCCTTTTCTATGAATTTTTTGGTGTGGTGACTAACCTAATTGGTGGCTGGTTGGGGGCGCGTCTTGGCCTCAATAAGACCATGAACATTGGCCTCGGGATGCAAGTTGTCGCTTTGGGGATGCTCGCGGTGCCAACGGCCATGTTGACCATTCCTTGGGTAATGGCGGCGCAGGCATTGTCGGGTATCGCCAAAGATCTCAATAAGATGAGTGCCAAAAGCTCCATCAAAACCTTGGTACCAGATGAACAGCAAGGTGCGTTGTATAAGTGGATTGCTATCCTAACGGGGTCTAAGAATGCGCTGAAAGGTGCGGGATTCTTTATTGGTGGTTTATTGCTTTCAACCATTGGCTTCCAATACGCAGTGCTTGCGATGGCAGCGGTGCTGACTCTAGTCTTCATTGGCAGTGTGGTGAGCTTAGAAGCGGACATGGGTAAGGCGAAAACTAAGCCTAAGTTTAAGCAGATTTTCTCTAAGTCTGAGTCCATCAACATCCTATCGGCGGCCCGCATGTTCCTGTTTGGTGCTCGTGACGTGTGGTTTGTGATTGCTCTGCCAATTTATCTGGGCAGTGTCTTTGGTTGGGATCACTCATGGGTTGGTGGCTTCTTAGCAGCTTGGACCATCGCTTACGGCTTTGTACAGGGCATAGCTCCGAAGATCACAGGTAAAGCGCAAGGTAAAGTACCAGATGGACAGGCAGCACTGCTGTGGGCGGGGGCATTGGCTATCGTGACGGCAGGCATTGCTTACGCAGTGCAGATAGCTTGGCAACCTGAGCTGGTGATCATCGGTGGTTTAATGGTGTTTGGTGCTATTTTTGCGGTCAATTCATCGCTTCACTCATATCTGATTGTGAGTTACGCGAAAGGCGATGGTGTGTCGCTTGATGTTGGTTTCTACTACATGGCGAACGCGATGGGCCGCTTGATTGGTACCATATTGTCAGGTTTGGTATTCCAAATGGCAGGACTCTCCGCATGCTTGTGGGTTTCTTTTGCATTTTTGGCGTTAACGACTTTGATTTCTGTTCGTTTACCAAAGGTGCCGCAATCTTCTATGGCGTAATAACCTGACGTCAACGTTGCTTTTACATTAAGCTGACTTGGTCTATATACCGGTCAGCTTTTTTGTTGCTATAGTGTGAAGATTAGAAATTAATCAGAGGTTTACATGAAGCAACGGGTATTGTTTTTCGATTTAGCTAGATGCGTTGCTGCTGTCGCGGTCATCGCGATTCATGTATTGGCGCCTTATCGTCATGAACTTAACTCCATTCCTTTCGATCAATGGTTCACTGCTGTTGGGGTCAATGGTATTAGCCGTTGGGCTGTGCCAGTTTTTATCTTGATTACTGGCGCTTTGATGTTGAGCGATCAGCGACCATTTGATGCGAAGTACTATGTAAAAAGGCGTTTAGGCAAGGTTCTCATTCCATTTATTGTGTGGTCTCTGTTTTATACTTATTTATCCGGTTGGTCGTTGTCTGGATTTGATGGGGAAGCCAGCTGGACAGTGTTATTGGAAAGTTATCACCAGTACACCTACTACCACCTAGGGTTCTTCTATTATTTTATCCCTCTCTATTTTGTGATTCCTTTTTTACAAATCTTAGTTAGAAAAGCCGGTGATGGGGGCGTATACGCATTTACGGCGGTTTGGCTGTTCACAACTTTGCTTTTCCTTTTAGGAATCGATGGCCCTTGGAGTCACGAATTGTGGCTGTTTACCGGGTACTTACCTTTGGGATATATCCTATATAAGAAAGTACCGCTCAATACGCTGGCATTACTCGTGAGCATTTTGCTTGGTGTAGGAGCACTAGTGACAACGGTATATATGGTGGTTGAGACGAGCCTAGCGGTAGATAAATATACGGTTGGGCGATGGTTGTCTTACAAAACGTTGAATACGGTACTGGCTGCAAGCATGGTCTTTATGGTGTGTCGTTATTATGGTGAGAGCCTATCTGAGCAATCCAACAAGGTTGTTGGATTCATCAGCCAACATAGTTTAGGCATTTACTTACTTCATCCGATATTCTTGTGGCCGATGAAAGAGTTTGGATGGCATCAAGGACATCCGGCTTGGGTTATTCCACTTTGGATCGTTATCAGTGGTGGTGGGGCGCTCTGGATGAGTTGGATGCTCGCGAAATCTCAGAAAACCCGTTGGCTGCTACCTTAACGCTTTAATGCAAAGTGCAGAAACTTGTCACCTTGATAAGTAAGAGTGCCTTTGTCCCCTGGGTTTAGGGCATGGAAGTAATGAATACCTACCTGGAATTCGCGTTTAGGTCCAATGCGACCTCGTTGAACGTAGATCCAGTACTCTTGGTCTTCTTGGCCGGGTAAGGCATCAGGTAACTCGATAGATTGTTTATCAAGAATGGTCACATCTACTTTTTGCTCTGGCGCATTTTCACCTTGCATGTGCTTACGGTAGAAGCCAATAAAGACCCAACCGCCAAGTAAAGCGAGCATTAGAATTGCGAAAAATAGTGAGCTGGGCATACAACCTCCAAAGATGAATTGTGAGTATTCTAATGTGACATTGAGCCAAGCATTGTGTTTAAAGCCATTATTCGTGAACTTTGTAATTAAGGTTTATTTTTTTTCGACTTACTTCACGTTTATCAAAGGGTTAGATTAGAGTGTTGAAACAAAATGTCACTGGTATACTCAAATTAGATAACCAGTATAGAAGAATAGGGTAAAGCTCTACTAAAATAATTAGGCATAGTAGGAGGGCTGCGATGTCAGATATTGAAAAAGTCGTCACACGAACAAGGCGAATCGAAAAGCTTCTGAGGCTACAATATCATGCCGAAGGAAAAGGCTTACACCAGTTGATTACGAGTTGCGAAGAGCGTTTGCCGCATGATGTCATCAGCAAGCTTCGTTATATTGCTACGATACGAAACAAGATTGTGCATGAAGAAGACTACCAACTCGAAGATCAAAAAGAGTTTTTAATGGTCTGTGATGATTGTGAAAAGGAGCTGACGCCTAGAAGTGGTCGTTTTATATGGCGTGCTGCTATTTTGTTAATGACAGCGATAACACTAGCGGCAGTGGGTTTTTATTATGCCAATTGGGATATTTTAACCAAACATCTTCCTATTCAGTAACTCTTATCGAACAGCATAAAAAGAAAAAGGGACGCGAAAGCGTCCCTTTTTCTTTTTAAATTCAAACTTGCTTAATACATCATCGGCAGTGTCATTAGGCCAACAACTACTGCGATCATTACAAGTCCTTGTTTTTGCGAAGAGGAAATCATAACACTGCTCCTTAAATTGATTGATGTTCTCTATGTGGTTAAGAATAGCACTACTTATGGCGTTAGATCAAGAATTACTTTCGAAAGCCTCAAAAGTAGTGGTTAAGTCCATTGAAATTGCATTTTATGGGGAGGTTTTTTGTTACTTTTGATGTGTTCTAATAGTGTGCGTTATGTTTTATTTTTAGTCTCGTATGTATATAAGTTTTTGTTTTTTAGTGGTTTATTCATGTAAATACATTTGTTAATAGTTGTTAAAGTGTATTAATGGGAGTTAGATCTCTCAGTGTTGTCCTGAGTTTCTTTTGTTTGTCTTTGAGTTTTTTTTTCGCTAGATTTTGAAAGTAATTCTCATTTATTAATTGTGGTATCGGAATTAGATGAATGAGATAAGATGTTAATGTCGATAATTCGATTCTGCAGCTGGTAGTACGAGTTAAGTTAATGGTTTTGCAATTAACTAAATGATTTTATTTGTATTTTAGTTTTTATTTGTAGTCGGTTATTGTCACTTTAATGTCAGTTTAATTGCATTGAGCCCCCTTAAACCCCTTCTATTTAGTGGTTACGGTGAGCAAACGATTGCTTTTTGGGTTAAATGGCAATTTGCCATAGAAATATTGAGTCAAGAAGTACTCGAGAATTAATATCGGCTTTAAACGGAGGGATCACACGTTTTTGGTGGAATCGTAATCAAGATCGAAGTTTCCATTATTGCCGCTTTACATCACTCAGACTCAGCCTAGACTGACGGCGATTTGTCGTAATAAGGTAAGTGTATGTGGAGTTGGTTGGCTGTTTCATTGTCTGGGTTCGGAGCGGTATCTGGGACTAAGCATGGACATAAAACACAATCCTTGTTCTACAAGGTGTTTACCTTTGTTCTTTTGGCAACAATTGTTCTCACTCAACACCCTATTCAAGAATATTCTTATTGGATCGCTGGTGGTCTATTTGTTTCAGCAATTGCAGATGCGTTTCATACCTTAACGAAAAAGCGTGCGCTCTATTTCTTCTGCTTCTTACTGGCACAACTTTGTTACAGCAAAGCATTTTGGGTCCAACTATCAGGCGAACTAGTGTGGTGGTTACTGGCTCTACTTTTAGCGGCGAGCGTGGTTGCTTTCTTCTTATTGCTGCCACAACTCGATAAGGTCGTCTTTCCTGTCGTGATCATGGGAATTATGCTGATCCAATTAACCTGGGCGGCGGCTGAAGTATGGCTTATAGAATCAACGATGAATCATGCGATTGGCTTGATGGGCTGCATCATTCTGTCGCTTTCTGCTTTAGCGAGTGCACTCAACCGATACAGGAAGCCTCTGACTCGTGCCTATATGTGGGTTACAGGGAGTTATTTCTTCGCTCATGGGTTGATCGTCGCATCGGTTGTGCTTTGATTTAAACAAAGCCTGCTTCATATCAATAACTAATGTCGCTTATCTAATTATTCTCTTTATTCAAAAATTGATGAAGAGGTGTTTATGACAACTGAAATTCATGCGCATGCCGTCTTGAACTTACTCAAAGAGCAACCAATGACTCGCGCTGAACTCGAAGATGTGTTGGTGGCAGAATATGGTGCGGATGCGCGTTTCCATACCTGTAAACTCGATGGTTTGGATCTGGATTCATTACTGGCATTTTTCTTTAAAAGAGAAAAAGTGATCCAAGAAGGCGATAAAATTATGACAAACCTAGAGCGTGTTTGTAGCCATTAATTAAGAAACGCGAGTCATAATTCGAAAAGCGAGATAGGGGCTGCTATACTCCGCGCATTCTAGCTTTTCGAGTATTCCCTATGGAAATCCTATCTGCAGCGACCATGCTGTTTCTTATTATGGATCCACTTGGTAACTTACCAATTGTCCTGTCGATTCTTAAACATATCGATCCCAAGCGTCGCCGAATCGTTTTAATTCGAGAGCTGATTTTCGCACTGATTATCTTGATGCTGTTTTTATTTGCTGGTCAAAGCATTCTGAACTTCTTGCATGTTCAGCCAGAAACATTGAGCATCTCTGGCGGTATCATTCTCTTCATTATTGCCATTAAGATGATTTTCCCTAGCGCAGGGAGTATCACAGGGTTAGCTGCGGGTGAAGAACCGTTCATTGTACCGATGGCCATTCCAATGATTGCAGGCCCTTCAGTGATTGCGGCGCTGATTCTATTGTCGACTCAAAACCCTGATAACATGTTGGAGCTCTCGTTGTCTGTGCTACTTGCATGGGGCGTGACGTTCTTTATTCTGATGTTTAATGGCTTCTTCTTAAGAATCTTAGGAGAACGAGGTTTGAAAGCGATTGAGCGTCTAATGGGCTTGTTACTGGTGATGCTATCGACTCAGATGTTCTTGGATGGCGTGAAGAGTTACATGTCTTAACTTTATTGATAAAAAAGGCCGCTCACTGAGCGGCCTTTTTTTACATCATGTATTTACGACGAATATCGAGCAAAGCAAAGATACCAAAAATTAGAATGGACCACTTTTCCCACTTCGTCATGTTGATCTTGTCACCGAACGCGCCAATAAAAATCAGCATCTGGATACCGTGCATAAAAAACAAGAATGCGGTCATGATATAAAGAGCAATGGCCGCGTTGCCCGGAAATGGGTGGAAGATATTAACAATCAATACAAACCATACGAAAGCAATCGATGCTTTCGCTAACATAAGCAGTATTTTCATTCAGTGTTCCTTTCAAATAATCGGTAGCTCGATTGCCCCGTTGTTTTGTCTCGGTAAAGTTCCCAATTCTCTGGCATGTCTTCCAGTTGTAGTTCT
>Ga0213838_1000808_pt1 | contig 19041 bp, 18 predicted proteins | sample SWPATP13_FD_160577 | JGI IMG/M metagenome (GOLD analysis project Ga0213838, IMG submission 160577) | Coastal seawater microbial communities from Marineland, Florida, United States - SWPA TP1 #3 | ecosystem: Environmental > Aquatic > Marine > Coastal | place: USA: Florida | collected 2016-08-06 | reverse complement strand
AACGCAACTGGGAAGCCCAGTAACAACGCAAACAAGGCAACAAAAAACATAATAATACCGATCATTATTTGCCTCCTACTTAGTTTGCGCGTGTATCAAATGAGGGTTCACAATCTTGTTCAAAGAATGCAAAACCAAACCGACGCCACTCAGTGCCATCAAAAAGAAAGAAAGTGGAATCATTGCTTTAATTATCCAACGATAAGGAAGACCACCGGGGTCGCCTGATGTTTCACCTAAGGCGTAGCTTTCTTTGGCAAAATCAATGCCGTACCAAGCCACCAACAAGCAAAACGGAAACAGAAATAAAAAGGTACCGAGCAAATCAATTATCGCCTGAGCTTTAAAAGATAAACGCTCATAAAAAATGTCCACTCTTACGTGCCCACCCGCTTTAATAGCGTATGGAACCCCTAGCAGGAAAACGGCTGAGAACAAATGCCACTCCATCTCTTGGAACGCGATCGAGACATCATTGAATACATATCGCATCACGACGTCATAAACGACATTGGCGACCAATAAAATAAATAACATACTCGATAACCAGCCGAGCAAGTCACCAATACGATTAAATAGTCGTTCGATATAAATTAAGCTTCTCATTCCCGACTCCATGGAATTTTGAAAGGTGCGCCACTTCACCGATAACAACGTTAGAAATGAGTGGCGCTTATTTTTGAAAAGTTTTCTTGGGCTTTTTAATGCGAGGTTATCCCCGCATTCGTTTAATAATTATTTTGCAGCTTGGCTGTTCAAGTAAGCACGATGAGAAATGTCAGTCCACGAACGTACCTGCTTAAGGTAATCAGCTTGAGACTTTTGAATCTCTTTTGCTAACGCATCTTTTTCAGCATGCTTTGCTAGTAGGCGATCGTTCGCTTCTTGAAGCGCAGACATTACTGATGGCGGGAAGTCTTTAACTTGCACATCTGGGTATTCAGTTTTCATAGAAACCCAGTTCTTACCGCTTTCATGCGTTGCTTGCGTGTACATGTCGTACGCAGCTGTACGCATTGCTACACGTAAGATTTCTTGCAGATCTTCAGGAAGCTTGTTCCATGTGCGTTTGTTCACTAGGAATTGAAGTTCAGAACCTGGCTCATGCCAACCAGTGTAGTAGTAAGGGGCGATTTTGTGGAAACCCATACGTAAATCAAGAGAAGGGCCAACCCACTCCAGAGCATCAATGGTGCGACGTTCGAGAGATGTATATAACTCACCCGGTGCGATATTTGTCGGTTTAGCGCCCAGTTCCGCTAAGATCTCACCGGCAAAGCCAGGAATTCGCATCTTAAGGCCTTTTAGGTCTTCAACGCTGTTGATCTCTTTCTGGAACCAGCCACCCATTTGAATATCCGTGTTACCACCTGGGAATGACATCAGGTTGTGAGGAGAATAAACCTGCTCCATCAGCTCCATACCACCACCATGATAGAACCAAGCGTATTGTTCAGCCGGAGTCATACCGAAAGGCATAGAAGTGAAATATAAAGTGTTGGGTACTTTACCTTTCCAGTAATACGAACCAGAGTGACCCATGTCGTACTGACCCGACTTCACCATGTCGAACACACCCAGTGGAGCTTTATGCTTGTTCGCTGAGTCGATTCGAATTTGTAAACGTCCGTTAGACATTTTCTCGGCCATCGCAGCCATATTTTTCGTCGCATCACCAAAAACTGGGAAATTAGGGCCCCATGTTTCAGCCAGTTTTAGTCGGTATACTTTATCGGCAGCACTTGCACCTGTCGCAACTAAAGCTAAGCAAGTCGCAGCGGTAACAGCAGCAGTTTTAAAAACTCTTTTTAGAGAGTTACTGATAAGACTCATGTTCACGTCCTTTGTTGGGTTTCATACTCTTTTCACTGAGTACTTTTTTGATTCACCCTAACAATGAACTGATAAGCGCAAAGAATATATCAGCGAGAGCACGCAGACAGAAAACACAATAGCGCCTAGAACAGATTCGATAATTACGTATTTCTACGTAGGACAAGCTCTATCTACCATCTTAAAGACAATAGAACTAGTAACCTTTGAGGTAAGACAAAATTGGAGAAAATGATTTATACGTAAGTAGATTAAGAGATAGATTGTTAAATTTAATGCAAAGGAACGTGAGTCAGCTCGATTTTTATTGATAAGATCGGGAAAGTTTACATGGCGATCTTTTATTAGAATAAGAGCAAAGATTCATATAAATATAGAGTTCAAGTTATTCAGACGTAAAAAAGCCCCGAAGTTCGGGGCTTAAAAACGGTGACTAAATTGAGCTAAATTCCCAGTAGGATTAAACTGCTTTGTAGATAACTTTGTTACCAGCAATCTGCTCTTTAGTGACTAGGTTTTCTTCTAGAAGTTTTTTCAATGCACCCGTTGCCCACGAGCCTGCTTTCGCTTCTTCTTGACCAGCCGCTAAGCCAATGCCTTTCGGGTTGATGCCGTCAGCATTGCTAACAACAATATCTAATACTTGTTGTTGCTTAGGAGTCAGTGCAACGTCAACTTTTTTAGTTGGAGCTACTGTTTTTTCTACCGCTGGTTTTGCTGCTACAGGTTTCTCTGCGACAACTTTCTCTGCGACAGGCTTCGCTGTTTTAGGCGCTACTGATGCTTTAGCTTCTGATACTTTAGCTACAGACGCTTTAATGCGTTTCTGCAGTTTAGCCTGCACCTTACGCTTATGAGCAAGTCTCATTGAATATTTCTCCAGTTCACTGCTCTTGCGCAGTGGTGAAAATTTGAAGCGCGTTTTATACCAAAATTCCGAACCAATTTGTAGCACCAAGCGCCGAAAGTCGATGAAAAATACGTATATTGTTCACTACTGGCTATTATTTGGTCATAGAATTGTTAATTAGTGTTTTGCTATACTGGGTATATATCCAGAGTTTTTAGAGGTATCGATATGGCATCTTCTTTACCTACTCGTCATCTTTCTAATATTAAGTTCGATATCCGAACTCTCAATACGAATTGGTTAAGCGTAGCAATACTCTTTTTTGTTTTCTTTGTCGCTTTGTTTGAAGAGTACCGAAAAGAGCTCGTCACCGTCGGTCTACTATTCGGGGGGCTACTCTTCGCAGCCTACTATTTTATAGTTCGATGCCGCGTCATGTTCACGCTTACGCCCACTCACCTGCAACAGCATTTTTTCAAGGGAGGCTGGGTACTAAAGTGGTCAAATATCCAAAGTATTGGTTTGTGTGAATACGGTGAGCAAGGTTGGTATAAACCGCTACCTTGGATAGGCATCAAACTGAAACACTATGAACCCTACCTCGACGGCATTTGCCCACGAATCGCCACTGAAATATTGCTCAGTCAACGTGCTTTGTTGTACTTGGGAGCGAAGCAATTTGGTAAAGAACAAGACTTCGAAAATATTGTGCTTGATTCCTCTACCTATTCACCATCAGGCAAAAAACGATATAAAGGGCTGCTAGCAATGCTTGCCAATAGAATGAAGTATCAAAGAGCCTATCACGGCTATGATATCTTTATTTCTGTGAACGATTTGGATAGGTCTGGCGAAGAGTTTGTTGGATTAGCTCGGCGCTACTTAGCGTCCGCCGAGCCGGAATTTAAACCTAGATGTGACTAGTAAAGAGGCATTTCGTCAGCAACAAATGGATTTGATGCTCTTTCACGACCAAACGTTGATTCAGGGCCATGACCTGGGACAAACGTAACCTCTCGACCTAGCGGCCAAAGCTTAGTTTTGATTGAAGAAATAAGCGTATTGAAGTCGCCTTGAGGAAAATCGGTACGACCAATAGCACCGTTAAACAGCACGTCTCCGACAAAAGCTAACTGAGCTTCTTCCACAAATAACACAACATGACCAGGAGTATGACCTGGCGTGTGGATAACCTGCATGGTTTGATTACCGAAAGAAACCATGTCCCCTTCTTCAAGCCATTTATGAGGTTGGAATGCTTTCGTTAGTGGAAATCCAAACATTTGAGATTGATTTTCCAGCCCTTGTAACCAGAAATCATCGGCTTTATGAGGACCTACAATTTTTACACCTAAAATCTCAGCTAAAGGCTCTGTCCCGCCAACATGATCTAAGTGACCATGAGTCAGAACAAGGTTGACCACTTTAACGCCAAGTTCTTCAATGACCGTAGCCAGCTGCTTAACATCACCGCCAGGGTCAACAACCACGCCTTCCATCGTTTCATCACACCATACGATAGAGCAATTTTGAGCAAATGATGTAACAGGCACTACTTGGTACTTTAGGGACATATTCTAACCTTAAACAAAGCAAATTCTGGCCGAGACTATGACATTGGACGCGTTATTTGACAAGCGTTACCATTGCCTCGCAGGCCCAGTATCAATATGAACAAAATCGCTTTTTGCATAGTAGCCAACACCACCAGCCTTCAAACTAATTGCCGCTTCGCGTACGTGGCTAAGCTTGACACCGTCTAATCTGAAATCGAGTGCTTTGCCCAGCATGTGATAGCTCTTTTTAGCCACACCACTCGACTTTGAACGCAGAGCTTCATTTGTTGCCGGCGATCGATATCCAGAAATTATTTGTACTTCTGTCTGAGTACCAAGCAAGGATTGAATTTGAGAAATTTGATCAAACAGCGCTCGGTCCATCGGGTGAACTTCATTACGTCGGAAGTCTCGGCAGATTTGGTTAATTCTTGCCATTTCGTCACTGACATAATTGACACCATCAAAGTAGCAAGCCTCTAGCGACTCACCAGTATGGAGGTTATTCATTGCAAGTGTACGTGGTTTGTCAGGGTACGATGCCAATACTGTAGTTGGAAACATAGATGCAGTGACGAGGGTGCCGCCAGTAAGCGCTAAAAATTGACGACGAGAGAAAACGTGTTGAGACATACTGCAAAATAACCGATTCAATGGACAAAAAACGGACATTACAGAATGGTCATATACACGTCAAACAATGAAAATGCGCCAAAAGGCGCATTAGAAGACATAATTAAAACTTAGTTATTGAATAAAAAACACAAATTGAACTGATAATTCAATTGTCATTTTTGAGTCAATATCACCTTTTATTAGATTTGATCATATTGATAGATATCACTTCGGTATTGGATCCCTTCCTTTTCGAACAACACGGTTTGATAAATAATATGCACAGGGATGCGTTTTTTAAGTGAAACGGCTGTTTTCTCACCTAGTGCAATATTAGCTTCATCATGGCTCTTCAAACCTTGAGTCTGTAGTAACAACGATGCGAACTCTTCTGCTTGTTCTACTCTTACACAGCCAGAACTAAAGGCCCTTGAATCTTCGTTGAACAAGCTTTTACTCGGAGTATCATGTAAGTAAATGGCACGGTTATTCGGTGTATTAAATTTATACAAACCTAACGCATTTTTTGTACCCGCCTGTTGGCGAAGTTTGTAAGGGAAACGGGAAGGCTTTAAGTTGGCCCAATCAATATCTTCGGTACTGATCAAATCCGGAGAGCGCCATGCCTCGACAATCTCAAAGTTATGCGTTTTGAGGTAATTGGTATCCGCTTTTACCTTTGGAAGAATGTCTTCAACCATGATTTTCCACGGGACATTCCAAGTGGGGTTAAAAATAACCGAGTCCAATTTAGTGTTTAACAATGGGGTCTTACGAGATTTGCGACCGACCACCACCTTGGACTCAAACACCTCTTGACCATTTTGCCAATATTTCATTTCAAAGCTCGGCACATTTACAAGTATCAACGAATCCCGATCCGTTGGCCATAACCTCGCTCTCTCAGCGTTGAGTGCGAGCGCTTTCAAACGAGTATCAGGGGCCATATTAATCCAAGACAACGTTTGTGGGCCAATCACGCCATCGGGGGTTAGCCCATGCATCTTCTGGAACTGTTTTACGGCCAGCTCAAGTTCATAGTCATAATTTGTGACATTGTCACTTATGTGTTGAACGTTAATTCCCACAAGCCCTATCCGCTTCACCAAAACGTTTCGATTAGGCAGTCTAGCCCCTCTTCGTTTAATTCCCACTTGTACGTAATTCTCCAGTTTCAAACTAGAAGAGCTCAGTAGCAATTGGTACGAATGAACAAACTGATCGTAATTCCCCACAGGTGGAGCATAACTTTTCATCAACTCAGCTAATTGACCAGATTGTAAATAGACCTCCAGTTTAGACAAAGCATGGTGCGAAGGTTTTGGTAAAGAAGAATGCAACTTCTCAGAAAAGTACCACGGCTTACCGATAACAGCTGCGTTTTCACTGTAGCTCATGTAGAAAAGCAATGTATCTGTGGCAAGAATATCGTATTCGAACCATTGTTCATTGTCTCGGAAGTAGCGTAATTGCTTCAATTGACGAGAAAAGATTGGACTTATACCGGACGTTTCAATGATCCCTAATTGAAACTCTAAGGCTTCTCCTGAAAGTGGATCGCTCCACAATAGTTGCGAGGCATTGTTTTGATAGATTTGCTCCGTGAGCACTGGATATTGGACATAAAACTCCAGCCCTGAATCTTTCGAAATCCAGTTATTTTGATAAAAGCTATTTAAACTCCATGCTTGCGTAGAGAAAACAAGCAATACGGTAAAAATGATGTTTTTGAGCATCAGAATCACTCCATGATCCGGTCATAGATCAAGTATGGCAAGATTTTCGGACCATCGAGTGATTTTTCTACTCTGTTTTATTTATGACTAAGATTACAAAAGTTTGCTAATAAATAGCTGACCAATGATTATCCCATTGCACACCTGATTGCATAATGCTTTTTTTATTGGGATGACTTTGACTCACTACATCACCAGATCCTGAACTCAGCATAAATGTGGAGCCAAATACAACCGCGCCAGAAGCATCAGGTAATGCCGAAAGTTCGACTAACCTCTTGGTTTTCTTAGACCATATTCCATAACAATTTCCTCTCGGGGAAGTCGCTATTATCCAGTTGTCCGTCGCTGCAATACTCGCAATATAGTGATTAAACCTTGCCCACTCTTCAGGCTCTGCTTCTAGCAACTCCATAGCACCACCTTTAGTGTGCATTGCTAGAAGAGATGGGTACTCATCAGGTTCCCCACGATATTGCTGGCCGCACAACACGGCTTCAGATCCATCATGCGCAAGATGCCTAATGCTCAGTTTCTTATCCGCAATCACCGCTTGCTCAAGTAACTCCCCAGTCGGTGATAAATAGCTGAGACTAGGGCTCATACTATTCAAATTCATTGGGGTTCGTCCGTCTGTGTGTACACCACCAACTCCAATCACCAAACGTCCGTCAGGCATGATGATGACCTCATGTGGGCCTAACCCAAAACCGGTAAATTCATCGACTTTCTGGTAGTTATTGTGTACATCAAAAACACCAATCACACCTTCACTGGTGCGCGAATGCCCTTCGGTAGCATAAAGCCATGCTCCATCATTCGAAAACACACCATGGCCATAGAAATGACGATTTTTCCCTGCAGGCATTAACTTTACAACGTTTCCTGACATATAGTCGAAAGCCATAAAGTAACTACCAGGGCGACGGGCAAACACCACGGCTTGTCCTAACTGTGAATTGATGGCGACGCCATGGCCTCTTTCTGGAACCGGTAAAGTGTGGATAGGTTTACCCTCAGCATTCGCCACCACAGCAGAGTACTTTCCTTTACCTATGATAGAACAACCTATAAGTGAAGGTTCGTTTATGGATTGCTTATTTAAAGACGCGCAACCAAATGGCATCAACGGAGAAGCAGCACCCAATAGTGCTGCTTTCAGTAAGGTACGCCTTGTTTCGTTAGTCACCATCGGTTGCGTTAAACCCTATAATTACGCCAAGTTCAATCGCGACTTCTTCGTGGATTAAATACTTTAGTTGATCCAATTTATTGTACTGCGCCAATACCAAGCGATACCCGTCTTTTGTTTGTAGTAAATCAAATAGACTCGATTCAGCAGGCCAAGCCGACAAAATATCAATGAACTGATTGGAAACACGATCAGCCAGAGGAATGTGCCCTTTATCTCTCAATAATGCATCAAGGCCATCATCATTCGCTAAATACAAGGCTTGCATGGCTTCAACGTTCGCTTTGAGTTGAAGCATTGAAGTTCGCGAACGCCAAGACTCAGCAAAATAAGGTCTAGGCTTTCCTATTTTGGCCATCGGGCGACTAAGCTTCTTCATACTGTAATCAAGCTGATTTGTTAGGATCGCAACGTATTCAGAATCCCATCGCTTAGCGTCGAGCGTACTCCATGGATTCACTTGCCAAGCGTTCGCTATATTTCCTGACTTCACTACCAAGTTTTTTGCAATCGCCTGCGCAGATTGACATCCATGTGCCTTATCTACCAAAAGCGGGGACTGCGCGTCGTAAAGTAACCATTCGATCGCACCTACCCCTTGGACAGTAACACTCTGCTCAGCAATCTCCGCCTGACTCCACAATTTTTGCTGTTTGGTCAATTGGTTCATTTTCAGCCCAGTCGTGTTCTTTTTATCTGGCCAAAACTGGATGTTCCAACTCTCTTCTAGCGCTTTAACAGGTCCCCGCTCTTGCCCCTGAAGAGCCATCCACGAATCCATCGTTTGATGCCACGCAGATTTCAGCTCATCAAGGCTGGCGGCTTCATCTGCAGAACAATACTGGTTCACCTCAGTCGATAGGGTTTGAGTACTCACTCGAAAAGTCACGGCTGAGTCAAATTGAACAAGATACACTGCACGGCTTAGGTGCTCTGCAGTGTCTGCCACGTAATCATTAGAATCTTTGCTTGGACTTGTTGATTGGCATGCTGTGAGCAAAAGCCCACAGCATGCCATTGATAATAATTTGAGTTTCATGATGTTCCTTACAGTGAGTCTAAGAATGCTAACAAGGCTTGACGTTCTTGTTCGTTAAAAGCTAATACGTTTTGCTTAGCATGCTCAGCTTCCCCGCCATGCCACAGCACCGCTTCCATTACATTGCGTGCGCGCCCATCATGTAGCAGGAATGTATGACCATTCACTTCTTTGGTGTAACCTAATCCCCAAAGAGGAGTCGTTCTCCACTCTCGTCCATTGGCCAAATACTCAGGGCGATTATCTGCTAAGCCTTCACCCATATCGTGTAAAAGCATATCCGTATAAGGGCTGATCAGCTGTTCAGATAGCGCAGGAAGGCCTTCTCTTTTCGCGGTTCTAAATTCGGCTTGGTGACAGCTTTGACAACCCGACTCTTTAAACAAGGTTTTGCCCTTAACCACTTGCGGGTCTTCAACATTACGGCGAATTGGTACCGCCAAGTGCTGAGAATAAAATTCGACAAAATCCAAAATGTTATCACTCACTTCAGGGCTGCCACCATTCGGAAAGTCTTTGCACGTAGATTGTGCACTTGTGCAGTTTTCGTTAGGGAAGAGGTTACTCGTTAGGCCAAGGTCGCCATTAAAAGCTGCAGCATTTTGCTGCATCAGGTTCGGTTGTCCAGCTTTCCAACCAAAACGCCCTAAAGCCATCTCATCCGTTTGTACATCTAACACTCGGTTTGGCTTACCTGACACACCGTTATTTTCTTCTTTTTGCTGACGTGCAAATTCTAAAATCGTTGCTTCAGGAATACTTTCAAGTAGCCCAAGTCCAATCATAGGCGGCGCGACACGAGCTGAAAACTGAGTTGCTGGGTGCATGTCACCAAATGCTAACTTATCAATTGTTAGCAACGGTTTTCTTAACGTTATGACGGTCCCATCATTAAAGGTCACCGGCACATCAGAGTATGAGATATTGATCTGCCCTTCAGGCTGCACACCTTGGATGGCAAAGTCTTGTAATTGACCACCGTATGTTGGTTCTGGAATAACTCCGTCGCGAATAAATGCTTGTTTCTGCTCTGGTGTTTCTGCTGGAATACTCAATCGAACGAGCATAGAAACCGCATTTTCATCACCTAGTTCCTTAGCGTGCCCCCGCCCATCTTTTATATGACAATTCTGACAACCGTTTGTATTAAATAGCGGCCCCAGTCCGTCGCGAGCGTCCGTAGAGGCTGGTGCCGGTACCCATGGATTTCTAAAAAAACTGTTACCAACACTGAAGTCCAGTCGCTTAGTCATTGGTAAGTTAGTTGCAGGCAAAGAGAACGCGTTCGCCCCTTCTTTCTTCGTGGTTGTTTTACCCCCGGAATAAACTTCATGTGCTTGAGAAGGAGCGAGTACAAATAAAGCGGTGAGGAACGAGGCGGAAAGATACGACTTCATAGATTGCCTTTAGGAGTTATTGTTTTATTTTATTGACTTACAGTGTGTTGTTGCAGGAACAATGAAGGGCTCATTAGAGCCCTTCATATCTTGGTTTTCACCAAGTAAGATCACTTAGTAGCGAGACTCTCGATTAAAATTCGTGATCCGCTGTGTCTGGGTTTAGGCTATCGATTCCGATAATGCCTGCTGCGCGCTCAATTGCGGCTGTTTGAGAAACAAGCGCAACGATGGTCTTGTTCACCAACGCGTTACCAGCGGCATTGTCTGCAGCAATCAGTTGGTCAAAGTGTTGGTTATTCTTTTCAGCAGAAGTAACAAGCTGGCCTACTTGTGCGCGAGCTAAATCAAACTGCTTTTGGATTTCTTTAGCCGCTTGCTTATCTTCTTGAGCAACAAGGTCGTATAGGCTTGGGCCTGAAAGCAGTGTGCCATCTTCACGCTTGTACAAACCAGTGTATACGTTGTAGATGCCCTGCTCGTTGTAGTAGTGAGAGTTATGAGTGTTGTCAGAGAAACAATCGTGTTCATCTTCCGTAGAGTTAGCTTCTAGTGCCACTTTCATGCGCTCACCAGCCAGTTCACCCAAAGAAAGAGAACCCATGCCAAATAGCATTTTTCGCAAGCCATTTTCGCTAGATTCTGCAAGCAATTCTTGGCGGTAATTCCCTTTCTCGCCTTCAGACCACTGCTTTTCCATCCACTCTAAATCTTGAATAAGGAGTTCAGCAGACGCTTTTAGGTATTCGCCACGGCGATCACAGTTACCGTTCGTACATTCAGAACCCACAACGAAATCTGTGTATGCACGCTGACCAGCACCAGCATTAGTACCATTTAAATCTTGCCCCCAAAGCAGGAATTCAATCGCATGGTAACCAGACGCTACATTCGCTTCAGAACCACCAATTTCGTTAAGCTCTGCAATCAGCTCAGGGGTAATGGTTTTCGCATCAACAGTTGTTTGACCAACTTGGAATGTTTCATTCGCAACGATATTTGCGCTCGCACCTTCATTACCTAATTCGTATTGATAATCAGCTGAAACGTAGTCGATAAGACCTTCATCTAAAGGCCATGCATTCAATTGACCTTCCCAGTCATCAACAACTGCGTTACCAAAACGGAAAACCTCTGACTGTTGGTAAGGAACACGTGATGCTAACCACGCTTGCTTAACTTGTTCAAAGTTTGCAGAAGACGGCGAAGCTAAAAAAGTATCAATAGAAGAGTTAAGAGCTTTTGCCGTTACCACTGAATCAGAAAATACTGCATGCGCGATGTCCGCATAGTGTTCAACTACTTGGTCTTGGGTCACAGCTGCAAAAGAAGAAGCAGATGCTAGAAGAAGTGACGAAGTTACCGCTTTAGTCACTAAAGATTTGATGGTCATTGAAGCGTCCTTGTTGAGCTTTAAATTATTATATGTAGTGATAGCGCAAACCATTATCATTTGCACTACGAATTCGAATAATACAAATTTACAATTTATTTGCAAGACAAAAACAAAAAAACCTCACAAAAGTGAGGTTTTTATCAATTTACCGTAAAGCTTTAATACTAAAGGTCTAGGTCGTGTTTCCCGTGAGACACTTTCGCCTGCAAGTAGCTTTCATTGCCAGATTTCAAGTGCGCAGAGGTATTGACAACTTCTTCGATTTCGATTCCAAAAGATTGAAGATCTTTAATCTTTTTAGGGTTGTTCGTTACTAAGCGAATCTTCTTTATACCCAATGCGCTAAGCATCTGGGCCGCTTCTGTGAAGTCGCGTAAGTCATCACCAAAGCCTAAGTGGTTATTTGCTTCATATGTATTCATACCTTCGCTTTGTAAACGATAGGCATCAATTTTGTTGTAAAGCCCAATGCCACGACCTTCTTGACGAAGATACAAAATAATACCGCCCGACTCACCCATACGATTTATTGTTTCATCTAACTGTTCACCACAATCACAGCGAGAAGAATGAAAAACATCACCGGTTAAACACTCAGAGTGCATGCGAACCAATGGGGTGTTTTGGGTAGTGTCTGCGGATTTAAAAATGACAGCAACGTGCTCTTTCTCTGTATTCAATCCATGGAAAGATAGAAGCTCAGCATCGATGTTGCTGTTGGCTCCAACTTTAAATTCTATTCTGGCACGAACTTCCGCCATAACTTCACTCGCTTGATTATTATTGGTCTAATTTTCGTAGTCTGGGTACGAATGTCTTGATTAACCACTATGGGGTTACTGATCGCATTTTTCAAGGCTATGCGATTTCTCATAATGTTATAATATAACAATAGTAGAAAACAACCACAAAAAAGCCCCACACTGATATCACCAGTGTGGGGCTCTATGTTTCTAAAAAATGGCTAGCTTAGCTGAGCTTTTTTCCAAACCGCTAGTTGGACCCATGCATTTTCAAGTTCGGATAACTCTTCTTGAGTTAGGAATGACACGCTTGATTTAGTAGAAGCGTAACGTTCATTAGATTTTTGAGATTTTACACGTGTGTGAAATTCTTTTTTTAAGTTTGATATAACATTTTCCACAATGAAATCCCTTCGCTCAACTAACTAATTGCCATTCAATTTAAATATTGTACAAAAAGTATCTAGTTTGGTAAATGTTAAATTATTATTTTTCTTTGTTTTTGTTAACACTTTTATAAGCGAAATATATAAAAGTTAAGAATATGATTATCGGCAACAACCATAAAATCCACGTATTTTCATTAAATGGAGGCTTGTATAGTACAAAATCCCCAAATCGACTTGTCATGAATTCAACTATATATTTTTCGTCCTTACCTTCTTTGATCATATTAAATACTTTCAAGCGAAGATCTTTTGCTATCGGAGAGTTAGACTCTATTAGATTTTGGTTTTGACACTGAGGGCAGCGTAAAGCCTTAGCCAGTGCTATTGCATGCTTTTGTTGCTCAGGGCTATCAAACTCAAACAAGTCAACTAACTCGCTAACCTCCTTGTCGGCGGCCACAAAGGTAGCATCAGAAAATGCAGGCTGAGCAAATATCAAACTTAGCAATAGACCCACAGTTACACTCAAGCCGTTTATATTTCTCATCTAACTACCTTGAAAATACTTCTTTAAAGACTTATTCCAAACTTCACTATCAATCACCCCAGAAATTTTTAATATCACTTTTCCTGAATGATCTATTAAATAAGTTTCTGGTGTACCAATCACACCTAACTCTATAGAAAGATCACCATTATGATCATAAATGATCTTATTAAATGGGTTTCCATCATTAATCAATACACTCATTGCATCTTGTTTATTATCCCGATAATTAATTCCAATAATCGGAACGCCTTGTTTTTTCAATTGATTTAAATATTCGTGTTCAGTACGACATATTCCACACCAAGAAGCCCACACGTTTACCAACTGATATTGATCCTTCGTAATATCTGCCAGATTGATCAATTCTCCTTCATCCAGTAGATCTTGAGCAACAAAGCGAGGGAATTCCCGATCTTGTTCACTGATTGTTGTCGAAGCTTGCTTGTCTCGAATTGATAGCGCAATAATAACGGCAACGGCTAAAGCAAAGCTAAACAAGAGCATCAATTTGTTTTTAGTACCCTTTTGCATCTGACCACCTTGTCGCCCGCTGGCGAGCCTGAACTGTCGGTACGAGCGCTAGTAGCCCCCCTATAATGGACAAAATCCCTCCAAACCATATCCACCTGACATAGGCTTTGTACTGAATTCGAACCGCGTAAGCCGCATCATCTATTTTTTCACCTAACGTTACGTACACATCGCCATGCCAGAACCATTTCATTGCAGGTTCACTCATATTCATCACTCGAACCTGATAATGTCTTCGCTCAGGGGCTAACTCGAAAGCGTTGTTGCCGTCACTTAAGCTAAGCCGAGCTCGCTCCGCGGTATAGTTTGGGCCAACAATAAGTTCAGTGTCTTCATAGTGTATGTTCCAATCGACAAATTGAACCGTCTGTCCCGGTTGCAACTTCTGATTTTGCTCAAATGAATGCTCACTATTCATGGCTACGCCAATAGCAGCAATCGCAATCCCAATGTGAGCACAGCTCATCGCAAGAGACTTTTTGAATTGTAGCGTGTGGTAAGAATGGATAATCAGCATTAAATGAGAAACGATGACCCAAACAGAAATTACCCATGTGACTAGCACCAGGCCATCAAGATAAGGTGATTGCATCCAATAGAGAGTGAGGCCTACGGTAACTGCTAGCGTGGCCACTGATATAAGTCGGCGCTTCACTTTTGTAACGCTTTTGTTCATGAGAACGAAAGGAACGAGACCTATAATCACAAGCGTAAGCAATGTTAAAGGGGCAAACAATAAGTTGAAGTAAGGAGCACCAACAGAAATATTACCCAGCCCGAGGAGCTCAAACACCATTGGATAGAAAGTCCCTAGCAATACAATAAGTGTCGCTACCACGAATAGACTCACCGCGATCAAAATAGCAAAGCTTTTTGACCAAAACTTAGTGATAGATTCAGATGTAAAGCCTTCACTTTTTACAATTAGTAGCGTAAATGAAGTTAATAATACGGTGAGCAATATCACCAGTAACGCTATGCCTTTTGAGGGATCAACAGCAAACGCATGTACCGATGTAAGCACACCGGAGCGAACAATAAATGTGCCGAGAATACTCAAACAAAACGTAACAATGGCCAAGCTCAATGACCACTTGAGTAATTGACGTTTTTGGTTAGAGGCGATAATGCAGTGAAGTAATGCCGTCGATGTTAGCCATGGTAATAAAGACGCATTTTCTACAGGGTCCCAAAACCACCAGCCACCCCAGCCAAGTTCGTAATATGCCCACCATGAACCAAGAATGATTCCGGCGGTAAGAAAACTCCATGCGACAATGCACCAGTTCTTACAATAGACTGACCATTGAAGCTCAATCTCGTTTGTCATCAGAGCTGCTATCGCAAATGCGAGAACCGCCGAAAACCCAACATAACCCAGATACAATAAAGGAGGGTGGAAAATGAGCCCTACATCTTGGAGCATTGGGTTAAGATCCCTGCCCTCCGACGGTAAAGTCACATTAAGTTCGAATGGGTTAGATGCGACTAGAGTAAAGAGTGTAAACGTACAAATCAGTAAGTTCATTACCCACAGTACCTTGCCAACATAGTCAGCTTGATACTTGCGTTGTAGAGCAATAATCCCGGCCCAACCGCTTAAAGTCAGTACCCAAAATAGAAGGGAGCCTTCATGTCCTGCCCATACCGCAGCGATCTTAAAAAAGGTCGGCAGTTGCGAATTAGAGTGGCTAGAAACATAAGCAAGAGAGAAATCATCTATTGCAAAGGCGAACCCGAGCAAGAGGATAGCAAGTATTGAAAAAGTCGTGGATATGAGTGTTAGGCCCCGGATCAGGCCTAGATTCAATGCATCTCGCCTAACAATTTTAATGCCAGTAAGCATGCTGACTGAAAAGCTTGCAGTAGCAATCAAAATCAAGCTGAACAGACCTAAGTTTCCTATCATAGCACCTCGTAAAGGCTCTACTAAAAGTAGAGCCTTGCTGACCTTAAACTACGGTCATTTGTCCTGCATACAATACGAATGTACGCAGCATTAACACGCCAACTAAACTCAGTGTTGTCACCACTAGAATGAAGACGCCACTGTGTTTCACGGACTTCGGTGCAACCGCATTTAGCAATAGAGGAAGAAGCATACCCGCTCCTATTACTCCCCACCAAAACCACGATGCCCAGAAACCACTACCTATAGCATTAATAGCAGCGAGTTGACTTTGACCGCCCGCAAAGATAAGACCAGTAAAGAAAGTAACCAGTACAAACAGTTCAAACATGACTACCGGACGTTCAAAACCGTGTACCCAATTCACACTTGGCCCATGGGAGTCTTCTTTGAACACCAGCACACCAAATAGCAAGCACGCCGCAGCACCTGAAGATAAACTTGAGAACAAGAATAGAATAGGTAGAACTGGGTTGTTCAACATTGGGAATGTTTGCAACGCTGATAATAGAAAGCCGGTATAAGCCGCTAGAATCAGTGCTAAAAACGCCAAAAATAGTTCTAAAGCGTTTTCAAACTGTTCAAACTTCTCTAAAAGTCCATCAACAAATTCAAACTTACCCTTTAGAAAACCCACTATCTGTTTTCTGAATATGATACCAATCCAAATGAACAGGACGGCCATATAGACGTTAAACAAGATAACACCCATAGACATCACTGATGTTGGGTTTACGAAAATCATGATCTTCCAAAAGGCCAACGGTTTAGTTAGGTGGAAAATCAAAATCGTTAAGCCAACAATAATACCAAATGGCGCAAGAAATGCGGTTGCTCTTAGAATACCGTTTTCAGATGGATCGCCTTCAATCACTTTACGTTTCAAGTAAATCGAAATCATGACAGCACCCGCTGACATTCCGGCTAAGAATAAGTAAATTGCAATGATCCAATCCCAAACCACAACACCAGATTGGAACGCTGTTTCCCATGCACTCATGATGAAATCTCCCCTTTCTGATGTGGTACTTTGTATAATTTGGGGCTTGTCCCCAAATGCACTTTGTCCCTGTATACGACTTGTGTATTTAGTACCTTATTGATCTCACTAGACGGATCATTCAAGTCACCAAACACTAAAGCTTTTGTCGGACAAGACTCTACACATGCAGGCAACTTGCCTTGCGCGAGGTTAGTATCGCGGCAAAAATTGCACTTATCTGCAGACTTATTTTCAGGGTGGAAGAATCGGACTTGATAAGGGCATGCTAATAAGCAATAACCACAGCCTACGCACTTGTCTTGGTGAACATCAATAATCCCTGTTTTTTCGTCCTTATAGGCCGCTCCTGTTGGGCAAACCATTACACAAGGGGCGTTATCACAATGCTGACAAGAATTTCGGGTAAAACGGTAATCAACATTAGGGAATTCACCTTGAGGCTCACTGCGTACAATCTCTAATCGCGATACGCCTTCTGGTACGTTATTCACTTCGCGACATGCTTCAGTACAAGCTGTACATCCGATACAAGCCGTTTCGTCATGGATCATTCCATAACGCTTATCGCCATCCTCCTGAACGCTAGCTAACGTTTTTTTACTGGAAATAACCGCTGTACCTGCAACACCCGTTGTAAAAATGACAGCACCAGCACCCGTTAAGAAGTTTCGTCTAGAACAACTCATCGCCTCACTCCTCTTCTTTGTTATTGTTGAAGTCCGAGTGACAATCCACACAAAGCTTGATTCGTTCTTTTTTGTCTAACGCTAGTACCTTGGTTTTCTTAGCATGTACATCGTGACAATTTGAACAAGTCAGATTTTTTGCGTGCACATCATGAGTCCAGCTGTCATCACGCAGATACTTGGGTTGATGACAATCGGTACACTGACTATTGGCTTTAAGAATGGCTTCCGGATCAAGAAAGACTTTTTCCGTGCCTGATTGGGATTGTGCCGCTGCATATTTGGTAACCTTTGGTGCACCTTCGCGGTGATCAGGTCCAATATTATTGTGGCATTCGGTACAGTTGACGTCGCGACCTAAAATTTTATGTGATTCTTCGCCATGAGATCCCATCAACGTCTCTTTGGAATCCTTATGGCATTGAACACACTTATAATCTTTATCACGGATTAATTCGACTTCATGTCGTGCAGAGTCACTCGCTACTTGAGCGACGTTAGAGTCAGCAATGGCATGAACAGAATTACCATAGAGGCAGAATGCTAGAAGGGTTTTTAGCATTATGACTATGGCCAATTTAATATTGCCCATTTTATCCTTTCCTTATACCAGTCTTATTTAGCTCTCAACTAAAAAGGTGCTGGTTAAACAAATATACCTCTGAATAGCAAGACCACTATTCAAACGATATCAATTCTTGTTCGGGATAAGCCACAACGCTCTCTGTCAATAATCATATAACCCTAAATAGTTAGTTCCTATTTATTCATATGGATTACGTGAGCAATATCACCTACTAATATAGAGGGTATTATTGCTAAGTCACTGTTCGTATTGAGAATTATTTCGATCAAAGAACTCGCAATATAACCCTTTAGGGGTATATAAGGTTTAATTTGATCTCACTCAATAAGATAAATTGATCTGAAACAAACAAGCTTTATTACGTAACAAATTATTAGATTATATGAATTAATATAAACAGGAACTCTCCAATTTTTGTTCGATATAGCAACCTCACAACGCTTGGTATAAAAATCAGTATATTGGAGATATCACTGTGAAAAAGCATTGGAGACAACATTCAATTGCCGCAATTTTAATTGCCTGCGCATCTTTTAGCGCAGCGAGCTTTGCCGCAACTGAAGAAAAAACAATCGGTGACCCTCGAAATGAGCAATTCGAGCAGAACCACCCCGATCAATTTCAAACTTGGAAGCAAACCTCTGAAAGTGAAGAAATAGAAGACGCGCTCAAGGAAGACCCTAATATGGTCATTATGTGGGCGGGCTATGGCTTTGCTAAAGACTATAACAAAGCTCGTGGTCACTTTTATGCACTGGATGATGTAAGACAGACCTTACGCACAGGGGCTCCTACCGATGAAAAATCCGGCCCAATGCCAATGGCTTGTTGGAGCTGTAAAAGCCCTGATGTCGCTCGTGTTATCGAAGAGCGCGGTGAGGACGGTTACTTCGAAGGAAAATGGGCGCGCTTAGGTGCCGAAATTTCCAACCCAATTGGGTGTGCGGATTGCCATGACACTCAAAGTGACAACTTCAAAAATGGCGAACCAGCGCTAAAAATCACACGCCCATACGTTGAGCGCGCTTTT
>Ga0213838_1000795_pt1 | contig 19269 bp, 17 predicted proteins | sample SWPATP13_FD_160577 | JGI IMG/M metagenome (GOLD analysis project Ga0213838, IMG submission 160577) | Coastal seawater microbial communities from Marineland, Florida, United States - SWPA TP1 #3 | ecosystem: Environmental > Aquatic > Marine > Coastal | place: USA: Florida | collected 2016-08-06 | reverse complement strand
CAGTTAATTCATCCAGCACCGCCTTTGCAGAGGCATCAGAGCCTGGCGCCAGCGCATTAGCAATGGCACGGGCCAACAGTACGCCGATACCCGCCTGCATGCCGCCGGCATCGACCACCGAATTACTATGGCCATTACCATACAACAGCATATCAAGGTGAGAAGTCATAAAGCCAGGCAGGCGGGTTAAGGGTTCATTATGGTGAGTTACCAGACGTTTTAAAAACTCCGCCTGGGCCAGCGTTGTCATGGGTTTATTACCGGTTATACCGCACTCATCGCAGCGATACGCTTGATAAAAAGGATCGTCGCTAGCCTCTTCGAACGGCTCCACAGCCAGTTTGTTGCGCAAATCGAACTGCCAGTCGGCTGAGCTCGGCGCAAACGCAGTAGGCCCATAGGCGCCCCGAAAGCGAATGGCCGGATTGTTCATGTTAAGCCATTCATCATGAAACAAGCCGGTTAGAAATTCCCGCCCGGCAATGTTGGCAAAGTAGGTGGCAATGGCGTTGGAGTTACCATCGGCCTTACCCGAGGGCGCATAGCTGTTGACGCTGGTGATCAGATCGCCCAGCTTTACATCACCCACCAGCGTAGAAGCATCTACCTCTCGGCCAATCGTCGTCAGCGCCCCTGCAAAAGCCATAATTTTAGAAGAGCTCCAGGGCTCATAAAGCACATCCTGGGTATTGGCATTCGCCAAATAGCGATAGCCTGTTCCATCGGGCGTAGGGCCAATATCGATAACGGTAATTTTGCCCAGTGATGCAGGCACATTAAAGTAGTTCCAGTCACTGGCTACCCGTTCTTCCCAGCCAGGAGCGGTGCCAGACTGTTCAACAGTATAATAATCCGGGTTTGGCTTGCGGCTGCGCATACTCGCGCCTGGCATGATGTTTGTAATGCAGTCGGGCATGCCGCAATCAGATCTGTATTGTTTGGGTAACAATGGCGGGGCACTGAACACATTGTTGTAAAAATCCAAATCGCTTTGCTCATCAGCCAGGGTAGAGAATGAAACCACTGCACCCACAAAACCACACAAAATAACCTGCCAAATTCGAGACATACACTTAACATCCTTTATTGTTAAAACCAGACTAAGCCAATTTATAACGCGAAGCAAAAGCCAAATCTGCCGGTTTTTTAAACATTGGTACCGGCATTTTCATTTTTTACTGTAAATTAACCAGATGAACTCCTATAATGCGCCATTCAAGACGGTTCCACACCGTTTACAAAGTACGCACCCGTAGCTCAGCTGGATAGAGCGTTGCCCTCCGGAGGCAAAGGTCATAGGTTCGAATCCTATCGGGTGCGCCATTTTTAAAGGGCTGCAGCCCGATTCTCTTCTTCTAAAAATTCCTATTTTGAAATATGTAGCAAATGTGTAGCAGTTTGTCGGCGCATTTTATGTGTTAATTCGAAAACAGATGAAGTATATCGCTGAACGCTTTTGCTGTAATCGCAGGTTTGCTTTGGCTAAGTGCAGCTTTCAAAGACTCCTCACGTTTAACGTCTTCATCAGTCCAGTGCGTTATCGACACTAAAAGAGACCAAAAGTCAGGTGTATGTTGCTTACCATATTCTGCCCAAACGGAAGTCACTCCAGCATCGTTAGCCATGGAAATATCTTTCACGATTGAGTCACCAATGTAGACTGTTTCTTCAACATCAACTTTTTCTCTCTTACAAATATCGATTAATAACGTGGGGTTAGGTTTTAATTCGTCCTTAGTCAACAAACGTAGAGTGGATTCATGTTCGGTTAGCCAGCCTAATGTCTTTTCGTCAAGTTCATCATGAAATCTGTCTTTTGGTGTATATAGGTGTTTGAAAAATTTTTTTATACCTAACTTTTCGAGACGATAAAGAGAATTCCTAACTGGGGCTTCAGTGTGGCCAACTATCACTACGCCTTTGGAGCTTAATTCCTGGAGAGTTTCAAAAACGCTTTCGTAGCACTTGAGTGTTTTTTTTCTAGTTGAGTTAAAAGCATGGAGAGATTCGTCAAGTTCATGCAATAGTACATTTCTATCCTTGGTGGCGTAATGCTTTTGAATGCACTCTAACTCAACGACTGAAAATGGATGCTCTGTATTCCCATGGTATTGGTGTACTTTTTTGAAATCATGAATTAGCTCACACTTTGAGATACCAGTAATTTCGTGAGTTTTATCCAACATCGCCTTAAATGACTGAGCAAAAAAAGCTACCCAGTCATAAAGCGTATTGTCCAAATCTGTAACCAATAATTTTTTCATTTTTTAATCCAATAATACTCGCTCGCCGTCTTCCGCAATCCCATTATCGTGGATGTTGAAGAATTGCACGGAAATGAACTGATTTGAAAAATCTAGTTCTGCTAGTTGATTCAAGTGTCCGTAAACTAAATGTGATTGATGTACACTAGTGCTCCCTAATCCGACTAACCACACACTCTTTCTTTCTCCTGACGCCCAATCTTCGAGCTTTACTAAGCTCCTTTGGTGAGTATGCCCATGAAGAATTACATCTACTCCTTTCTCATAACACCATTTAAGAGTAGCCTGGGCATCGTATACAACACTACCGGGTGATGCTCCTAGGTAAGGCACTCTGCTGTACTCGATCGGTAAGAGGTTGTGGTGTAATACCATAATGCGAAGTGCACCATAAGCTTTGGGGAAATCCCAACCCATTTTTTTTGAAGCATCAGAACGTTGCTTTTCACCAATGAAACCATTTCCTTGAAACAAGTTTTTGTACTGTTCTAGAGAGTTAGAGTTAAGAAAGCAAATATCAACTGGGCGTTGACCATTGATTAGGTATTTTCTACCCATCGAGAGATATTCATTGGGTTTTATCGAAAGGACGCTCTCGAAATGCCGCTCGTATTCTTCCTTATTAGTTGACGATGTTTCCATGGCTCGTAACAATTCAGTTTCAGTAGCTGACAGTTTGGTTACTGTGGTCGGCTCCCTGTTTATTAAATGATATTTCCTTAGAGCTTCTTGTTGTTCAGGCTTAAGTGCACCGTCATAAGCTAAATCATGATTTCCTGGGCAGAAGCCTATTTTGTCAAAAGCTAGTTTGGTATTTGAGCAAAGGTATTCGTAAAAATTTCGTGTTTTATCAAACTCATCTCTAGTGGCACTCCAGGTCATATCTCCTGAAATTATCAGCGCGTTTAATTTTTCTTTAAATTTTTCTTCGATGAGAACTTTAATGGGCTTCCTATGCTCCTCATCATCATGAGCGTGTCTATAGGGTGCATCAGAAAAGTGAAGATCAGTAACCCAATGTATTTTTGATGAAAAAAGCTTCGAGTAATTCTTTGGAAATATCGATGGGTCTACATTGCTAGAATTATATAGCAATATTTCTTTTGTCTCGTGCTCACCATCTACAAAAGGCTTGAGAAACCAAATTGTTCTGTCTTGATGTCTGAGCTCTTCAACACTGCTAACCTGTTTATTAAAAAAGTCTTTGAACGGCTCATTGTTTTTAAATAAACCGAAATTTCCTTCAAAATAACTATGTAAGTGCAATTCTGATCCAACATTATCTGAATCGATTTCAGATATTGAGTCAAACTTGAACCAAGCTTTAAAATTACGTTCTCGGTAGTACTCTGGTGTTAAGCTTAAGTCGGGACATGCCATACCTTCGTGAGTATTACTAAATGCGATGTCAATTAAGTTAGCTCTATATAATTTGCTTTGTCCGCTATCAAAAAGTAGTACTTGTTCACTGCTGTTGCTAAGTATATTTTGCAGGTCAAGAAATCGGTTGGGACACTGTTCGCCAGCTTTGGCCCACCACCCCCAGTACACATTGCCTTGATCGGTAATTATATCTCTGTGTTGCTCGATCGTTCCATCAGGTGGAGTCACTAGATCTCTGAATCGCAATGCCATTGTTACCATAAGTTTTCCCTGCTTTTAGTAATTAATCTTAATAAAATCTTGGAGTAATGATACTGACCAAAATGCTAGTAGTACACTTATTTACAGAACTCCAAGTAAAAGCTAATTCGCCGCCAGCATTGCTGGCTGGCTCACATATTCCATTTGCCAGGTATGTAAGCGTGTGAGTATTTCTTGCCCTTTATGGATGATTCCCTTCAATTTCCTGGTTATCAGCCCGTCATACCAGCTTTGCTTTATTTGGCCCGTTTCTGGGTTCACTTCCTCCTTATATAGCGGCCTCACAGCTTGCTCAGTGCGTTTAACGAATAATCCGCCCATCAGCGCTAGGTAATCAGCAAAATTGCCGTTATCTGCGGCTGAGTGGATCGCTACTAGCTCTGGGCTGTTATCATCAACAAGTTTCAAGCGGCGTAATTCGCGCCAGGGTGTAATCACAGCTCCTCCAATTTGCTGAAATTGGCGAATGCCCCAACAGCTCGCCCAGGCTTCTACGCGCATTGCTGCGAGCTTTGCGTCGTTACCGTCTATATCTGTGTCTAAATGGCCGCCATCGATATTCTTACTGATGTATTTAGCGATATAGCCAGTAGCAGAGCCCTTGGTGTAATCGATATCCTTAAAATCACACCGGTTGGAAGCTGCGCCTGGTTCATCACCGTCTTCTAGAAGTGCGTAGTGGCTGTATACGTCCATAAGCTCGTCACGATGCTCTGGTGCATAAAACATGAGTAAATGCCAGTGAGGTGTACCGTCGTGCTGAGGTTCAACAACTCGCATGCCGCACTGTTTAATATCGCGACGCTTTAATTCTGCCCGTATGCGTTGCCAAACACTATTGAGGTATTGCTGAGCATCGTAAGGCGTGCTGCCGTTCCATTTTGGGTTTCGGTCGCCCGACTTTGCATAATGGGAGTGAAACTTTGAAGGGCAGGTGATTGTGATAAATAAGCCGGATAGCCCCAATGTTTTCGCCTGGTTTTCGAGACCTCTCATTCTTGCCATGAGTTCGTTGCGCCGGTTAACGGGATTCGAGATCCCCATTTCGTAAATCTCACGCAACGAGAAGCTATCACCGAACTCATTAGTGAGCCGGATATTATCAAGCCTCATTAGCTGGCTTTGCTTCTGGCTTTGGCGGTTTTTCACCGTTAAGTCGCTACAGTATTTGCCGTATCTGGCATTTACTCTACCGATTACACGCATGGCCTGTTCTCTGGCCTGGTTAAGGCGTTTGCGTAGCTTCTTCATCCACCAGTTGCGATCCTGCATTCTACGAATAGCGCCCGTTAACGTTACGGGTTTTTCAATCTGAGGTGGAGTAAGCCCAAACTCGTTAACGACTTTACTGCAGAGAGTAAAGACTAATTGTTCTTGTCCAGATTCCAACCCGTTAACGGATTTAATCCCGTTAACGGGAATTACGAGCTTTTTTATTGAAACCGTTAATGATGATCGACTCGTTAACGGTTTTACTGGCATACCAATTTCTTCGCAAAGCGAGGCGCAGTCACTAGCAAGATCACGCAAGCTTTGTTCGTCGTCGTCAAAATGCTTAATGGCAAGTGGCGGTAATATCTGAAAAAGCTCATCCGTAACGGTGCGCAAATAGGTATTGGCTATAAATCCTGAGTTCAATCGATTGTATTGCTCAAGCAATGAATGCTGAATAGGGCGTGGTAAACGAAAAAGCCGCTCTCTAACGAAAGCGGCATCATCCCGTGAAAGGGAGCCCATGAAGGGCCCCCATTCATGGTCTAGCATGTCCAATGAGGAGGCTAGTATCTTTTCTTTATAGGGAGTCATTGCGTCTCCCTTTCTTTGAGCGTTTCGATACCGAGCTTACTTATTGCAATATGAGTCCAGCGGAGGCCTAAGTCCTCGTCAACGATTGCATTCACATAGCCATACTGAAACAACGTATATAAGGTCTGCAGTGATAGCTGAAATTTAGGTTTTGGGGCAAAGTTAGCTTTCCCTAAACAGCGTCCGAACGAAGTACAGACAGACACTTGGCCGCCGTCTCGTAGATACTCCAGTGCATTAATATATCGTGCTGAAAGTGTATTCATTATGCAGCCCTCCCGTCTTGATAGAGGTTGGTGAGGCGTGCAAAGCTTTCCATCCAGCTATTTAAATCATCCAGGCGGTAACGAACTGCGCGGCCAATTTTAATAAAGGGTGGGGCAGGAGTGCCGTTAAGGCGGTTTCCATTCATTCTGGCTTGGCGCAAGAATGAGCGGCTCATACAGATATAGTGCGAAGCCTCTTTTTCAGATAAGAGGCAAGGTTGTAGTGCTTGGTTCATATGCTATCTCCCGACAGTATGGTTTAACTAGGAGACTCAACACTAACCGTCCTCGTTGTCCTCTCACTAAAAAGAGGACGATGAGGACAAAATTTCTTTCCCTTTTCCTCCGACAAATGTTCTAAATGCTTTCCGTTTCATTTTCTTAGGCTCCATTCCACCAACAGCCCAGATTAAATACAGCTCGTCTTTAGGAATATTTGGAAAGTCATCAGGATGCTGAATGTCCTCGAGTATTTCATCGGGGTCATAGATTCGGTCATTTTTAAAGTCTTCACAAAGAACCTTCCATAGTGCTGCTGCACCTAATTGCCTATTAGCTTTCATGGTGTTTAGGAATACTTTGTGGTGAGGGCCAATCGAGTCTTCTTCCTTATCCTCCTCTGCTGATGGGTGTGACTGAGTTTCGTCGTGGCTCAGCTCTACGTTCTTCATGAGTCTCACTAAGTCGTCTTTGTAAATGCAGAGATCTTCAACGTTGAGGTGTAATCCTTTGCTTTGGAATTTGATTAATGAGCCAAGCTTGTTAGAGAGATTATTTAACTCAGTGTTGTTACCAAATTTGGCCTTTGTGAATGGTAAATCTAGCTCGGTGGGAATACATCTAACAGGCAGCGTGACTGGCGTAATATCTTCGAGCTCGACCTTCCTCCATCGATAAAGGAAATTGTTGGGGGTTTTATCTTTAAATGGATAGGTTGTTGATACTTGCCTGGCCTTTTCTATTTGACGGAGCTCTGCATTATGAACAATTGTCGAGCCATCTCTGAAAAGCTTCATGGCATCTTCGAAATTGAGGGATAGAACTCCCTCATAATCCAGAATGCCTTTTCCGACAAAGCCTTTAGTTTTCCAGTGGCCATAAATAAACTTTTGCCTGGCACAAAAGAAAGAAATATCGAGCAGCTTTTGTTCCGCATAGTATCTGATTTTATCGAGTGGCAGGTTAAAGTCTTCGTTTAATGTTTGAAGTCTGTAGTACTCCATTACTTAACCGAATACCCTTTGCTAGTGCATGAATAACGTTTGCTTTTCAGTGTGCGAAGTTCTTCTTTAAGCCTTTCGCCTTCCTGAAGTCTGTAACCAGCTCTCAGCCGGTCATTAACGCGCTCTATTTGCTTATCTATACCAGCACAAGCGGATTTTGATGGTTTGAAATCAGGTGTACCAGCTAAAGTTTGAAAAGGTGCTGCGATGAAGAGCAACGGTAGAAAGTTGATTAATTTCATATACGTCCTTGGTCATAAATTTTTTCCAGTCCCATTATAAAGCCTGAGCTCATTGAGGATGTAGTACTATGGATAAAAGGTATGATCTGAAATAACTTATATCTCCCGATAGCACACAAATTCTGTATATCTTAATTAGTATCGTTAGCAGTATTAAAAAAATGGAAGACAAATGATGACTAAATCTGAGTATGAGATTATCCAAGAGGGCTTCAACAGCGGGAAATACAGTGCCAATGGCTATGATAAGAACAGCAAAGAATATGACCTTTTCGAAAGGGGCGTAACACAAAGAATAAAAAGCACAAACGATCTTGATGCCGGAGTGGAAACTCGAGAGTCTCTATTGAAATCTGCAGCGGATAATAGAGAGCGCGTGAAAGTACCGAAACGCAGCTATCAGGAAATGAAAAATGGGGAATAGGGTTTTATTACTACGACCCATGTAATTTCAGGAGAATTGCGTATCTAAAGAAAAATTTCGCATGCTATTGATCTTTATGTGTTTTTACGTGTAGTATCGCGGTCTGACAAGGCTGTTAAAAAGCGTAATAAGGATTTTATGTTTGAAGTAGGTAAGGAATACCACCGACGTACTGATCTACATGAGAAGTATGGAGGACAGCGTCAAGGAGGGATTTCCACACCGCAAAATTATCCCTTTATTTTTATTTTCACCTCAGACTCCGGAGAGCAACACGGATATAAGGACGAATTCATTGACGGATTGTTCTGGTATACCGGTGAAGGCCAAGTCGGAGACATGGAAATGATAAAAGGCAATAAAGCCATTTTAAACCATGTAGAAACAGGAAAAAAAATACACGTTTTCGAATACACTCGAAAAGCATTTGTTCGATATGTGGGAGCTGCAGAATGCCTTGGATATAAAGAGCAAATCAGGCCAGACCGAGAAGGTAACGAAAGAAAAGTATTTGTCTTTCAGCTAGACATTGACTCGACTCCAGCAAATCAGGGAACCATCGAACCCCCTAAGTCGCGAGAAATTAAAGAACCTAAGGGGAGTAAGAAGCCTACCTTAACGGAGCTCCGTAAATCAGCATTGGCCGTTCCGAAAAATCAAACCAAAGAAGAAAAAGCACGTGTTGCATATCAAAGAGCAGAGGCTATTAAAAAATATGTTTTAGCTAGAGCGAATGGAGTATGCGAAGGATGTGAGCAACCGGCGCCGTTTATGACTTCAAAAGGGCCGTACCTAGAATGTCATCACTTATATCGTCTGGCTGACGGTGGGCCAGATCACCCTGATAACGTTATTGCATTATGCCCAAATTGCCATCGAGCAGCTCACCATGCAAAGAACTCATCAATAATTAATAAAGCATTTATTAAAACCGTTAGGATAAAGGAATGTAATGGTTAAAAGACTCCTTTCAGAAAGTTTATATTACACAACACCAATAGGTTTATGGTTTTTGGCTGTATTTTGTTTCAAGGAAAATATCCCTTTTCCTTTGGAGCTGAGTGTTCTTCCATCATTAGCGATGGCCCTGGGAATCATTTGTGCATTAATCACTGTGATATTTATAAGTTACGCAATGATATCTACTCTGGTTCTAGTCGACCCGCTTGACATTGGCTATAAGAATATTGTTTACCCGAATGAAGGGGGATTCAAAGGAAACTGGAAGAAATTTTTGCTCAAATATTTCCTAGTATATGTGCTGCCGGTTTTTTACATTCTTTATCATGTTTACTGTAAAGAAGCAGAATCGGCTCAAGGAGGATTTGCATTTATTGGAATTGTATTAGCGTTGAGTGGAATTTATGCACATCGTGTAGTCAATAGTGACGAAGACGGTCCTTCTCGTTTATTAACGGCAGGCTTTTGGAAGGTCTACTTTACTATTTTCTACATTAGCTTACTGTCCATCCTTAGCCTTACAGTAATCACAGCTGTATTAATTAGAACAATGGACGTAACCTTTGGACAATATGTTTGTGCTGTCTTAGCCTTCTACATAGTCAGTATCGCGATTTTTATACCCCCACCGGACAAAAATATTGATAAAGTTACGGATGGAAAAACTAGCTCAGACTTGGAAGAGCAAAATACGAATGTTTTCGTATCACTAAGTTCACAATATGTCGAACCAATCAATTCAACTGGTAGCTTATTAAAGAGGCTATTAGAGCTTCCTGTAACCCTAATATATTTACTTTTTCTAATTATTGCCTTAACCCCAACTGTAGCTCATGAAACCACTAAAATGGCATTGTCACTTTTAAACATAGGGGGAGAGAGAGAAGTGCAGTACTACTATCTAGACAAGTTCAAAGATGATGTGCCTGCTCTTATAAAAGTGAAAGCAAACAATGATGGTAAATGCGGAAATTACTGCCTAACAAAACCTTTAAATCTAGTTTTGGACTTGGGTGGAAATATATACGTAAAACTTAGTGATACATCGCAAACAATTTCACTACAGAAGAAATATTTAAATTTAGTTATTGATAACTGCGCTAAAAATAAAACTGAAGAGTGTATAAAAAGCTCTGAGGAAAAAACGACTCCAGAGAAAAATGTCAGTAAAGCTATATCAAGCTAACAGCCTTTGCCTTGTGCTCAGGTGCCAAATGTGCGTACCTGAGCGTCATTTCAAGGCTTCCGTGCCCTAGCAGTTCCCTTACCGTATTTAAATCTACTCCGGCCATTACGAGCTTGCTGGCAAAGTGATGGCGCAAGTCATGAAAGCGGAAATCAACGATCTCTGCTTTTTCCAGTAATGCCGACCATGATTTTTTGAAATCCTTCAAAGGCTGGTGGTTTTCACCCTCAAATACACAATGCGTTTGCCCGCAATCGAGCTTCCAATTAAGTAGTGCTGATTTGGCTTTCTGGTTGAGCGGTATATGCCGGGTTTTACCGCTTTTGGCGTTAGCAGCTTTTACGGTAACGAATTCACGTTCAAAGTTAACGTCTGCCCAGGTGAGGCTGAGTAACTCACCACGGCGCATACCGGTATTCATTGCTAAGATAACCAGTGGTTCAAGGTGGTCGGCAAAGGTTTTATTGCTGAGATCAGGGAGCAATGGGTAATTTCTTTCCTGGCGGTGCTTATTACCGTTTTCTCTGTCTTTCTTAATCCTAAAATCCCGTGCTGATAATGCGCGTTTGAGCGATTCTTCCTCTTCAAAGCTCAGGTAGCGAATACGGCTATTATCTTCCTGCAGCGCTTTTACTTTCTTGAGGTCGTGCTTTTCAATCACTTCCCATTCAACCGCTCTGCTCATTGCTGATTTAAGCGTGGTTATCCTGCGATTGATCGTTGAGTTGCTGGCCTTACCGTTCATCATTTCCGTTCGGAGTCGCTCAACTGTCGCGGCATTTATGTCTCGTAGCTGCATGGGTAACAGCTCGCGAAAATTCTTTTTAAGGTTCTTAATCTCCCTATCACCTGATTTGGGATATTGCGCCATGTACCACTTCGTAAATTGATTATCTAAAAACGCTTCCAGGGTTGAGAGCCTGGCTAGTTTCTCATCTTCTTTATATTGCTTACGGGTTTCATGCGGATCGATGCCGTTAACTACAGAAGCGTGAGCGAGCTTAGCAACATCTCTTGCTTGTACAGAGGTAATTTCAGGGTGGGTGCCTATCTTGTAGTTCTGCTGTTTACCATTGAGCCGGTAATACAAGTAATAGGTGATCCTGCCTTTGGCAGATATACGCGCATGAAAGCCTGACAACTCGGTGTCATTCATTCTACTGTCTGAAATATGTAGCTCCTTGATAGAGCTATTCGTTATCTTCCTTCGAATGGTCATGGCATTCCTGTGTAGCAAATATGTAGCAGAATGAGTGTAAAACAGTGATTTTAGATGAACAAGTATGAACAGAGTGTGAATGGTATATTGTATTTAAATACAATGGTTTATGTTTTTATTTTGGTGTTTTGTAGTTCACTGAAATACATGGGGAAACACTCAAAAACGGCGCTCCGGAGGCAAAGGTCATAGGTTCGAATCCTATCGGGTGCGCCAGATACAAAAGAACCAGCTTCGAGCTGGTTTTTTTGTATCTGATGTATTCCGTGAATGAGAAACTTCGTTCGACAAAATCGTCGGGAACGATTTTGAACGCGCTTTAGCGCGACCCACTGAACTCACTCGGTAAATCAGAACAAGTCAGTATTGCGCAAGCTAAGTGTTGCTAATTGATGGTTTACTCTTAGCAGTTGTTCAGGTGAAAGTTTTTGTTTAAGTCCATTACGGTAGTTTTGGCTTAAATTTTTTAGTGGCCATGTTAAAACATCCGGCTTCGTTTTCATCGTGACATACCATCCAGGCACAACAACTATTGCTGAGATTACTAACGATGATTCTCCGGCTGCCTTACTTAAATATTCTTTGAGCCACTTAGTTTGTCTCTGTGCTTGAGGAATAGTTTTGTTATCAACGTAATGAGGAAAATGTAACGTATTTCCAATTATCTCTACCTGAAAGGATTTGTTTCTTTCCCCCTTATTGGGCTTTCGTCTACCTTTTGTTTCTATTGCCAATATGCCATGGGGAGATGTTACAACATGGTCAATATTAAAATTATCTCCCTGTAGATCATGGAAGACAGTGACATTGGGATCCTTTATTTGATTAAGTTCACCTGCTACTGCCCATTCTGCTTCTAGACCTAATCGAACATATTGAAGCTTCTTAAAACTCTTGATCATCCTATAAACAAGGTAAACTTGGATACTTGTGGTAATAAACACCATTATCACGAAGATCGATGAATAATAGGTCTTCCCGAAAAACTCAAAAATACCAGCTTGGGCAAAAGGTAACATTCCTACTGCAACTGCCAGACCTAGGAAACATCCGGTATCAAACTGAAGGGATTTTAGCTCTACAATTAATGAGAAACCTGGTATTCGCTGCACTCTTTTGTAGTCAATTGGAAGTCTTCCTTTTTGACTCAATCGAAATTGAATGAATGCGAAGAAACCGAGAGGAATAAATAACGGAAGAGTAAAGAGTAAAAAAAGAGAAGGTTTTCCATATTCTTAGTTTCTATAGTGTTTCCTAAATAGTAACTGGTAGCTAATAATTCAAAACATGAAATTGCATTACAGGGTATGAATGTCGAGTAATTCCCAAGTCACATTCATTGGCTTTTCGCCTTTGTGTTTAGCGTACGCAACTTCACCGTAAAACATAAAAGGGGCGGCTGTTTTTCCTCTTAGCTTACTTTCTCTAACGAACAGGTATACTCGGCTACCCATTTTCTGGTGCTCTATGATCTCCTTGCCACGTTTATTGTTTGGAGAAGTGCTATTTTGAGACTGCCAGTGAAAGTGTTTTTCGTCTATGAAGTAATCATGGTACTGATGGTCGCTGCCTTTGCCCTGCTTATTGAGCGTGACTAACAATACTTGTACGTTCTTTTCATTTAGCACTACATGGCCAGATTGCCAGTTTCCAGGATTAAAAGCTTCGTTGAACAAGGGCGGAATGTCTTCACGCATAAACTCTTGGCCAACAAACAGTTCGAGCGGGTCAACTTTCCCTTTAAGTCGCGCAAACGTCACCATATCTTCACTGGCTATTACATCAGTGTAGTCTGGGTTGGCGGCTCTAAGCGTGTATGTTCCATCAGCGTTTTTCAGTACTTTCCGGAGTAGGTATTGGTTATCTCCAGCCGTGTCCTGGCGTTCTATGGCTACAGTGGAATTAGTAATACTCCCAGCGTTGTTCGGTGTAATTTGCTCCAACAACAGGTAATCGCCATCATATATTGGATTTTTACCGCCATTCATGGAGTTGCCCGATGCTCTCGCAATAAAATGCCTGTTGGTGTCTAAATTACCGAAACCACTTGGCGCATTGATCATTTCAGATACGTCTGCGTTGCCGGTTTTGAAGTGACCGCATGCAATTTTGATGTCGGGGAAATACGGCAACTGTGTTGCTTTAGGAAAGTGAATAACATTTGCTGTGTGGTCGGACGCTGGTAATCGACTTTGTTTGTATGCGGCTAACCTTTGAGCCACGACCTCTTTGGTCATGTTGGCGAAAGTATCACTGTGCTCGGCTTGAATGGTTTGATTAAAGCTGAATAGTTGATTGGCTTTAGTAAACCATGAAATTTTGGATTCGGGTTCCTCGGTGCACCAAAACTTGATTGGATTACTTTGCCAGTGGTTCTTCCAAGCGGTTTTACTGATTTCTTCAATTTTCTGTTTACTATCGGGTAAGTCACTCAACCAAGCCGGATTATTTTTGTACCACTGTCTAGCCCATTCGGCCAAGTCTTCAAAGCTAGTCTGTATTTGGAAGGCATGATGTTCAATTAGCGTGTCGAGCAATACGAGTTTGTATGACTTGGAAAGGCGTGTAACGGCTAAATCTTTGAACCATTGAAGGTGCAATTCTAATACTTCTAACTCGTCGGCCGAGATATCCCCTTTGGCATCTACGAATTCCCACCAGGAGCCACGGTTTCTGCGAAGCTTATCGATGCTGGCGCCGCTATTAAAAAATTCAGTGTAGGTTGGCCTACGGCCTAAGGTGGACTTTAACTTGTCGTATTGAATATCCAGTTGGTCTTCACAGAGACTCGCTAGAAAATCTATAAACTCTAAATCGAAGTTTACATAACAGCCGTCGGGTAACAACTGCTGTGGATTTTTTGCTAATTCCACGAGTTGTTGTCGGTTTTGCGGTTTATTGGTAAGCCCTGCAAACAGCATTTCAGGGCGGTTTAAAAAGCTATGGTGATTACCGACAAAATCCAGGATCACCAGTTTTTCTTTCCCTTCACTTTGGCGTAATCCCCGTCCCATCTGCTGTAAGAAAAGGATCTTAGATTCAGTAGGTCGCAATAGCAGAACCGTATCTATTTGCGGTAAATCCATACCCTCATTAAATAGATCGACAGAGAACAGTACACTGATTTCACCGGTACTCAGTTGCTCTAAGGCTTCACCTCGGGTTAGTGCAGAATCTGAATGCACACTGGCTGCTTTAACACCGTGTTCGTTAAAGTAATCTGCCATGTAATCGGCGTGTTTCCGTGACACACAAAATGCTAACGTCACATTCTGAGCTTTTTCTTGCCATTCCTTCAATACATGCTTTGAGCGACCTTTCGTTGCCAGCTTGTTGGACAGTTTTTCAGGATCGAACTTACCGTTTCGCCAGGGCAGGTGCTCATAATCGACTTCTTTGTCGAATATACCGTAGTAAGTAAAAGGGCATAACACCTGGGCTTTAACGCCATCGAATAAGTCTTGCTGATAAATTAGGTTATTATCACAAAGCTTAAGGATGTCACTGCCGTCGGTCCTATTAGGCGTAGCGGTTAGCCCCAGCATGAAGCTAGGTGTAAAGTGTTGTAACAGCCTTTGATATCCGTTGGCAGCGGCGTGATGAAACTCGTCAACAATAATGAAATCGAAAGTGTTGGGAGCAAACTTAGTAAGATGCGCGGGTTGTCCTATGGTTTGTACTGATGCAAACAACAAGTCATATTCTTCATCTTTCTGTTTTCCGCTATATCTACCCACTTTTTTGCTGGGTAATATTTTTAAAAAGCTCGCTTCGGCTTGCAGTAATATCTCTTCTCGGTGTGCCACAAATAGTACTTTATTAGCGTTAAAACTTGCCACATCAAAAGCCGCTAAGTAGGTTTTGCCCATGCCGGTAGCAAGTACAACTAGTCCTTTGGTAATGCCTGAATTTCTGGCTTGCTGCAGAGCCTCTAATGCTTCAATTTGGTGTTCTTTGGGCGTAGGGATTTCATGCTCTTGTTCATCTGGAAGTGCAGCCGATGAATACAAGGGGGTTATTTTCCTGGCCTTTTCGTAACGTTTTTCGTATTCGGCTATCCAATCGAATGTCAGCGCCGTGACCTGTGGTAGCTCTAAAAGGTAATTGTACTGCTCCCGGATTTCCTTGATTCGAGCGACCGATTCGAGATCGTTGTCATTGGGGTAATCGATACGATAGTTCCATTCAATTCCATCGGTCAGCGCCGTCTTACTTATATTGCTCGAGCCTACAAACGCCCGCGCAGAAGCCAGGCCTTGCTCGTCGTTTCTCACAAAAATGTAGGACTTTAAATGAAAGCTGGTGGCCTGTTTGCTTTCGTAAATTCGAATATCTGCACCGCGCTCTTTTAGCAGCATTAAACGCTTTAAAGCCTGCGGCTCAGTGATATTCATATAATCTGAGGTGAGTAGTGAAAGTTTCACATTCCTCAGTGAAGAAGCCATCGCATCTTCGATATCCTCAATGATCAGGTTAAGACCTGAGTTACGAATAAACGATACGGCAATTTCGATATTAGTGGCTGTCTTAAGCGCGTTTCGAATTTCGTGGAGAAGATAGTGTTGATCTCTACCTGTGATGAGATAGTTGACGGCCGTCATTTGTTTACTTCACGCATTAACTCAACAGTAACCCATTTCACTTCCTTACGGCTCAAGGAGTCTTTGGTTGGAACTGGATTCAAATTTCGTGCTACTAAAGAATTCTTTTTAGCGAGAACCTGCAGCTCTTCGTAACTGACAGGATACATTGGGCGGTTTTCGTCACTAGGGCCAAACCGCAGGCTTATATAAATTCTACCGTTGACTGAAAGCAGTTCCGCAAGGCGAGTTAATGCTTCGGGTCTGGTAGCCTCTGGTAAATGCATCCAAACAGCGGAGAGTAAAATTAAATCAAATTTTTGGTAGGCGCGAGGGAGTTTTTGTAAGTCAGGTAAGCTAGCCTGACTCCATGTAACATCAGAATGCGAGTTTTGTTGTGCAAGCTCTCTTAAGGCATCTGCCGGCTCAGTGGCGATAACTTGCCACCCTTGTTGGGCCAGCCAGTTTGCATCTCTGCCGCTGCCCGCACCTACATCTAATGCTTTGCCTGGTGATACTGTTCTAAGAAATGCTTTCCAGTCGTTGTGCACATTTTCTGCGTCTACTGAATTATATAGCGAGAAGTAGTGCAGGGCTTGCTCATTGTAATGTTGAATAGTTCTTTTCACTTCTCAAGAATCCTTTCTTTGGCGGCCACTACAATAACTTAAACCGTGTTTACCCGCCAGTATAAGCCCTTATTGATAAACTAAGCTTTGTTTATTTATCAAAGCGATAGCTCGCTGGTCATCTTACCTAAATTGCAGTCTTCGCATAACACTTGCAGGTTACTTTTATCCAGCGCGAGTTCCGGAAACAGGCTACGTGGTTTTATATGATCAACATGAAGCGTTATACCATGCTCTGGTGAGCTGCCGCAGAGCAGGCAACGGCGGTTGGATTCGGCCAGTACTTCAACCCGTAAACTTCGCCACTCCTGAGTGCGGTAGAAGTCGGTTTCGCTTACTTGCTGCTGGAGGGGGAGTTCATACACATTTTTGTAGACCACCGGCTGCTGACCTGGTTGGTACAACAGTGCCAGTCCTTTGTTACCACTGAACCAGCGCCGAATACCACCAATGGCCCTGGAATGGGTTTTGTATTCGCGGCGGGTACATTTGCCGTTTGCCTGTAACGTTACTCTGATAGTCATACATTCGTCCTTAAATTTTGTGCGCCGCCGTGATCACTTTGTCGTTTTCGGTCACCACCACATAGATATCCCGCTGAACCTGCATTAATAATCGCTTTAACCGCTTGGTGAGTGATTTCTTTGTGTCCTTGTCTAACTGGAGAACATAACTTCCGCCTTTTTGATGTACTTCGGCACCGAGCAATCCTAAAAGCATCACATAGTCGGCAGAAATACCACGCTGCTGACAGCGTTGTTGAGCATGTTGTGAATAAGTCATTAGCTGTTCTCCTTGGTTGATAATTTGAACCGTATGTCGCCAAATGCGGCAGATCAATTACTGTATATGCTGACATGTGTAGATTTCATGCAGGTAAAAGGGGTGGGCATTACCGTATTATCTGAGTTTTTTTATGAACGCTTTGTTTTTGCGAGTGATATAGCTGTTTTATGTGTCGTATATCAGTACACATCAAAATGACGTTATTTGTAAAAAGAGGGCTATCATGTTTTTATGTGGCCACATACGTGACGTAAATGGATACAGGTAATGGCCCAAAATGATCACTGGCCGCTTCGATACGATTTACTCCAGCGCTATCGCTTAATTGAGATTATTGCGTTGTGGGAAGGCAAGCTGAATGCTACCCACCTTACCGGTTATTTTGGGATTGGCCGGCAGCAGGCATCTAAAGATATCAATGAATATTTAAAAGAAATCGCGCCGGGTAACCTGGAATACAACGCATCAGCCAAAGGGTATGAGCCAAGCCCTGGGTTTGCACCCAAACTTACCTCTGGGGTGGTCGACGAGTACTTGCAGCTGGCACAGCGAAACAGTGATTTGGTGACTACATTTCAAAACCTTTCGCTGGGGTTAGAACACACGCACATGATGCCGTTGCCGCAATACCGGGTGCGCCCGGAAGTGTTCAGAGTGATCGCCAAAGCATGTCAGAAGAATGAACGTATCGAAGTAGATTACCGCTCAATTAACAGCCCGGATAAAGATGGCCGCATTATCGCGCCACATTCGATTGTGCATTCCGGCTTGCGCTGGTATGTGCGAGCCTGGTGCGAGAAAAACCAGGCGTTCCGCGACTTTGTGCTCACCCGCTTTTACGGGGTTCCGGAGGTGGTGGGTAAATCAAATGTGCAAAGCGATGCAGACTTTAACTGGATGACCAAAGTAAACGTGTGCTTTAAACCTGATGGTCGGTTAACGCCAGAGCAGCAAGCGGTGGTGGCGGGCGATTACGGTATGAGTGACAACAGATTGCTCATCACGGTTCGAGGTTCAATGGTGCAGTATTTACTGCAAATGATGAACGTGGATCAGAATACCGTATCGGCCGATCCCAAAGCCCAGCAAATCGTGATTGAAAACATCGATGCGATTAAACAGTGGTTGTTTTAACAATCCGCCGCAATAGTGTTAGCTTTCGTTCTGATACATGGAAATAACGATAACAACAGGCTGTCAATGGCATGAAAATCATCCACACCTCTGACTGGCATTTAGGTCAGTCGTTTTTTACCCAAAGCCGTAAGTACGAACATCAGTGCTTTTTGTCGTGGCTGCTGGAATTGATTGCGCGTGAACAGATTGATGCGCTGATTGTGGCCGGGGATATTTTTGATACCGGCACACCGCCAAGCTATGCCCGCGAAATGTACAATCAGTTTGTGGTGGATATACAGCAGCTGGGTTGCCGGTTAGTGGTGCTGGGCGGTAATCACGATTCTGTTGCCATGCTGAATGAATCAAAGCCCTTGCTGGCGCGGTTAAATACGTATGTGATTGCCAGCACGGGGTTAGAGTTGGATGAGCAGGTGGTTGAATTACCAGGGCGGGATGGCAATACCGGCGCCATTTTATGTGCAGTCCCTTATATTCGCCCCCGTGATGTGCTGCAAAGCCAGGCCGGTGAGTCCGGCACCGATAAGCGCCAGGCGCTTGGTGATGCCATTAAAGCGCACTATGCCTCGTTGTATGCGCGGGCGGTGGCAAAACGTGATGCCGCAGGGGGTGAGTTACCCATTATTGCCACCGGCCATTTAACCGCGCTGGGCGTAACCAAATCAGAAAGTACCCGCGATATCTATATAGGCACGCTCGAAGCCTTTGCGGCAGATGGTTTTCCGCCGGCGGACTATATTGCACTAGGGCACATTCATCGCCCGCAGGTGGTGGCCAAATCTGAACATATTCGTTATAGCGGCTCGCCTATTTATTTAAGCTTTGATGAGCTGAATTCCCGCAAGCAGGTAGTAATGGTGGAATTTGAAGGGGCGGCGCGCAAAGCCATTACGCCAGTGGATA